>Ga0116230_10002171_pt1 | contig 18847 bp, 18 predicted proteins | sample S1TSphfallax_3_FD_88678 | JGI IMG/M metagenome (GOLD analysis project Ga0116230, IMG submission 88678) | Host-associated microbial communities from peat moss isolated from Minnesota, USA - S1T2_Fd - Sphagnum fallax MG | ecosystem: Host-associated > Plants > Peat moss > Unclassified | place...
AATGGAGGTATCTATGTTTTGGTTTTTTGAATGCCCAGTTGATATTATTATGTTTTGTGGGTGGGCGCCTTTTGCATCATAGCTCAAGTTTGTGGTGTCATGTTTTGATGGTAGTTTTGCATGTGTTGGCTTGGCTGATTGTGTTTCATTAGCCATCTGAAGCTTCAATGTATCACCTTTCTACAAGTTTCATTTCAATTTCATAGTTCTTAGTTTGTTTTTACTGTGGTTGTTCCTAATACATGAATTTTACTACTTGCAAAAAGGTGTGGCCAAAAACAAAGATCTTATTATGTCTTTGGCATGTCAAGAAAACGTGGCACAAGCAAACATGTGTGAAGGAATGTCGACCTCCAAACTTAGGTCTTGAAAAACATGGGGTATATCATGCATGACATAACTATTGTTGTTTTGGAAATTCCTTTGGTGTTGTTAGTCTTTTGCTTTTTCAAGTTTCACCTACGACATGTATTATAACCATTGTTCATATTTTGTGCATGTTTTTAGAGAATTCCACTAGGTTTCATTTCTATTTGGTTGCATTGAACATGTTTTAGGTGATTTATTTGTGTTGTAGGTTCCATGTTTTCTATCAAGTTTCATCATGTGTTTGGTTACAACGTTGTTTGAAATTATGATTGGGTAGTAAGCTTCATTTTAGTTTTTTGCAATTTCAATTTATTTAGGTTTCTTTTTCTTCATACATAATACCTAGTATTCCAAAAAAAGTACATTACATTGAGTTGTATGTTTTAATGTTTTGTGTGCATGTTGAAAACAAGTTACATAGTTCATGTTTCTATGGTATCATTAACCATGTTTTGGACCACTTGTTTTGGCTTTCTAATTTCTTTTGGGATAAAATGTTTTGTTATGTTTTGGTTATATTTTTTTGCCAAGTTTGCATTTGTTATGTTTCGACTTGGAATTTTTGTCAAGTTTCAATATGTTTGAGCTCAACATGTTTTTTATCCATATGCCATCATAAAATGCCGCTTAAAACTTGTAATTGCATGTGCTACCAAGGGCACATGGATTTTATAAAGGAATGTTTTGAAATCACATCCAATGTAGTTGAACATGAAGATTATGTAGGAGTATGACTAGAATATATTAAGGTCATGTAGAGGTCACATTTGTCTTCTTCAATATAAAAAAAACTGCTAGACAAATGCATTTTTTTCTCCATATTAGAGAAGCTGGATGAGACCCAACAATCGTACGTATTTGCAAACAACGCAAAAACCCTATCGACACTCATGGTGGAAGTTGCATCAAACTACTATAGGTTCAAATTTACACGAACCAGTATATTGTGCCCTATTGGTGTGGATAATCTGGTAGCTATAGTATGAAAACATGGTTTTTAACTTGATAGCCTTGCCAATTTTGTTGCAAATCCTCAAACCTAAAAACTTCTTACTAGTTTCCAAAGTTTCAAAAACTTGGAACAACAAAACCGCAACCAAAATTTTGGGACATAAACAATTGATACTAGATTTTCTAGAAAGAACACTAAAATGTATTGAGAAGTCCACATTGATGGTCCATTTTGGATTTATGATATTGAGAAATAAACACACAAAAAATGCCCTCTTTTTACCAAGTTAGAGAAGTGGGATGAGATCATTCAATGACCATAAACATCTACAAACAACCAAAAATTTGGAGATGTTTATATTGGGTCCCTATACATATAGATGATATGAGGTTCCTATATATACAAAACGATATTGGCCAAGGTTTTGGAAGCATCCTTGGAACAAGAAACACGAAACCTAGATATGGACATGTCAAAAGATGCACATATCAAAACTTGGCAATGGAAGTTTGAAATTGAAAGATGATAAACAAATATGGGACAACTAAAACTTGACAAGCAAAATTTGGACTAGTGAAAAATGCAAGTTCATGATTTGTCAAACACACACAATTGGGAAATGCATAGAAAAGAAACTTGGGATTTGAAATTTGTGAAACCTCCTATAATTACTACAAAAAATTCAATATGTTTTTGTCAATGGATACTCATACCTAGAACTACACAAATATGAACTAAAATGAACGTAAATGAATGCAAAAAATGTCCAACTCACATGAGATAGAAATGCATAGTGTCAAAAGTAATGATCGAAAATCTAAAGGCCATGACATTCCAAGTTTGTGTGTGTTTTGTGAAATTGCTTGAAGCATCATGTTATGGTCACAAACAAAATGTACCCCCATAATTGAAGACAATGTTTGCCATTATGGTAAGGAGCAAGGCCTAACCTAAAACTATTGTTGGAGAGGATTTAAGAGCAAGCAAGCAATACCCAAAAACTAATTATGAAGGTACAATGAGAGAAGAAGACACCTGAAAAAACACATGCAAATGGAGATTTACAAAGAGAAAGATGCCCACCCTCAAAAAACCCCAATATGTTAAATAAACCACCTTAAAGAGTGGAGATTTACAAAGAGAAAGATGCCCACCCTCAAAAAAACCCAACATGTTAAACAAATCACCTTAAAAAATAATCTTAACATCCTAAGCAACAATTGAAAAAAGTTTATGAATATTCAAACTACTGCCCTTGGCACCAAGGCCACAATTTAAAGGAACACCTTCCACTCAAGGGCTTGATCTCTATAAACAAAACACAACCATCAAATAAGGTGTGTCAAAATTTGTAGCTTGAAATAAAGGGATATTCTTCAACCATGCACATACTGCAACAAGGAACTGAAAAGATCACAATGTTTTTTCATGAGTTTTTATCATGCCAAAAATTCATGACATGTATCAAGCGACCAGCTCCTTGAAGGTTATAATCAAAAGAGGCTTGGCTTGCATGGCTAAAAGCATCTCTACCAGCAGCTGCCTGTACATATTACCTTGAATGAAATACAACCTTTAAACCATGCAAAATTGAGATTAGACCTGTATTGACAAATGATACACTGATCTCCAGCAGGGCTAGTAAGATAAAATGACTGCTTCTGATTGGCCAGTCAGAATGATTGGTACAGGCGGTAGCATTTAATAGTCTCTCACTTTACACTAAAATGTGTCATTTTTATGGGTTGGGATGAGGAATAATTAACACTATGTCAGACATATCAAATAGAGGCCGAATAGGGGCTGTTGATGGAGATGCTCTCAAGGAAACTACTTATATAACACTGCAATTTTGGTTTCATTCAGGTTGTATGGGGCAAGAATTTGACAAATTTCAAATCATGCAAAGACGAATTGCATTACAAAACACATATGGTAAATTAACAGGTAATTTGACAACATAAAAACTTGTAAAACTCAAAGATAGAACTTCACTTAGTCACAAGTAGGGTAAAACCGCCCATCACCAAACACATACCCATCACTGAACACTTTCCAATATTTTACTCATTCCTTAACCAAATTGAGCCATTTTTGTGTTATTGGCTGCACAAACTGAAGGGTTACAAATGTTCTTTGCGCATCAGAAGAAAAGGAGCACCGCAGAGAACACAGGAAGAGGATGAGTGATAGTTTGATTCAAAATTTATGCAAAAATAGCTCTATACCCCTTCTCTAGTTCCAGCCTCATAGCTTCCTCACTCTGAGTGATTTAAAACCTGATGGGTGCACCAACTAGGGCTTTACAAAACTTCATTGTATTCCAGAGGCAAAGATGCAATGACAAAAGATTTTAAGCTCGAAATCCTAATCTGTTTCAATTCACCCATCACCAAACACTGGGCCCCCCTTACACCAAAAACCCCATAACTTCCACATTTGTTTACCAAATTGAGCTTCAGAAGCAGAGGAAGAATGTGTAAGGATTTGACCTTCTTTGAGTTCTTAAGTGTTCGCTCACTGGCCTATCTACCCTACATTGTCAAACTCTCAAATGCAATGACAAAGTCAGATGACCGACCTATGTTGAAGTGAAGAAGTTGGAACTCGTCAATTTGGCACAGTAACAGTAGCCATACTTCTGATTGTCCCCAGAACCATGGAGAGTTATCACATTCCTAGACATCATCCTGACTGAGCCTGTGAAACAAACCCCCTCAAACTTCACACACAACATTAGTAATACAGAGTTGCATCAAGCGAAATTGTATGATCACATAGTGCAGTAAATTGTCAAATTAACAAAGAGAAATGCAGCAACAGAGGATTTTCTGTGTTTTGGAGTATGTAAAAACACAGAAATATGTAAACCACAAATATTTCAGTACTCCCTGTTGCCTTGGAAATTAGATCAATGGTGACTGGAAAGTTGCAGGAGAAAGCAATGCTAGCTACTGCAGTGGAATGCTTGTAAAGAGGGATTTAGAGATATGAAGCCACAGCTCTTTGCAAACTGTTACTAATATCTAGTCAGAGATGCTAAATTGAAAGCAAAGTCTAGAATATCATTCACCACCCTCTTCCTACACAATTTCTGGAGCTAACTCTACAATTGTGCTTCTGCAAAGCAATAGCAAATTCTGAATGTGCTCGTTCTGTTGTTCTCCACCCAAACCTGATTCTCCCCCTCCCAACCCCCCAAAAGCACATGAAGGGGGACTGGTTCACCTCAATATGGTGACAGCATGCTTCAGACAGGTCCAGCTTTCTAAACCAATGTACAAGCACAGGCTAACAGACATGGCACAAATTCTGACAAATTTGGAACAGGCTTTCTATAATGGGCCCCATTCCAAGATTACCATGTCATATGACATTTTCTCATCCTCCACATAGGATGATGACCTCCTCTAATGAAGAGGCCATATTCAGGTCCACACAATTTGGTAATACATTTTAGATTTTTGTGTGACAAGCTTTATACAATAAACATTTACAGGTGAATGGGTATCCTATAACAAAAGAAATTTGGTTGATGTATAGCCTCCAGTTGACTGGCTTGACAGTCTGTGCATGTGAGCAAGGATTTAAGTTTTGTGAACCGTCCTGCTGATAGATAATACCTTGACATGCTAGCAAAACTAAGGAAATGAATCTCCAACTGATCCCTGCTCCCCATTATACAACAAAAAATAAATGTCTCAAATGTTCTACCACAAGAGTACATAACATCACTACATACCTTAGATCATGTGCCTTCCATGCTGACTATGTCAGTTACATTGAGCAGTTACCATGGTCATGTCATTGGAGATTTCCCAACCATGCCTTCGACCATACCGATAGATCTCCAAGAGCTGCCAAGCACCCATTTCCAACAAGAAGAGCTACAATAAGACTGCTTCAATATCAAAATATTGGCTGAGTCTTGCTTAATGTGCATGGAGGATCAACAGAAGAAAAACTAAGACGAGGAGCCTAAAAGTCTCAAACAAGGAATCATTGCAGAATGTACCTTGTCATGAAATTCTCCTGCAGCCACCAACTGCTTGTACTTCTCATACAGCCTGAGAGCCTGTACATGACCCACTTCAAAATAGTCTGTGTCACCTGACCTCATTTAGTAATCTACTGTATTTTATTTAGAGTGACAACATGTTGCACAAGCATTCCACACACATGATGAGAGACACAGACCGTGCAAGCATCCTCAATGCTGTCATGAGTCTCCTTCTGAATAGTTACCTGCAACATCCATCGTGGTAAACCTCAATCCTGACTCATTTCTCCTCATTAGTAACAAGGAATTATTATGATACAATCAAAGAGTTCCAGAACTGCTGGTTGCTGCAGATCCTAGCTAGAACACACTGACATGATGAATGGAAGGTTAAAGGCTCACATTGAGAAGATAAGAAGCCAAAAAGCGGAGTGACAGCATGCGCTGCCGCTTGAGATGAAAGAGCTCAACTGTGTCAATAATCTGGCAATCCAACATCCGAAAAATCATATTGTGAGAACAGACAAAATGCACATACCACAGAACACCATTCCCATATAATCCCAACTAGTGAAGTATAAGCTTAAACCAGATTGGTCATCTCATTTGGTGGGCAACAATCTCACAGAAGCCATATGACAAAGTATCCACCAAGACTACTATCCAGATGCCAACTTTGAAGGACTGGCAGTAATTTTTTGCCTGTAGCCTCATCTCAATTGATCGTGTACATGAGAGAAGAGAGAGAAAAACCTGGTCTTGTGGTACAACAATATTAATCATGCGAAAGTCCTTCTTCAAGCCATGTCCAACAAATCGACACCCCTTGTCTACCTGTGATTCAAGCATTACTCGCGGAGGGAACCAATTCACACTTCATGAAGTTCAAAGATTGTCAAGCTAATGAAGGCTCCTGATGCAGGTAATTTGTGATCAACTGAGAAAGAATGCTGAGGAGGTGAATGACGCACCAGGTATCGCAACTTGAGGTATGCTTTTTTCAAATTTGTGACTGGATGGTTTGATGTGGCCGGATCCTACACAAAATGTCAGTTGTGAAGGGACTCACCAGCAGCATCAGGAGCCACAACACTCTTCTAACATGTCAAAAGTTCACTACCCATTCAAATCCAATTGTGCGCTTCCACAACCTAGGGAAACAGTGGCATCAAAAGCTATTTACCTCCATAAGTATTAAGAACATTTCTTTACTTACAATCTAAGTCAATTCCTGAACAGAAATGAATATTGACCCATTAAGAATCTTATAGAGATTTCAGATCCTACAATGTATCAGCTGACAGGAAAAACAAAGAACAAAAGAGAATAAAAGGACTGAGAAACAGAGAACAGGCTGAGGTGTCAATTGAACATTGATAGCAACAGCAACATGCATGGTAGTGACCAGCTACCATAGAATCCACACTGACTTTGTCAGCTCCTGAAAGTAGGTTGAGGTCAATGTCACAGGAGGACTCCACTTTGATGCCTGCTAGCTCAGAAACATATAAAAGAGATAACTCTCATGTGTATCAAGAAGTCCCCATACTCATCACTCAAGGTAACCAGAACTAGGCAAAAAAAACTCATTGAAGTCAAAGAAAAACTCCAGATATGGACTAAAGAACATAGAAGAAGACAAAAACTCAGAAGCAGAGAACTAAATTTCTCAAAGATGTCACACAAAAGACCCTGAGGACTTTGATTATTGGTTAAACCTGAGAAGTCACAAGAGAAGCCACTAGAAGTACAGTTTCACTCACAAGATATTTTTACAGTATATGTCACCACCAAATTATCTTTGTACAGGTACATAAAACTCTCAAAGTCCAGAAAGTCCAGGACAAAGAGATCATTCACAAACTTTAGTTTCAGGACTAAAGACAATCTCTGATGCAACAACAAGAACAAGTCTTGGAATGCAAGACACACTTCAAGACATCAAGCTCATAGGAAAAGATTCAGAAGTTTGCTGGATAGACTATGCAATCTGTTCCCATTGGGATACCCAATACATTGTCTCTTAAGCACAATGGAAAAAAGGAACAGATTCTATATCATAAACTGTTAACCAAGTCATAGAGTCTGAAGTTCCACAACCTTTGAAACTATGGATGGACTCAAAAGAACTGATCTCTTGTTTACTCTTAATTCTTAAGCCACAAAAACCTGAAATTAAGACCCACTCTTTGACCCAACAAGAACTTTAAATGATGAGTATTTAACACACAAGCAAACACTTCATTGATCAGAACTTTCACACCAGCCAGGTCAATCTTGGCATATAGTGTTGAAAAATGGAACAACTGCAGCAAACAGTGGAGTTCTGTAAGCCTCTTGATCTTGAAAGGTTTAGGAGTTTTATCACATCCACTGCTCATGTAGAGTCATTGAGAATCCAATTACAATCAGAAGGAACAATGATCCTTTCTAAACTTTTAGACCCAAAGTGCATTGACCACAGGTACTATAACTTTGTAGAAAGAATTGAGCCACTTAGAATCATTGGTGAGAGAAGAGAATGGGACATAGAAAAGGAAGACAGAGGCCACACTTTTCACCACTGAAGTTATGAGCCTTATTTGAAAGAATGATAAACTTTGAGGATCTCTCTGACTCTGCTGGAATCAAAACCTCACACATACCTACGGAAAAATTAAGCTCACTAGTAAACTAAAGACCTGTACTGCTTCTTACAAACAGAATAAAATTGTCACTACACTTATCCATTTAGGTAATAACAAAAGAACATTGAAATCTTTTGACATGGTTGAGATCAACTGAAGTAACAGAAAAAAGAAGATAAGAAGAGGAATATAACATGGTGAGATGACAGGTCCTTCTCCAACACAAAAGAGATGACCAAAGAACCAAAAAGGAGGAACACATAAGAAGAACCCAAAAAGAACCAAACAAGACAAGAGGACGAAGAGAGAAAGAACATGGAGGACTGTGAGGAGCATGATCATTTGAAAATAAACTAAGCCTCAAAAAGCTCCCCCCTCAGGATTAAGAAGCCCTTGAAATAATCATTCTGAAGATTCTAAAGGGAGAAACACCAGACAGATATCTTTTTTTTGGTAGCTTTTAACCTCTGGTTTGATTTTATAGAAACTTCAAAGAGTAACCTCTTCTTTTCAAGAGACTAATTAAGCTCACCACTTGACCTATGAAGAACTGTTTTGAGCTGTGAAGGCCTTAAGAACCTATCAACCTGACTATTGACTACTTCAAATTTGCAGGATCTGAAATATTAGGAATCCACATGAAGCAAATGGATCATGAAATCAAAGCAACCAGAACATGTTATAGGGTTGCTCACCAGGTCACCAGGCGAGACTCCTGAATACCTTGTCAAGTAATCGTATACAGGCTCAACCTGTGCCAACGCCCAGTATCCAGTCACCTTAATGTTCTGACTTTTTAAAAGTATCTCAATGAAGCCTCTTTGTCAGCTGCAGTGATGAATGTTACCATACAAATGTAGTCATCAATGCAGCAAACACCAGCTTTGTCCCCTTCTCCACGCACCTAAACCAAAATCAGCATATGCATCAATCTACCATGATATTACTCTGATGACAACATTGACAATGTCAAAACTGACTGTCTACTGAGAAATGGAGAGCAATGACAAAGTGCTCAGTAGCAGGCATACCACACTGACACGTGCTAAGCTTAAGCGTGCTGGCCGCTTCACAAACTCAACCCCATCCTCTCTGGAGCCCTGCTCATATGAAAAAGCTATTTACATCAGCAAGCCGAAGATGAAAGATTGATCATCCTAATTACAGCAGCAATAATATTGAGTCCCAAGAGAAAAAAAAATGACATCACCTTCTCTGAAGCTGACAGAGCAACAAATTCAGCATCTATTCCCAGCAGTAATCCCTGCCAGAGTCCCCAACAAAACATGTGAGAATGAACCACATCAGTACCATGGCAGCCATTGCCACTGAGTCAAAGAATAAACCGTCAGCATTCAAGAACAGAAAAATCACCAAGACTTCAGCAAAGTCCCAGCCAGTGGAGTGACGAATCAAGGGAGAAAGCAGTAGGGAATTGTCATACTGGCTTTGGAGCCTCTGTTGTCATGTCAAATGGCCAGAACGTACTAGATATGTCATTGCTTGCAGAAAGTTTTCTAAATGATGCAGACTCTGAAACAAGGTGCTTGAAAATTTCATCACTGATAGGCTGTGAGCTGCTCTTTACCTGCATATAGACATCAAAACACTTAGCCCAGAAAAGCTTAGTTCTCTTTATTGAAAACTAAACATGACACCATTTCTGTATCTGACAAGCACATGCAGGCTTGTAAAGTAGTGCAGCCAGAAGAAGGTTTGGCAAGTGGAAGTAGAGTGTAGAGTGGAAGTCTTATGAAGACCAGAGTGGCTGAAGAGTCAGGTGAGCTTTCAGAAACATTTGCAGAAGTATTGTTCTCCATGATGCGTTCCTGTAGTTGCGTGTAGTAGAGAAGGCATGGGACCTTTTGCTTGCCATAAAGGGTCACCTGCAACCACCAGCAAGGGATTAGAAAAAATGCCAATCACACTCTAAGCAGGTGTGAATAATATATTGGACTCTCATGAATACTCACAGCTGCAATATTGCATTTAAGGATTCCACAACCAGACATTGCTCAACATAAATAATACAATACACCAACAATGGCTGGCATTGTTACCAGATGTATGAATTGCAGTGTCTCTGACAGTGTGACATACCACTTCTGAGGTGGACGTTGGTGCAATGCAAAAGTCATTGAACAGGACCCAGTCAGATGAGGAGACTGGGGCTCCCCTCATCGCTGCTGCTGCAGCTGGCTCATGTTGCAACACATTCGACGTCGTTGATGGACTTACAGCTGAAAATTGGAAAAATGAGAACAGTATCAAAATCTGCAACTTAAAATTCTACACTGTAGAGACAAAGTAGATGGGTGAGTGTGTGACAGCAAGAGATGTATGGTAGTTGGCAAAAAGATGATCAAAATCAGTGACATTACCCACAAGAGAGGGCGATGTGTAAAGGAAACTCACCTTGGACTGATGATGGTAAGGCATGCCAACCATGCATCTCCAGATACATATCAGGTACCTATCGGGCAGACAGTTGGTGAAAGGAGGTGGAAGAAAGGATAAAAGCATTGAGTCTGATGCAGACTCAAAAAACAGAAATTCCTACATTTAAACATTCAAACATAATGCACCATAAATTAAAGGAACCATCCTGTTGCAGAATTCAGACAGTCACAAAAAGTTGAATGGAAGACCACATTTTAGCTAAAATCCTCAGGTTTGTGGGACCACTGAAAACTCAAGTCATGGAAGAAGAGTCCTTATTGGTGGGGCAACATTTTTCACCTTGACATGGGCCACGAGATGGCCTTCACCCTCATCGTGAAAGAGTCTATCATTCTCAAAATCATCACGAATGTGTGCAATCATGGCTGTCAACTCATAGACTGCATGACTTACAGCTGTCCCTTCAGCATCAGCAGATTTTTTATGCTTTATCTCATTGTCACTGGCACCATCCCCATATGCAGAACGCTCCTGCACAATCATGTCCAAGTGGAGGGAGAAAATCCTCCAGTTATCATGGTCTCCTGAATCTCAGAACATCAAATGACAACCATGACTTCTCAAACTGTCAACTCTCTTGGTTTATAGCTTGGAATCTTTCAAAGCTCTCTACAATTCAGAGAGGTGATCCTACCAAACTCTACAAGATGAAGCTGTGTAAGCTTTCACATGCAATCTACAGTTAGAAACAGCCTTCTCTGAATGTTTCCTCATTCACAAAGTTGAGTAAAGATGTAGAAGATTGTGTACTCTGGCAGATTTTTCATTGTATATTTCTTGCTTAGTCAAAACTCAACTCAAGACAATATGCACCTATTAAACTCAACAAAGATTCAGCTTTGTTTACTATCAGATTCCAAAATTCACTTAACAGATTCAAGAAGACCCTCTTGGATCAATGGTTCACTCCTGCATTGAGAAGGAAGCTAATGAGGACAAAGTGTGTTGCATGCCAACCCTACCTCTGACACTGTAACTCTGGATGTGAGTGAGTCAATTGTAATCTCTATCCGAAACGGGAGCCACCAATTGGAACCTGTCTGATTAGCAGGGCTCATCAGTCCAGACTGCACCCCTTTGGTCCTGGCTGAAGTAGAGTTACTAACTGCATCATTGTGATCCCCATCGGCATTCCAGAAGTACAAGTCTGACTCTCTTCGAATGCAGCAATCAATGATCAGTATACTTGGTAAACTGCAAGGAAGACGGACCTGAAATATTCCCCAATTGAGTGTGAAAAGTAAACACAAATAAGTGTCCTCCCAATTGGTGCCCAATTATTGCCAGCTTCTTATATCTAGAATCTGAAGTCAGAACCAAAATTGCATTTGAGCTCATCTATGGGGTGTTGTCTTTCTTTGCCAACACCCAAAGACAGGACACACAGAGCACATGAGCAGAGCAGAGACCTGCTGGAGGGGGACATAGGCACGACAATGGGGGCACCATGCACGCATATCTTCTTGCTTGCAGAGACTTCTCTCAAGCAGCTCCGCAAATAGTGGACGGGCTGACCCTGATTTTCCTGTTGGATACTGACACACCATAAACAACACTTCATCTCAGTCAGGACTAGTTAGACTGCAGGGTTCAGTTCAGCAACTCAAGCAAATCATTTCACAATCCCAAGTCCACAGATGTTCAGACCTATCACATTCCAATCCTACGAAGATATTGCTTACAATTGTGCTAATAAAATTATTACATGACAAAGAACCAAAACTCACCTGCAGATTGACTTGAAAAGAGAGGCGATCTTGAACCACTTCATTATGTGAACCACCTCGACACTGCATCTCCACCATCAAAGAGAAACTGAAATATCCACACACAAAATACAGACTTGATACAGGAAAAAGCCTGAAAGGCTAGGGAAGATCAATTGAAGGCTATCCATGCTATGGAGCTCAGCATACTTCCATAGGTGTCCCCACTGCAAATTTTCCATCATCATCTCCATCAAGATATGAACCAGCTTGAAAATTTTGGTGTTTGATCAGTATACTACCTTGCTGCGTACACGAAATGGCATGCCGAAAAGTTGATCACTGATGGAAGCAGCTGGAGAAGGTGAGCATGATTCTAAGCCAGTTGTTCCACCCCACTCTTTATGAAGCTGGAGCAAAAAATCACTTATATAGAACTTCCTGAAATCTAAGCTGTGATTGAATCACAATTCACACACAAAAAGTCTAGGCTGAACACCCACATTCACTTGGTGATGCTTCATTGAACAGCAATAGACAAGTCAGCACACAAAGCACAACAGTCTCATCGAGGTGAATGGAAGTATCTACCTGCTCAAGTAGAAACCAGCTAAAGTTCTGAATACGCTTTGCCAAAGACTTCTCTTTGCCATTTTCCCACTCTTCCAGTCCCTCCACCAGACCTAGTGCAGATGCCTCCCGAATCTGACATAAGGCTCGGAGTAGGTTGCTGGGCTGCAGCAGAAGATACCATTCAAAATGTGAATACTGTAGGCAATGCCAATGAAAAGAATATCAAGGCAGCGCTGCCAGAAAGGTTACAAGCAACACCATATGACATGATAAGCACCTGACAGGTGCTTCCACGTGCAAGTTGCAGCATATGAAGGACAAAACCAAGCTCACACGTCAGGCAGAACTCCCTTTCACAAACATGGGATGTAACAGCTGCCTGCAGTTTTGGAATGAAGTACAGAACCTGCAAGCTCACCAAAAAATAGGGCCCACAGTCCATTGTAAGAACCTAACTCATTTCACGGATACAGACCCATGCAGTGCCTGCAGGGAATCACATTCAAGCAGGAAACATCCAGACTGCACGAAGAACAAAGAACAGCATGCAACCATTCACAGAGAGGAATAATGAAGTTCCCACCTGCAAGAGAGCATTGCAATAACTGTTGATAATATCATTTTCCAGGCCTGCAAATCGAGTCTTGTTGTAGTAGCTAAAATCAAACTCCTCAAACTTGAGCTTTGACTGAGATTGTTTGATCTCAACCCGTCGGTATGCCTTTGGTAGCCTCTTTGAACCAGATACTCTTAACTGGGATGTGACCCCTGATAGAGTGGACCACTGATTTGCTGCAGTTTGCTCCTTGCTGATGGCCTGAGTAACCCAGAAGGAAAATCAGACTTGCATGTAGGTTTCCAAACTGGCCACACTGTGATATCTGAAAGAGGATACAATCTCGTTCAATTCAGTGCCCATTCCAATGCAATTAGATGAGAAGGACCTTTGTTACACCTTCCATATTTGACGGGTGTTGCGGAGGCCAGCCACAGCACAGGAAGCATCCCCAAAAGGAATGCCCCTCCTCCAATGAGGATTTGGCACATAGCCTACAAAGTCAACAGCACTCATCTGCTCCAACAAGACTCTCTCAACCATACGTGGTGGCAGGCCAACTCTGATTGGCATTGAGGTATCAATGGCAGAAAATGGGGTATTGCTTGAACCTGGGATGTATACATTGGTAAAAGAATCTTGCTCACTTATGTGGCTCTGTGTTGATGACACACCAGGAAGCTGCCACCAGACAAGACAATGCTTATCTTCATACTGGTCACTATTATAAGCTAAAGAAAGCCCTATGATGTTCAGTACTTGTGCAAAGGAATTATTTGACTTTCCATAAGTCATAACAGGAAAGTGGTTCATAATCTTGTTCTATTATCCATTTCATGAGGGTACTTGCCAAGAATGAGAACTCAATTCACAAGTTGCAAGGCTATTGGAGATACCTCTGTTGGTAGAGAGAAGAGATTTGCATGGGCATGTTCAGAAGTACCCCACACATGAACATATCCACCAGAATCTCCAAACCCCAGAAGCTCGCCTGAACTTGATACATCTGATGCTAACAATGCATCTGTGTCACAATTCACCTGCATGGAATAACTAGTACAGATGTCACAATTCACTTACCTTTCTGACTTGGTATCAAGAATAGGTCAAGGAAAGACATGAAGCTAAAAGTGAAGACATTTGTAACCTGGTAACCCTGGAAATCAATACCACCTCCTTGAACATCAGTAAGAAGAAAAGCTCCACTTGCTGATGTTGCAAGGACTATGCTAGAGAATTTGGGTTGGAATCGAAGTGTTGTGGCCCCAGGAGCAAACGGGATATTTGTAAGTGGCCGCACTTGCTGTCTGATGTCAAATACCTACACAGCATAAACAAATAGATCATTTTACAGTCATAGTCCCTATGAACAGAGCCCATTCAGTAACCCAACAGTCTTAATACCTATTAAAGAGGTCAGGTGAAGCACCTTCAACCATGTTACGCCCATAACTCAGCAGCACTTGCACATGGGGACAGTAATTTCATGTAAGAAATTTAATTTCTCACATGGTGACTGATCATGTGCTTTGGTTACCTGAAGAGCAGATTAATAAGCCTTTATATGAGAGCAAAGCTTGATGAAGTTGCAGAGAAATCTCCAAAACAACAGTTATAGGTAACACAACAATGAGTGCAGTCATAACCTCATGAGAGTCGCTCACAAAGTGACAGACCATCGCCTTCATCACAAACGGCAGTGACAAGCTGCCATGACTACCCACTGAGTTCATCAGCTCCCAACAGCTCTTCATATGAGAGCAAATTACTAAAGGGAGAGCCAGAGCCAAACCTTAATGACGGAGTCACAGTAGACACGGCCCCTTCGTGGTGCAAGTCCACAAGATACAAGCAGATCACCCTTCAAATCAAGAGATGAAATCTTCCCTGAAATACAAAATCATGTCACCAATCTGGGGCCTTGGACCTCTCACAAATCAGCCATCAAAATAAGCATCATATTCCAAATATTATTCCCTTACTTTCAGTCAGTTCCTACCAGCAAGGATGCCAATGGGTTATCACATCTTCTGTACATTTCCTACACCCCTCAAATCAGCAAGTAATCTATGAGTTTACAGAGAAAAACTCCCCAACAACACATCAAAGGCTGATAAAACAACAATGAGTGTGGTCATGACCTTATGCATGCCACCCACAAAGTGTCAGACCATCACCTCCATCATGATAGTACCAAAACATAGCTCAAATTGCAGTCCATCATCTCCTTACTTTAAAGATTGCAGTTTATCTTAAGAAATTGGGCTTTTATTGAAAACACACCAGGGTGTGCATCTATTGTGTGCTCTGCCTTCATGGTGCGGAGATCTTTCAGAACAATGTCACCAGACATGCCACCACAGGCTACAAGTCGTCCATTACTCCTTAAAACAGCTATGCCTTGGCCCGCAGGAAACTGCAGAATGATGGTGAAGAAGAACACATTAAAATGAAAATAAATAAAAAAGCTGTCAATTTTGTAAACTAAAGAAGTAATATGGTGCGAGACAGTTTGAAATAGGAAACAATTGTAAAAAGATGATACACAGACCGTTGTAGCAATGCATGATGTTGATAAATCAAGGACTGAAATCTTGGCACTGGTGTGGCCTATCAACATTCGCTTAGCTCCTGGACGCTCAGCTCCTGGACGCTCCCAGTCACAGCAGAGCATATCAAAAAATCCCTTGTCTCTGGAGAATTGCATGATGGAATTCAGAAGGTACACAGGCATTATCATCATGAGGCATGCTCAAATCTTAGATACTGGTCAAAGCACCTCCAGCAAAGGCAGAAAAATGAACATACTGTACCATTTTGCCATGTGAGAGAAAGGGAGAGGCAGAGAGTTACAAAAGTATCTGGATGGAGAACAACACAGGACTTGTGAGACTTGCAGCTTTTTCTCAGTCTAACAAAACTACCTGAAATTGAGGATGGAGAGTCCTCCTCGAGTGTGCATTCGGACACAACCAGAACTCAAAGAAACAATGCCTTCCGCAGCTGCCAGCAGGCCTATTACAGCTGTGGAATGAGCTCCAAAAACAGTATACTTCTCCAGCGACGGACACAAGTAAGAATGCAAGGAGCCCTGTTCATCGTCAATAAGGAAACAAACAATCAATCCCCTTCTATTGATTCCTCGTCACCGATCTTGACATTAACATTCCGAAAAATGCACAGTTCGACAGAGAAGAAAACAAAGCGAAAAATAATAATACACAAGATGATAACAACAACAGCACCAGCACCAGCATAGTTTTTTTATAGGTTAGACTAATTCTTCTTCTTCTTCTTCGCGAAACCTAAAGGAAGGGAAGGAGTCTTACAGTGGAGGATGCGGTCCAAATGAGCTCCAGAAGCGGGTCAAACACAACATGACTAACGGCATCGTTCACTCGCTGCTGAGCCACGCATGCTATCTCCCGCAAATTCTCCCCCGCCATCGTTTTCACCTCCTCTTCCTCCGCCAAGAAAGAGGCCAGCCTTCTTTCTTCAACAACAACGCAGCAAGGCGCGCTCCATTTGTCATTTCCTTCAGCACCAAATCGATCGACCTGAGCTGATGACCGCAATCCGCTGCCCGTCTGCCCAGCTCGACGATTTAGGAACTCATTCCGCAGTCGACGCAGGCCCTGCCACTTGTTCCGAGAATCGTAGTTCGGAGTTCGTAGATCGTAGTTCGGAGATCGTATTTCGTATTTCAGACTTCGTAATTCGTAATGCGAACTCATGTATTTCGCAGTTCGTAGTTCGGAGTAATGTATTTCGTATTTCTTATTTCGTACATGGGACTTCATATTTCACAGTTCGTAATTCGGACTATTGTATTTCGTTTTTAGTATTTCTAGCTCCTTGTTTGGAGTACGTATTTGGTATAATGTAGTTCTACCTCCGTATATTTGAAGTACGTATCTCGTATTTTTAGCTCCAAGTTTGGAGTAAGTATTTTGTATTTCGTATTTCTTATTTTGGAGTTTGTAATTCGAACTTATGCATGTATTTTGGAGCTCGTAGTTCACAATTACGTATTTCGTATGTCGTATTTCCTACTTCATAATTTGTAATTCGGACTGCTGTATCTCGGAGTTCGTAGTTCGTATTTCGGAGTGCTTTTTCAAAGGGTACGTTTTGGGGGGCAGGGGGGAAGCAGCCGAAAGGTAGCAGTTTTGAGCGGGTATTTCATACTTCGGTCAAAGAACCGGTGGTAGTAAATGGAGGGTCATTTCAATTTCATTTTTTCCCTCTTTCCTTCCTCAATTCCTTTGACAATTGTGGTTAGGTATACATAGGGACCGGTTCTTTGGATCCTTTTAAGAACCGTGGTGAATCATTGGAACTGGGTTTTTCGTGGGACTGTGGTTAGGTATAGATCAGAAGGGTTTTCTTTGATTTCTTTGTGGACCATGGTTATGAACCCTAAGAACCACCCAACACTGGAAAATAGGTATGTTATGTTGTTTGTAGTTCAGAGGGCACTATTGGGCGGGTATTTGATTTTGGGTCAAAGAACTAATAATTTTCACAAATGAACCAGTTGAAGAATTGCATCATGGTTATTTGAATTTTTTTTTCCCTTCAACAAACCATTTTTTTTGGAGAATTGTGGTTATGTACCTACCAGAACAGGTTCTTTGATTGTCTGAAAATCATGGATATGAACCCTGAGAACCGTCTACCACCTGAACCTAGGTGAGTGAGAGGTATGTAGGTACCAATGTTGGGCAATTCTCACATTTTTGGGAGAATTGTCAGTTCTAGATTTTTCATAGAGTTATAAGAACGAGCCCAATTTTTTCATTAACTTTTTTAAAAACAAGAACCACTCGATGTATTAAGGTTGTTTTTTAAAAAAAATCTCGCCAATTCTCACAAATGCAAAAGATAATCAATTATCTCAAACAATTCTCACAAACCATCTATTAAATTTATTTTGTTTAAACAATGGGATGGGCAATGTGCATTCAAGAATGGGCATGCAGGATATCTATGATGAAAGTTTTATGATGATAACCTAATTGGATGATGGTCACATCAACTACCAAAAGCAAAAGACGACAAAGGTTCGGTGGTTGATGGTGACTAATGGAAGGAGTGAAATTTCTGATTTTGTACTGTTTTTTTTTTTTTTTGTAGGTTATTAACTTCTGAAAGTGTTTATGATTAACAAAGCTAAATTTGTTTTGCCAATAATGTTAGTTGAGGTTCGTTAGAAAGAAATCAAAATGATTTGATTATTGTGACCAAGGCAAAGGTTTGCGAAGGTGCAAGCCAAGAGCGAAACCAGGAATCATATGTCATGTTCTCGGGAGTGTGGGAAAGTGTGAGGGAATGAACCCCACACTCTCAAGTGACCTCCCACTTTGAGAGTTGGAATCCCAATGGACTCTCAAAATTTTAGAATGTGATTTCAAAGGTCAAAACCCATTGGATCGAAAAGTTCTTTATATCATTGAAAAGCTCTTGGAACTTATATGTCTAAAACGGGCTCGCATGACCTATTTGCGTCTTGAAACATAAGCTATGGTCAAAAGAAGGTTTGGGAATAAAATTGTCAATTTCACTCCCGACCATTAAAAGCTAAAAATCGCCCTAATTTTCTTA
>Ga0116230_10002172_pt1 | contig 18841 bp, 16 predicted proteins | sample S1TSphfallax_3_FD_88678 | JGI IMG/M metagenome (GOLD analysis project Ga0116230, IMG submission 88678) | Host-associated microbial communities from peat moss isolated from Minnesota, USA - S1T2_Fd - Sphagnum fallax MG | ecosystem: Host-associated > Plants > Peat moss > Unclassified | place...
ATTTGCGGTTCCAAATCGCGAGCTGCCGGTCGAAATCACGGAAGCTGCTAACCGCTTCGAGGGCAAACCCCGCGCGTGCGGCCGCGTCCTGCAGGCCCCGGAACGGTGTGACCACGTGGAGGTGCATTGCGCAGACCGGATCGGCGAGCGCCACGATGTGGCCCCGCGCCCGGCCCGTCAGTTCAGCCGGGGTCACGAAGCCGATTCGCGCGCCGCGGCGATCTCGGTCACTTGGTCGAAAACCTTGGCCAGCACCTCGGGCTCCTGGGCACCGGAAATGGTGTACTGGCCATCGAACACCAAGGTCGGCACGCCGCTGATGCCGAGCACCGACGCGTGACGCTCCGCGGCCACCACGCCGTCCTGGCCTTCGCGCAGCACCAGCGCGGAGCGCGCTTCCCGCTCGGACAGTCCGCACTCGCTGCCGAGACGCACCAATTCGTCGAGCTCGCCGATATCGATGCCCTCCTCGAAATAGGCCTGCATCACGCGGTCCTTCACCTTACCCTGGAGCCCGTGACGCCCGGCATGCGCGATCAGCAAATGCGACCTTCGAGTATTCGGCATTCGCTCGATCAGATCGAAGCGAAACCGCACACCGACGCCCGCGCCCAGCGCCTTCAGCGTCTCGTCCACCGCGGCTATCCGCGCTTCGTCGCCGAGTTTTGCGGTGAGGTAGGCAGCCCGCTCCACACCATCCCACGGCAGATCCGGGTTCAGCTCGAATGGCCGCCAAGTCACTCGCGGTTCGTACTGTGGCCGCAGTCCCCGGGCCAGCTCGAAGCGGCGTTTACCCAGAAAGCACCAGGGACAAACCGTGTCTGAATAAATGTCGATCCGCATTTGCGCACTCATGTTTGACATTGTACAAGGCCCCTTATGGGCTTTGGCACGAACGAGTATCATCTTGCCGATGCAACGACTCGATGGGCCGGCATAGAACGCCATGGCGCGCAGCCTCAAAGCCAAGTATCTGCTGCTGACCCTCGTGGTCGGCACCACCTTGTCGATGCTGCTCGCCGGCCTCTCCTATTATGAGCATCGCGTCGACACGGCCGACATCAACCAGCTCACGCAAACCGCGGTCCAGCAAAAACTCGAAGCCGATCTCGAGGCCCGCGCAGACTCGTTGAGCAAGATCACGGGTGCCCTGCTCGCGCCGGCAATGAAGTCGAGCGACAAGGCGGCCGTGGCCACCGCCGTGGCCGCAATTGCCGAACGGCTGCTTGAAGAACGGGATATCGAGCGAGTCGAAGTTCGCGACGCCCGCGGCACCGTGCTGTTCGCCGGCAGCAACGCGGTGTCAGACCCCGCTGGTCCGGGGCCGTTCATACTGCAGAGCAGCATCCGCGACAAGATTTCCTCGCTGCAACCGACCGGCACGCTGCAGATCTGGCTCAACCGCGCCAAGATGGAAGACACCCTGGTCAGCATTCAGTCGCAGATGGAAAATCACCAAGGCCACCAGGTCAAGCGCATGAGCAGCCTGCTCGCCGGCGTCGTGCTCACGTTGGTCGCGCTCGGCCTGATCGGCGCATGGTATATCGCCCGCCAGCTGGCGCGACCGATCACGGCATTGGTGAAGTCCGCCGACCGCATCGGCGAGGGCGACTACACCCGACCGCTCGCGGTGGTGCGTGGCGGCGAACTCGGTGAACTGCAGCGCGCCCTCGAACGCATGCGCCAGAACCTCGCCGAGACCACTATCACTAAAAATTACCTGAACACGGTGCTCAACAGCTTGAGCGACGCCGTGCTCGTGACCTCGCCGGACGGCATCGTCAAGAGCTGCAACGAAGCCACCCAGAAACTGCTGGGCTATACCGAGACCGACCTGGTCGGCAAGCCCCTCATCGGCTTCATCGACGACGCGCATCGCGACGCCTTCGATCCTGCGAGCACCACCACGGAAGCCCGCGAAACCGTATTGCGCACGGCCAGCGGACAGACCATTCCGGTGTCCATGGCCAATTCGACCATCACCTCCGAAGACCCCCAATTCCAGGGCAACATCTACGTCGCGCGCAACATCACGGAGCGCAAGCGGGCCGAGCGCCGCATCCGCTACCTGGCTCGCTACGACACGCTCACCAAAATGCCGAATCGCATGCAGTTCCAGCATCTGCTGCAGCAGGCCATCGCCCGCTCGCGCCGCAGTCAGCACTCGCTCGCGCTCTTGTATCTGGATCTCGACCGGTTCAAGGAGGTCAACGACACCTTCGGTCACGCTGCCGGCGATCGGACTTTGGAAATTCTGAGCGAGCGCCTGACGCGCAACTTGAGCAAGGACACCGTCATCGGTCGCCTCGCCGGCGACGAGTTCGCCATGTTCATCGATGATCTGCCCATCGATGTCGACAACCGACCCGCATTGGCCGCGTTGGCGAGAACGCTGTTGGACGAAATCAGCCGCGCCTTCTACGTGAACCAGCAGGAGGTGTATCTGACCGCCAGCGTCGGCACCGCGATCTGCCCGTACGATGCCGAGAACGTGATCGACCTCATCCGCAATGCCGACGCGGCGATGTATCACTCCAAGCAGAATGGCGGCAATTCCAACGCCTTCTACGTTCCCGAGATGAACGCGGCGGCGGTGGAGCGGCTGATGCTGAAAAGCAAGTTGCGCCGCGCCCTGGAACGCGACGAACTGGTGATCCTGTACCAGCCCAAGGTGGATCTGCGTGACGGCCGGGTCGTGGGCGCCGAGGCGCTGCTGCGCTGGCGATTGCCGGGACATGGCGACATTTCACCCTCGCAGTTCATTCCGCTGGCCGAAGAAACCAGTCTCATCCTCGATATCGGCGAGTGGGTGATGAACCGCGTGGCCGCCGATTACCGCGAGTGGCAGAAAACAGTGCCCGAACCGGGGCGCATCGCCATTAATCTGTCACTTCGGCAGCTCAAGCAGGCGGCTTTCATCTCGCGCTGCCGTGGCGTCTTCCGCCGCAACGAAGTATCGCCCACCTGCTTCGAATTGGAGGTCACCGAAACGACCCTGATGACCGACCCGAAGCGCACCATCGGTCTGTTGAACGAGCTGTATGCCATGGGCCTGCACTTGGCGATCGACGACTTCGGCACCGGTTATTCATCGCTGTCGGCGCTGCAACAATTTCCCATCGGCACGCTCAAAATCGATCAATCCTTCGTCCGGGACGTGGCCGTGGACTCGGACGATGCGGCCATCGTGCGCACCATCATCGACATGGGTAAGAGCCTGAACCTGGTGGTCATCGCCGAAGGCGTCGAGGCGGTGGAACAGCTCGAGTTTCTGCGCAGGCACGGCTGCTATTACGCCCAGGGGCGGCTGTTCAGCGACGCCATCGAAGCGAAGAAGTTCGTGGCCGTGCTCGCCGCACAAGCCCACGGACCCGCGGCGCATGCCGCCCTGTGCGCACCGGTCGTGCTGCGCCCGGTCGCGGTCAAGGCTTAAGTCCCACCACTCGATGCTGTCTGCCCGGGATCTCACTCTCCGCCGCGGTCCGGAACCGCTGTTCGAGAAGGTCAATTTCACCATTTTCCGCGGCAACAAGGTTGGCCTCACCGGCGCCAACGGTGCCGGTAAATCCAGCTTGTTCGCCGCCATCCGCGGCGAACTCGGATCCGACCAGGGGGATATCGATCGTCCGGCCGCGCTCAAAGTGGCCCATGTCGAGCAGGAGGTCGCCGCCAGCGATCGTCCCGCCATCGAATTCGTGCTCGACGGCGACACCGAACTGCGCAGCCTGCAGGCCGCCATAGAGGCGGCCGAACGGCGCGACGCGCCGATGGAACTGGCCGAGCTGTACGCCTCGCTGCAGGGCATCGATGGCTATCGCGCGCGGGCACGCGCGGCCGCGCTGCTGCATGGACTCGGATTCAAGACCAGCGATCTGGAACGCAAGGTCGCCGAATTCTCTGGTGGCTGGCGCGTGCGTCTGGCCATGGCTCGCGCCCTGGGGTCGCGTGCCGATCTACTGCTGCTCGACGAGCCCACCAACCATCTCGATCTCGATGCCATCGTGTGGCTCGAGGACTGGCTCACCGCCTATCCTGGGACGCTGTTGATGATCTCGCATGATCGCGAGTTTCTCGATGCCATCATCGACCGGGTGCTGCACATCGAGAACAAGACGGTACGCGCCTACTCGGGCAACTACTCGCAATTCGAGACCAAGCGGGCCGAGGAACTGGCCCTGCAGCAGACGCTGCAATCCCGGCAGCTGAAGCGTGTCGCCGAGATCACCGCCTTCGTCAATCGTTTCCGCGCCAGCGCGACCAAGTCGCGCCAGGCACAGAGCCGCCTGAAGATGCTCGGCCGAATGCAAATGATCGTGCCCGCCCACGTCGACAGCCCGTTCGAATTCGAGTTTGCCGCGCCGCTGAAGACACCCCGGCCCTTGTTGACCGTCGAGGGCGCGGCCTGCGGCTATCCCGGACGCAGCATCGTCAGCGGCGTCAACGTGTCCTTGGCTCCGCTCGACCGGATCGCCCTGTTGGGTCCAAACGGCGCCGGCAAATCGACCCTGACCAAGATGTTGGCGGGCGAAGCCGCGCCGCTCGCGGGGCGGCGCATTCCGGCGGCCGACCTCGCCATCGGGTACTTCGCGCAGCAGCAGATGGAACAGCTAGTTCCCAGCCACGACGCCTTCTGGCATGTGCGCAATCTGGGCGGTCCGGACTTCGCCACCGGCGACGAACAAAAAGTGCGCGATCATCTCGGCCAGTTCGGTTTCCAGGGTGACCGGGCATTTCAATCGGTCAGCCGATTTTCCGGCGGCGAGAAGGCGCGCCTGACCCTCGCGCTATTGGTCGCGAGGCGGCCCAATCTACTGCTGTTGGACGAACCCACGAATCACCTCGACATCGACATGCGACACGCCCTGACCGTCGCCCTGCAAAGCTTCGCGGGCGGCTTGTTGGTCGTGTCTCACGATCGACACCTCATCAAGACCGTGGCCGACACGCTGTGGCTGGTGGCGGACGGCAAGCTTGACGTGTTCGACGGCGATCTCGACGATTATCAGCAATGGCTCAAGGGCCGTGCACGCGCCGCCAGTGCCGCAGCGGAGAAGCAGAAGGCGCCGAAACAGCCGCAACGCGACCCGCTGTCGCAGCGGCGACGTGAACTCGAACAAATCGAGCGGCGTCTGGCAACGGTCGCCGCCGAACAGGCGGCCGTCGAGGCCGAGATGACCGCCGCAGGTGCGGCCATCCCGGCCGCGCTCGTCGACAAAAACGCGCGACTGCTGAATGACGTGGCGACGCTGGAAGCGCGCTGGCTCGACGTTGGTACGGCAATCGAGGAAGCGGAATCGCGGGCGTCAGCCGAGCACTGACGTCAGCCCAGCCCTGACGTTAGCGGTTGGCGTCTTTGGCGTTGTGACTGCCGTCGCACAGCGGCGGCGATGCGGTTTGCTTACAAGCGCAGAACCAAAGCCGGCCGCTCTCGATGGCGGTATATTTCATGGGTGCATACTCGCTGCCCTTGTGCGTGCCGTCGCAAAACGGCTGACTGGCGCTGCGCCCACAACTGCACCACCAATATATTTTACCGGCCTCGACGTCTATTGCGATCGGATTCATGACTTGATATTAGCAGGAACCACTGAATGCATCTCGACAACGACCCGCTGCTGCAAATATTGATCCTGCTCGCCGCGTCGGTCTGCGTGGTCGCGGCCGTGCGCAAACTCGCGCTGCCGGCAATCCTCGGGTACTTGGTCGTCGGCATGCTGCTCGGGCCGCATGCGTTGGCGCTCGCGGTGAGCAACGAAACCACCCAGCTACTCGCGGATTTCGGGGTGGTGTTCCTGGTGTTTACGCTGGGCTTGGAGTTTTCCCTGCCGCGCCTGGTCGCGATGCGCTGGGACGTCATCGGCGTCGGCGGTGCCCAGGTGCTCTTGACCACGGCGCTGGTTGCCGCGGGCGCGATCTGGCTGTTCGACATTGCCTGGGCGGTCGCCGTCGTCATAGGCGGCGCCGTTGCCATGTCCTCGACGGCCATCATCATTGCCCAATTGACGGAGCAGTCGGAAAACAACCGCACGCATGGACGCCTCGCCGTGGCGATCTGTCTGTTTCAGGACCTGAGTTTTCCACTGCTCCTGGCGTTGATTTCCGGCCTTGCCGGTGGCGGCACCTCGGATGCCAGTCACTTGGTCGGCGCGGTGGCTTTCGCCGTGCTCGCCCTGCTGCTGGTTCTCGCCGCGGGTCGCTGGCTGCTCCGACCGCTGTTTTCGTTGATCGCCTACGTGAGATCCGCGGAACTCTTCTCGCTCGCGGTGCTGCTCGCGGTGCTGGCCTCGGCTTGGGCGACCCGCGCCGCCGGCTTATCGCTGGCGCTCGGTGCGTTCCTCGCCGGCATGATGCTGGCAGAGACCGAATTTCGACACCAGATCGAGGCCACCATCCGTTCCTATCGGGAAGTGCTGCTCGGCTTGTTCTTCATCACGGTCGGCATGCTGCTCGATGTGCGCCTGCTGCTGCGCGATCTGCCGTTGGTGATCGCGATTCTCGTCGGCATGCTGACGCTCAAGGCGGTCGTGGTCACGGTGATCGCGAAGCGCGCCACGAAGGATTGGTTCAAGGCGTTGCGCACCGGTGTCGTCGTAGCACAGGGCGGAGAGTTTGGCTTTGCACTGCTCACCCTGCTGCTGCGGCGCGATCTCGCCGATCCGGCCATCGTTCAGCCGCTGCTCGCCGCGACGGTTCTGAGCATGGTGGTGTCACCACTCTTGATACGACATAATCGCCGGCTGACACGCTTGCTGTTGAACGAAGCCGCACCGAGCAGCGAAGCAGTGCGGGAAACGCGCGCCGCCCTCGCGGTCGCCGAGCGCGATCACGTCGTGATCTGCGGCTTCGGCCGCGTCGGTCAAAACATCGCACGGGTTCTGGAGCAGACCGGCTTCGAGTACATCGCGCTTGACGTCGATCCGTATCGCATTCGCGCCGGCCGGCAAGCCGGTGATCCGGTCATCTACGGCGACGCGACTCAGACCACGGTGATGGAGAACGTGGGCGTCGCCCATGCCAGCTGCGTGGTCATCACCTTCGCAAATCCGGAGGTGGCGCTGCGCATCCTGCGGGCGGTGCGTGAGGTGCGCGGCGACGTGCCGGTGCTGGTGCGCACGCAGGACGACACCAAGCTCGAGGAGTTGCAGGCGGCCGGCGCCACGGAGGTCGTACCCGAAACCTTCGAGGCCAGCCTGATGCTGCTGTCGCATCTCCTCCTGCTGCTGAAATTGCCCATGCCGCGCGTCATCCGCACGGTCAACGACATCCGCAGCCATCGGTACGGCATGCTGCGGCAATATTTCCGCCACGTCAGCGCGGAGGTACTCGATGACAGCCACGCATTTCGCGAGGAGCTGCACAGTGTGATCCTGCCGCCGCATGCATGGGCTGTCGGCAAGAGCATCGCCGACCTCGCGAACCGCGGCTCGAATGCCGTCGTGAGTGCGGTGCGTCGCGACGGAATCGTCGGACGCGAGCCCGGCGTAGATACCATATTCAAGGTCGGCGACGTGGTCGTCGTCTGCGGCACGCCCGAAGCAGTTGAACATTCCGAAACTGTGCTCCTGATGGGCTAAAAAAGCGCTTTACAGCACCGTCCCGCCCTTTCATAGTATGGATGCTGTTCCAAGGGCAAACCCGCTGAAAGGTGGGGACGCAAAACCTCCGGTCTAAGGGGCTTCTCACGAAGCCTGACGATAGCGGGGTCGCCAGTACCGATGCGTTAAGTCGCATCGCGAAACCTAATGGGTTGTGCCCCGCAACAGCAGACGTTCGTTCCGCTCTTCGTTGCAGGGGTTGTCATGGTTCTGAAAGTCAATCGTTCGCCGGGCGCCGATGCGTCCGGGCTCTACCGTCGGCCGCGCCTGGTGATGCAGGCGAAACGGTTCGAGGAAATTCCCGCGATCATCGAAAAGTCGAAGACTTATCCGACTCCGGTACGCATCGTCGGCGCCGACTACTCGCAGACCCGCTGCGTCGGTGGCGACGGCGGCACCACGGTCGATACCAGCGCGCTCAACAAGATCATCGAGTTCGGCGAGACCACCGTTCGCGCTCAGGCGGGGGTGCGGATCGGTACACTGGCGCAAGCACTGGCAGAGAGGGGTCAGGAACTCGCGCTCACACCCGAGATCGGCCACATATCACTCGGTGCGCTCGCCGTGACCACCTGCCCGCAGGCATCGTACCAGCCCGGCGTGGCCCAGCTTTCTTCGTTGGTCAGCGAACTGAAGCTCATTACGCCGCAGAGCAGGCAGATGACGGTCACCGAACGCGACGGTGATCTCATGCGAGTGCTGCGCTCGAGCTTCGGTCTGCTCGGTGTGGTGCACGAGGTCGTGCTGCGCGTCCAGCCGATGCAGCCGGTGCGGATCGATTATCAAGTTCTGACGCTGAAGGATTTCAGAGCGCGATTCGCCGGCATCATCAATGCGCCCGGCGCGCTGCGGCTGCATATCTCGCCATTCAACGATCGGATCATCGTCGAGCGTCGCACGATCGAGGATGTGGACAGCTTCAGCCGCTCCGGTATCTGGCAGATCCGCAATTCAGTAATGAAAAACGTATTGCCCGCCTTCGGTTCCACCGTCGGCAGCGTCTTGGCCGCACCCGGCGTTCGCTCGGCGGTGGTCTCCGGGGTGCAGAGGGCATTACGCGCCACCTTGGATCGAGCGACGCGTGGTGTGGTGATGTACGCGCACGAATGGATGCGCGATCTGCCGCCGGAGGCCTGGAAGGCACGCTATAGCTACAGCATGTGGGCGTTCCCGGAAACCGATTTCCCGCGGCTGCTCGGCGAATACTTCGCATTCTCCAAGGCCTATTACAAGGAACATCGATACCGGTGCAACGTGGTCAACGGTGCCAGCCGCATCCATCAGGACCGCGGCTCGCTGTTCAGCGTCAGCCACGGCGGCCCCATGTTTACTCTGGAACCCTCATCCACCGGCGATCAGGGGTGGGATGAATTCCTCATGGACTTTAATGACTTCGCATCGAAGCTGGGAGGCACGCCCACCTTCAACCAGACGCGCGCACTGCAGCCGGACCATGTGACCAAGGCGTTCGGTGATCGCCTCAAGCTGTTTCGCGCATTACGCAAGCGCACGGACCCGCTCAATCGGCTGCGCAATAGCTACTTCGCTTATCTTCTGGGCTGAGGGCGTCTCTCCGCTGAGGGCGTCGTCGGCTGACGGCCATGTTCAAAGCCCGGCGACGATCTTGGCCTTGATGCTCTCGAACTCGGAGTCGCTGATGAGCTTGGCATCCAACATTTCCCGCGCCTGCCGCAATCGGCGCGTCGGCTCCGACTCCACCTCAGCCGCCGTGGACCCGCCGATGCCGGCGCCATACGGCGCAGCACCGCCATAGGGCCCGGCGCCGCCCCACTGCACGCCGCCCGACTTGGCGCGCAATTCCTCGAGCTCGCGAACGCGGCGCTTCTCGCGCCAGACCTGGTCGTGCTGCTGACAGATGCGATAAATCGCCTGGGCCTGATCTTTGCGCAGCCCGTCGAAGCTCCAGACCCGGTTGGTCTCGGAGCCGATGTTCAAGTCGGTACTGGCTTGCGCGACCAGTGTGAGATCGGCGGCCAGGATGCCGGCACTGATCCGCGTCTCTTTTAAATCCTGCCAGCGGATGTCTGCCGAATCGTAGCCGCCCAGCAGCCGGCGGCGCAGCCAGATGAAACGCCCGCTCGTGGCCGCGATGCACATACGCCGGTGCGTCAGCGCAAATAGTCGGTGCTGCAGAGCCCACGCCTCCAAGGTCTCCCCGGCCGTCAGCAAACCTCGCAGCGTCGCCAAAGCACGATCGGTGCCGTCATCGTCACTCATACCCCGTCCTTCACGTTTCCGATACACGCAGACGCAATTGGATGGCACCCATGATGAGGGCGACACCGACGAGTAAGCCCATCCAAGTCGCGGGTCGCGATACGAATTCTAGCGGATCGAGCAATCTCCAGACACTCTGCGGCGCCGGTATCAGCCCCGCGGCCGTGACGTTGCCGCCCCACGCGTACGGATCCGACGTGCCGTGAAAGGCCACGGAGCGGTAGTCGAACGCTCGCTGCACCAGCAGCGTCCCCACCCAGTGGGTGCCAAAGAACCAGCGCTCGAGCAGATAGGCCGCCAGCGGCGGCACGATCGACCAGAGAATGACCGCCCGTTTGGCCCAGGCGGAAATCACCAAGAGGTAGCCGACGAAGGGCAGATACCAAATAGCCGTGGTCACGATCAGATAGATCCACAGCGCCTGCAGCTGCAGCCATAGATCAGACTGCCACAGTCCGTAAGCGAGGGTCGAACGGGCGCGTACCGACACGATGAACGCGATCAGCAGAGTGGAGATGTCGGCCGCGATGAAGTAAACCAGCGGAATGACCAGCACGCCCGTGAACAGCTTGGCGAGGACGGTCTTGGCGTCAGAGATGGGCAGTGATTTCCAAAAGAGAATGCTGCGATCCTTGCGGTCGGCATAAAGACACTCGAGCAGATACCAGGTCGAGTAGAGATTCATCACCCCGAAGAAGGTGACCCCGAAGCCGAACAGCACCGTGCCGCCCAAGGTGCGAACCTGGTCCGGAGAAGGCGTTACGTCGATCTCCACCTTGCCGAACAGCGCGCCCAGAGTGAGCGCCATGCCGATCACGGCGGGGAGGATCCAGATGGCGCGATTTTCCCAAAATTCGCGCTTGATCAACCAGGAATACTCGTTCATGCGGGCGTACCGGAGAGCTTGGCGACGAACAGATCGGCAATGCTCGGCGTCAGCACCTCACCCCACTCGGCGAGCTCGCCGGCTGCAACCCGGTCGAAGTACAACACGGTTTTGCCGAGAGTGCGGCGCTCGTAAAACGGCTTGCGCAACCGCGCGGCGTCGAGCTGTGCATCGGCTACCGCGACGGCCGCGTAACGAGCGGCAATTTCTTCCACCGAACTGTCGAGCACGATCCGACCCTTATTGATGAAGATCACGTCGGTCAGCAGATGCTCGACCTCCTCCACCTGATGCGTGGTGATGAGTATGGTTCGAGTGTCGTCCATATAGTCGTTCACCAAGGCGTCGTAGAAGCTGCGGCGCGCCAGGATGTCGAGTCCCAAGGTGGGTTCGTCGAGCACGAACAACCGCGCGTCGATGGCCATGGTCAGCGCGAGGTGCACCTGGGTCTTCATGCCTTTGGACAGCTCGCGCATCCGGCGCCTGCCGCTGATCTCTGTCTTTGCCAGCAGCGCGAGCGCCCGTTCGCGGCGGAACCGGGGATGAATGCCCGAGACGAAGTCGATGGCATTGTCGACCCGCAGCCATGACGGCAGCACCGCGACGTCGGCGATGAAGCAGGCGTCGCGCATCAAGTCGGCACGCTCGGCAAACGGCTCGCGGTCGAGCACCCGCAGGTGACCCTGGTACGAGGTCAAACCGAGAATCGCGCGCAACGCACTGGTCTTGCCCGCACCGTTCGGGCCGATGAGACCGACGATACGGCCGGTCTCGACGCGGAAGGTCGCGTGGTCGAGTGCGATGTGCCGGCCGTACCTCTTGGTGACGTCGCGAGCTTCGATGAGCGCGGGCATGGGAGAACTCATGGGTCCTTGGATTCGCTGCGAGGGTGCGGCGCGGGATGGGTCATCGCGGGTTTCCGTGCAAACAATTCGTCGGCCGAGAATCCGAGCCGGTTGATGACCGCGAGGATCTGCGGCCATTCGTCGTTCAAGAAGCGTTCACGCTCGCCCGCCAGCAGTAATCGCCTCGCGCCGTCGCTGACGAACATGCCGAGACCACGGCGTTTCTCGACCAGACGTTCGTCAACGAGCTGCTGATAGCCTTTCAACACCGTCAACGGATTCAGACGATAATCGGCCGCAACCGTTCGCACCGAAGGCAGCGGATCACCTTCCTTGAGTGCGCCTTCGAGGATCAGGGCGACCATCCGATCGCGCAACTGGCGATAGATGGGTTGATTGTCATTCCAATTAGGGTCCATGATTCTCGTCTAGTGATATAGTTACATACCACACCATTACATACAACGTCACATGCTCATCACGTCGCAACGGTATTCTGCGCTGATGAAATTGAAGACCCTCACCGCCCTGGTGGCCCTCGCGCTCACGAGTCCCGCGCAGGCGGCCTCGGTATTGATGATTTCGGTGGACGGCATGAAGCCGGAATACGTCACCCAAGCGGATGCGCACGGCCTGAAGATCCCTTTCCTGCGTAGCTTGATCGCCGACGGCACCTACGCCGACGGAGTCGAGGGCGTCTGGCCGACGATCACCTACCCGAGTCATACGACGCTGCTGACCGGTTTAACGCCCGCGGAACACGGGATCTACAACAACCTCGAGTTCGATCCGCGGCATACCTTCGGCGATGCCTGGTTCTGGTATGCGCATGAGATCCGCGCGCCGACTCTGTGGCAGGCCGCGCATCGCGCCGGCCTGGCCACGGCCAGTGTCGGCTGGCCGGTGAGCGTGGGGGCGACCGACGTGGATTTCCTGATTCCTGAATATTGGCGCATTTTCCGGCCGACCCCCGACTTAAACCCGGCCGACCGTGAACTGATCGCCGCTCTGTCCCGGCCCGAGGGCCTGCTGCGGGCGCTCGAGACATCATTGGGTCCTTATCTGATGGGCAACGATACCGGGATCGCGGCCGACGAAACGAAGACCCGTTTCGCGCTCGAGATCATTCGCGAGCACAAGCCAGGCTTCATGACCATTCACCTGAGTTCCTTGGACGATGCAGAACATGGGCACGGTCCGTTCAGTGCGGAGGCCAATGCGGACTTGGAAGTCATCGATGGCATGGTGTCGCGCTTGGTGGCGGCCGCCCGGAGCGCCGATCCCGCCACCGTGGCGGTCGTCGTATCGGATCACGGCTTCGTCGCGCTCTCCCATGTGGTGCACTTATACATCCCGTTCCTAGAGTCCGGACTGCTCGAGGCCAAGATCGATCCGGACACGAACAGCGCGGTGGTCAAGGATTGGCGGGCGGTACCGTGGGAGGCGGGCGGCATGGCGGCCGTGGTGCTGCATGACCCTGCCGACGAATCCACGTTGCGCAAGGTGCGCGACCTACTCCACGGCCTGGCGGCCAATCCCGAGAATGGCATCGCCCAAGTGCTCGAGCGGGGCGCGATTGCCGAGCGCGGCGCCTTTCCCAACGCCAGCTTTCTGGTGGTCATGCAACCCGGCTATTATATGGGCGTCAATACCAGCGGTCCGTTGGTCACCGCGCTGGCGGGTCACGGTGGTCACGGCTTTGCTCCCACCGACCCCGACATGCGCGCTGCGCTTTTCATGGTGGGCGCGGGCATTGCCCGCCACCGCGACTTAGGGCTGATCGACATGCGGCAGATTGCGCCCACGGTCGCCAACCTGTTGGGGGTACCGCTGCCGAGTGCGAAGGCCAAGCCACTGACGGTGCGGCAATAGGATGGTGTTTGGGCTACCATGCCTCGTTTTTGGGTCGGGAGTAAGCTTATGAAGAAGCCAGTCACAGTCACCATCACGGGCGCCGCGGGCAACATCGGCTATGCGCTCGCCTTCCGGGTCGCCTCCGGCCAAATGCTGGGTGCCGATCAGCCGGTTAATCTGAATCTGTTGGAGATTCCCAACGCCGCCGCCGCCGTACAGGGCGTGGTCATGGAACTCAACGACTGTGCCTTCCCGACACTCAACAAGGTCACGGCGGGCAGTGATGCCATGGTGGCGTTCAAGGACTGCGACTTCGGCCTGTTGGTCGGCGCCCGCCCGCGCGGCCCGGGAATGGAACGCAAGGATCTATTGCTCGCGAACGCGCAGATTTTCTCGGCCCAAGGCAAGGCACTCGACGCCGTCGCCAGCCGCAGCGTGCGGGTACTGGTGGTCGGCAATCCGGCCAACACGAATTCCTTGATTGCACAGCGCAATGCGCCGTCGTTGTCGCCGAAGCAATTCACCGCGATGACGCGGCTCGATCACAACCGCGGTCTGGCACAGCTCACCGAGAAGGCCGGTAGCAACCTGTCCGAGGTCAAGAAGGTCATCATCTGGGGCAACCACTCGGCGACCCAGTACCCGGATCTGCATCACGCGACGGTCGCCGGCAAGCCCGCCCTGTCGGTGGTCGGGGATAGCTGGTTCAAGGAGAGTTTCATTCCGACGGTCCAGCAGCGCGGCGCGGCGATCATCAAGGCGCGCGGCACGTCGTCGGCCGCCTCGGCCGCTTCGGCCGCCCTGGATCACATCCATGATTGGGTGTTGGGCACGCCAGCCGGGGATTGGGTCAGCATGGGCATTCCGTCCGACGGCAGTTACGGCATTCCGGAAGGGGTGATCTATTCCTACCCGGTCACCTGCCAGGGTGGTGAGTACAGCATCGTCCAGGGCTTGAGCGTCAACGAGTTCAGCCGCGACAAGATGACGGCCACGCATCGCGAGCTGCTCGAGGAACGAGACGGCGTCAAAGACTTGATCTAACGCTCGAGGAGATCGCCATGCGTCGCACAGTGTCCGGCAGCGTGCGCCGGCGTGGCGACGAGCGGACGATTTTGCATGTCGACATGGACGCGTTCTACGCGTCCGTGGAGGAGCGCGACCGGCCGGAACTCAAGGGAAAACCCCTGATCGTCGGCGGCACCAGCGGGCGCGGCGTGGTCGCCGCCGCGAGTTACGCGGTACGCCGCTTTGGCGTGCACTCGGCGATGCCGATCGCGACCGCCTTGCGACTGTGTCCCGATGCCATTTGCGTCAAGCCGCGCATGCGGCGCTACCAGGCGGTATCGGACCAGGTGTTCTCCATCTTTCACGAGTTCACGCCGCTGGTCGAAGGCCTTTCTTTGGACGAGGCATTTCTCGACGTGACCTCGAGTCGGGAGCTGCTAGGCGATGGCGTAAAGATCGCCACCGAGATTCGGCGTCGCATCCGTGAGCACACCGGGCTCACGGCTTCGGTGGGCGTGGCGCCGAACAAGCTGGTCGCCAAAATTGCTTCGGATCTCAACAAACCCGACGGGCTGTGTCGCGTCGGCGCCGACGAGCTGCACGCGGTACTCGATCCTCTGCCGGTGGAACGACTGTTCGGCGTCGGCAAGAAATCGCTGCCCGCCGTGCATGCCGCCGGTATCCGCACGGTTGGCGACCTGCGCCACGCCGATAGCGGCAACCTGTGGCGCGCTTTCGGCAAACACGGTCTGGCCATGCAGGAGCGAGCCGCCGGCATCGACGATCGGCCGGTGGTACCGGACCGCGAGGAGAAGTCGATCAGCGCGGAGGAGACCTACGCGGTAGACATTCGCGATGCCACAGTCCTCGCAAGCCAACTCGTCCACCTCGCCGATCGGGCGGCCACCCGCCTGCGCGCGCATGACCTGGTGGCCGGCAAGGTAACCGTGAAGATTCGCCGCGACGATTTCACCACCTATACCCGGCAGCGGGCGGTCAAACCACCGACCCAGGACACGGCCGTGATATCGCGCATGGCGCAAAGCCTGTTCGGCGAGTGGTTGCAGGCACAGCCTCGCTCCGCCGTGCGCCTTCTGGGCGTGGGCTGCGGTGATTTGCAATCGTTGCGGCAAACCGATCTGTTCGCGCAAAATGATGTGCCGTCGCGCAATGCGCGGCTCGACGCCACCGTCGACGGCATTCGCGACCGGTTCGGCGCGAGCCTGGTCACCCGCGCCAGCTTGTTGCCCAGGGCGTCCGGCCGCGGCGGCCCGCACGACGGCTGAGCTTGGGTTAACCTGGCGGCAATCATGTACACCAGTTTCTTCGGCCTCAGCGAAAAGCCTTTTGCGATCACACCCGATCCGCGCTATTTGTATTTGAGCGAACGACACGCTGAAGCGCTGGCCCATCTCCTGTACGGCATCAACGAATCCGGTGGCTTCATCCAGCTGACCGGCGAGGTGGGCACGGGTAAGACCACCGTCGTGCGTACGCTCTTGTCCCGCGTTCCGCAGCACGCCGACGTCGCCGTGATTTTGAACCCGCGCGTCTCGCCGGTGGAGTTTCTGCTCACCATCTGCGAGGAACTCGGACTGCCGCTTGCGGACGCCGACCGCGACAGCGTGAAACAGATGGTCGATCTGCTGAACAAACGGCTGTTGTCGGCCCATGCGGAAGGCAGACGCATCATCGTCATCGTCGATGAGGCTCAGAATCTGTCCGCCGAGACGCTGGAACAGGTGCGCTTGCTCACCAACCTGGAGACCGCCACGCAGAAGCTGTTGCAGATCATCCTGATCGGACAACCTGAATTGCGCGTGCTGCTGGAACGCAACGACCTGCGGCAGCTCGCCCAGCGCATCACCGGCCGCTACCATTTGAAACCGCTGTCCCGCGACGAGACGCAGGGCTACGTTCGCCACCGCCTCAAGGTCGCGGGTGCAACGGGTGAGATCTTCACCCCGGCTGCGCTGCGTGAGGTCCACCGGCTGGCGAACGGCATTCCGCGTGTCATCAATGTCACATGCGATCGCGCGCTGCTCGGCGCCTACACCCAGGAGACGCGGCGCGTCACTGCCTCGTTGGTGCGACGCGCCGCCGGCGAAGTGTATGGACGCCGCTTCTCGCCGCTGTGGCTGGGTTGGATCGCGGGCGTATTGCTGATAGCCGGCACGGCCGCCACCGTATTGCTGGCATGGCGCCTCTGGCAGCACCAGACCGCCTCGCTGCGCGCCGCGGCCGCGGTACCCCACCCCGTGGCCCGTCCGCCGGCGGCGCCGGCGCATCTCGCGCCGCCCGCGCCGCCGCCGCTCTCCATCAACGCCCTGCTGGCGGCAAACAGCGCCAATACCACCGATGCCGCAGCCTATCGTCGACTGTTGTCGCTGTGGGGAACGACCATGACGGAAGACCACGATCCGTGCGGTCAGGCACAGAAGGCGGGACTTGCGTGCCTCGAACAGCGCGGCTCGTGGGCCCAGGTGCGGGCGCTCAACCGTCCCGCCATCCTCACGCTCACCGACGATCAGGGTCAGAAGCACCGGGTCGTGCTGTCCGCATTGGACGACGGCTTTGCGACGCTCACGCTGGGAGATCACAATGAGCGCGTGCCGCTCGATGAACTGTCGCGCGACTGGTTCGGCGAGTTCACGGTGGTGTGGAAGCCGAAGACCGCGCGCACCCGGCCACTGTCGGTGGGGATGCACGGCGACGAAGTGCGCTGGCTGCGGCGTAGTCTCAACGCCCTGCACGGTGCCGCCGCCGATCCGGAGCGCGGCGATGTCTATGACGAAGAGCTGGCGATCGCGGTGCAGAATTTCCAGCGCGAGCATCGTCTGAACGTCGATGGCGTCGCCGGGCTGCAAACCCAGGTCATGCTCGACACGGCGCTGGCGGAACCGGGTTCGCCGCTTTTACAACAGACCCCGCCGCACGGCTAGGATCAACATGTCCTTCATCCTCGACGCCCTCAAGAAATCGGAGCTCGAACGGCAACGCCAGGCCATCCCGGGCCTGGTCGAAGCGGGGATAGGACGGCCCCGGCAACGGCTGCCGGGCTGGGCCATTGCCGTCTGCGCGCTGCTCGCAATCAACTTGGCTGTGCTGCTCGCGGTGCTGGCCCGGGGCTGGATGAACACGCGTCCCGCGGCGGCGCCGACCGCGTTGGTGCCGGCCGCGGACACCCCCGCGGCGGCGGACACGGCCGGCCGTGGCGAGCACGGCGGCGCCGGCGGCGACCAGCCCTGGAGCCCGCTCGACGGTGCCGCCGGCGATGCGGCACCGGTCTATGCACCGGAAGTGCCGGTCACCTCCTCGACACCCATGGTGGAGGGGCCACCCGCGGCCGCGACGGCGCCCGTGGCCAGGCAATCGTCGACACCGGGCAGTTCGGCCGCCCATGCGGTTCGCCGGCACGATCCGGTGCTGAACGATCGCAATTACCAGCCGGACGAGGAGGAGAACCTGCCGTCGGTGAGTGAACTGAATCTGAGCGGCGCGCAAGCGCTGCCGGAGCTGCATCTCGACGTGCACGTGTATGCCACCAATTCGGCCGAGCGCTTCGTTTTCATCAACATGCGCAAATATCACGAAGGCGCCACGCTGCAGGAGGGGCCGACCATCGAGCGCATTCGTCGCGATGGCGTGATTCTGAACTACCAGGGCTTGCGCTTCCTCCTGCCACGCCAGTAGCGGGATCATGCGATCATAACGGGATGCGCAAGATCTTCTCGCTGACGATGAGTGGCCTCGTGACGGTGCTGCCCCTGACGTTGACGGTGTACGTCATCTGGTGGCTGGTGAACACCGTGGAGGGCTGGCTGCGGCGCGCCCTGATCGGGCTGAAAATCATCGGCCCAGAGCATTACTGGCCGGGTCTCGGACTCATCACCGGGTTTTTCCTGTTGCTCTTGGTGGGCAGCCTGGTCAATGCCTATGCCGGGAAGATCTTTCTCAAGTACTGGGACGACTTCCTCGGCCGGATTCCCTTCGTCAAAACGCTGTATGGGGGCTTTCGCGATGTCGTCAGCCTGCTGCCATCGGGCAGCGGCGAAAAACGCGACCTGCAGCGCGTGGTGCTGGCGCGGTTCGCCGACGTGCATGCCATCGGCTTCGTCACCCGCGAAGATGTGCCGAGCGCCCTCGAAGTGCATGGGGGTCACGACTGGGTGACCGTGTACTTTCCAATGAGCTACGCCTTTGGGGGATATACGTTGTACCTGCCGCGGGACCGTATCCAACCCCTCGATATCTCGGTCGAGGACGCCATGAGACTGGCCATCACGGCGGGTCTGACCGCCGGCAGTCGCAGCAAGATCCACTGAAGCCCGGGTGTGGAATCGACCATGCACAGGCGGTGCGTCGGGGTGCTTGCCTTCGTCTTGCTGCAGGCGCCTTGCTGCTGCGCCATGGGC
>Ga0116230_10002173_pt1 | contig 18838 bp, 13 predicted proteins | sample S1TSphfallax_3_FD_88678 | JGI IMG/M metagenome (GOLD analysis project Ga0116230, IMG submission 88678) | Host-associated microbial communities from peat moss isolated from Minnesota, USA - S1T2_Fd - Sphagnum fallax MG | ecosystem: Host-associated > Plants > Peat moss > Unclassified | place...
CTGTTGGCTCATACAGTGAGTGTTAAAGTCAACTTAAGCATGGGCAATGAGCCCTTGCAGTTTGAGCAAATTATAAAGTAATACTTTTAACTGAGGTCTTTGAAAAACTCGCACATCGCGTTAATAATTATTTTTCTTTGTTGAATGAGTCCCCTCTTTTGTAGGGAGTATTGGATTTAGAGGATCGGAAAAATTTTGCCAAAATCACGAAAATCGATTATAGTCATGACACAGGGATGATCTCTCAAAGCAGAGAAAGGATGGCAAGCTTTCCAAACGAAAAAGCAAGGAGATAGAGATGCGAATTTTTGTATTATACCCATTCCACTTCAAAAGTTGAATTTGGGCTTAGCCAAAGCCCCGGGCTTGAATGATAAAAAACGCCCCTATATTTGTCATATTGGAGCATTTTTCATCATTAAATGGCGGCAGCCTTCGCTTTATCGAAATCCAATTCTTACAGTGCAATGGGTATAGCTAAAAACAAAAAACCTCTAAAATAGGAGTAGCGCTTCCCCGCTGAAGGTCGGGTCTCGGCGTTTTCAATTTGATAATGTTTACATTAGAACAGTTTCGCTCTTATTTAGAGGCTTTCTTCCCTTCTGATGGGATGGCTGATCATGCCTTGAACGGCTTGCAAGTTCAAGGAAAGCGTGATATCGTTCGTGCGTGTACAGCTGTTTCAGCAAGTTTAGTCACAATAGAAGAGGCTGTTAAGCAAGGAGCTGATGCGTTGATCGTCCATCATGGGCTCTTTTGGCATCGCGATAGCTTTATCATTGAAGGAACAAAGAAAAACAAACTTCAACGACTTTTCGATCATGGGATCTCGCTATTTGCCTACCATTTACCCTTAGATAAGCATCCAGAAATTGGGAATAATTGGAAGGCAGCCCGCGACTTGGAGTGGTTCGACTTGCACCCTTTTGGTTGTTTGAATGGGATCTCCATTGGCGTTAAGGGGAAGGTGAGGCCTTGTTCAAGAGAGGCCTTGAAAAACCGGTTGGAAACGTATTACCGACACCCAGCTGTATGTGCATGGGGAGGGGTCGAAGAGATTCAAACAGTGGCTCTTGTTTCGGGAGGGGCTCATAAAACCATGATCGAGGCAGCGCAACAGCGCATAGATGCTTACATAACCGGAAGCTTTGATGAACCTATCTGGGATCAAGCGAAGGAAGAGGGGATCAATTTTTACGCATTGGGACATGCAGCGACTGAGCGAGTGGGTCCCATGGCCTTGGCTGACCACTTAATGAAAGTCCTAAACCTTCCTTGTCTCTTCATAGATGTCGAAAATCCTTTCTGATCAGAGACCTCGACCAAGGAGGGGTGTCTGATCTGAATTGTTACTTTGAACCCGAGGTAAGCAATCATGAGAAATGTCATTCATGTGTTGCAAGAGCGTGGATTGATAGACGCTTTGACAAGCGATCATCTCCGTGAGGTGACGGAACGCCCAATGCGCATTTATTGCGGTTTTGATCCGACTGCAGACAGCTTGCATCTGGGAAATTTAGTTCCCATTATGGGACTCGCATGGTTTCAGCGATTGGGACATTCTCCTATTGCCCTGATTGGGGGAGCCACGGGAATGATTGGCGATCCCGCTGGCAAAACCACAGCGCGTCAATGGCTTGATGAGGCGACCCTTGAACACAACCTTTATGGCATTAGAAAAAACCTTGAAACGCTGCTAAATTTTCAGCATCCCCTTTGTCCTGCAGAGGTCGTCAATAATTTTGATTGGTTCAACAATTTTTCTCTTATCCGTTTTCTTCGGGAGGTTGGTTCTCTCTTTCGCTTAGGGCCCATGCTTGGAAAAGAGAGCGTGAGAACACGTTTGGAATCTGAAGAGGGAATGAGTTTTACCGAATTGACTTACCAAATTTTGCAAGGATATGATTTTCTCTATCTTTTTGAACACCTTGGAGTCTCGATTCAACTGGGAGGAAGTGATCAATGGGGAAATATCACATCGGGGATCGATCTTATTCGGAAAGTGCATGGCCAATCTGCCTATGGGATCACCTTTCCTCTATTGATGCGAAGCGACGGACAAAAATTTGGGAAATCGGAAAAAGGGGCCATTTGGCTTTCTCCAGCAAAGGTATCCCCTTATGAACTTTATCAGTACTTGGTTCGCGTGGAAGATGCTGATGTGATTAAACTCATGCGCATGCTGACATTTATGGAGATGGAGGATATTGGATGCTATGAAAGGCAAATGCAGGAAACAAATTACGTTCCACGTACCGCTCAAAAACGTTTAGCAACTGAAGTCACCGAGATGATCCATGGGAAAGAAGGATTGCAAACTGCGATTCGTGTGACGGAGGGAATTGCCCCAGGTTCTCAGATACAGCTTGATACAGATAAGCTTGAAGCGCTGGCAGCTGACATGCCCAGTGCTCAGCTTCCCTTAGAAAGGCTTATGAATGCGAAACTAGTTGATATACTGGTTGAAATTGGCTTGCAAAAGACTAAGGGGGAAGCAAGGCGGCTAATGCGCAATGGTGGAGTCTATGTGAATAACGAAAAAATCGAGGATGAACACTGCCTGATCGATGATCATTTCCTCATTGACCGCCGTTTGATGCTTATCGCAGCAGGAAAAAAAAATAAAATCCTCCTCCGCGTCGAAAAAAAAGGACTTGCTTGAAAATCAAAAGGATATGACAATGTCGAAAGTTTGAGGAAAAAGTTGCAAAAGGAGTCAGAGGCTATGGCAACCAGCACAAAGAAAAATACAATCACAAAAAAAAAGCTGATTAATTCTATTTCACAGGAGAAAGGAATTCACCCCAATGATGTCCGTCATGTCGTCCAAGCGTTTTTGGATGAGATCACCCATTGTTTATTGCAAAGGAAAAGATTGGAATTTAGAGAATTTGGTGTGTTTGAAGTGGTTAAAAGAAAGCAAAAGGTGGGAAGAAATCCAAAAAATGCCACCGTCCCTATCGTGATTCCTGCTCGTCTCGTCGTCAAATTTACCCCTGGGAAGAAGATGCGCCAAGTTGTTGAAACAGAGCAGTTCGAATATGTCGATGAGTGTGTGGAAGTGGGGGTTTAGATTTCCACTCATTGAGCCAGAGAGGGGTCATTCATTAAGGGTCGATAGAAGTGTTCTTTTCTGTTGGGTGGCATAAAGATGTTGAATGCTTGTTGTCTTCAATCTCTTTATTGTCGCGGAATTCAACCCTCTTCCCCCCTCTTTGAACAGATTGCCTCTCAATTTTTTTTTCAGTCGCAACCCATTTTTCCTGAAGATCTTTTAGAGGAATGTTTGTGGGAAGAACCTCTTTTTTCAGAAGAGAAGATGACCGAAAACTGGAAAAGGCTTTTGGCGTTGAATGTCCTCTGCGATCTTGCCGATGTCCATCCATTGAAGCTACCTGCAAAGGTGCGATTTTTTGAGCGTCGTCCCTGGAATCAGAGTTCGCAATATGTTAGATCCCTCGTTGCTTTAAACCATGCATTTGCCAGAATGCCGATCCCTGAAGTCACGCCTCAAGTGTTGGCAAGTGGAGCCGCACTCATTGATATCTGCGAGTATACTCCCTGGCTTTCCCTTCCTTATACTCCCCATCATTTCGAGTTTGGCATTTTCCTGGCCGTTTTATCCTTACTAGGAAAGCGGCAGGATCTACAGGATATTGTCTTGCGCATGGCGCATTGGCAGCTCAACACGCTGAGCGTTGAAGGAAAACCTCTTTCTGGCCTTTTTGTACGAGAAAAAGATACGAAAACACTTCAGCATCAATGTCTCAGCTATTTATTATTTCGAAGCGCTGCTCTCTTCACTCAAGAGACTCCATTCGCAGCGATAGCGGAGGCAGCGATCAGAGGCATTCAACAATGCGTAGAGGAAAGAGAGGAAAGAATGGAACCTCTATGGGCATTGCTTGAAAAGTGGTTGGCACAATATCAGATATTATCTTGCGCCCCTTTTCAGTTGTCAGAGCAGATTCATGATTCCTCTACAGCATTGGTAGGCTATCGCTCTTCAATGCAACATATCGTTTGCACATTGCATGGAGGATACACCGGGTTGGGGGCGCTTAGGCAGGGGGGTATTGAAATTGTGAGCTATGGTCCCCAGTACTTGCCCTTAGGAGAATGCGAAGGGTTTGGGATTGAAGGGAATGCCTTGTCCGACCATGGAATGCGTCGTTCGACGATCGAATGGCAACGCCATTCCTTTGTATTGAAAGGGTGTGTACGATTGGTTGACCAGCCCTCTTCATCTCTCTCAGGGGGAGGGAAATTTCGAGGGATTTGGCTCGACGTGGTGCAGGAGTTCAAGAAACCGCACTTTTATCTAAAGACGACATTTCTCGGTCTGGATGGGTGGGAATCAGTGGCCTTTAGTTTTTTTGTCAAGGCGGTTTGCTGTAAAGTAGGCTCACAAGTGCTCTATCCCCGCACTTTTGAGCGCTATGAGGGAGAGGCGCAGTTGCTTCTTCTGGAAGGGGAGGGCGGGCAGTTAGAGCTTTGTTCCTTGGGTTTTATGGGAAGGATGCAGATTATCCCGTTAGTGGGGGACAATCATTTTTGGGGTGCTGATTTTCTCGTGGCTTATTTTATGATGCCGGAGGAGCGTCATTATCAGTGGCATATTTCCGCCCCTATTTAAACGGTGTGAGCGATTTCGATCTTATCTACTAGCAGGAATAGGAATTGTTCATTAAGGGAAGGATGTCATTGCGATATTCACCTACTCATTGACTCGGCTCCCAATATTAGTGCGACACAAATTGTTCGAAAGCTCAAGCAAGAATCTACAATTTCTGTTTAGAAGCAATTTCCGGAACGACTCTCGAAGCAGTTTTGGAAACAACATCCATGTTGGACTGACAGATATTTTGTTTCAACAACCCGGCAAGCTTCTCAAAAGATAGTGAGGAAATATATTCAAGGTCAAGGCTAAGGGCCATTCATCCGCTGAATTGAAGATCTAGCAGTTTTCTGGCCCAACAAGATAAACGAATGGTAAAATGACGATTAAGATTTGTATTTATACCCCATTCCACCCTTGAAGTGGAATGGGCATACGACTGTTTTCCAATAGAGTTCCCCTTTAACAGCGGGAATCTAAGTGATGCAGATCAAATCAACTCTCGCACCCGCTCAGATATCACATACTCATTACTCGCTACAAGGACATAACGTGGAATTAATATTGATATCGAAAGAGGGGGTATTATAACTTCCATTAGCGTTAAAGGGGTTAAAGTTGTAATGCAATATAATCGACCAAGAGGTTCCAGTTGTGCTTGGGAGAGGGTTAGAAAACCATCCGAATGGAATAAAATAACGCTTGCTGGCATAAACAAACGAAAGTTTGTCCAAAGGAGGAGTGGATGCATCCTTACCATATATAAGCTGGGTGTAATCAGCAGGGCGTACGCTCTCATAAGCAGACGATATAGGATACTGATCGCTGCGCAATGAAAGCACATGTTGACACATGCTATCATGATCCTCTTGTAAATTTTCGACATAAATAAGCGCCTGACGTTGCTGAGAGATAGAATAATCTGGAGAACGAGCGGCTTCCTGATATTGCGTTATCAAACAACGAAGCATGTTGATTGCTCCCATCGTCCATTCAGATGAGATAATTCCAGAGGTGAAATCCCCCTCTGTTCCATTTCCATCTTGATTCGAAAAACCGACGCCCCAAAGCGTGTTATTGGGTCCATAAAATCCTCCCCAGTCTTTCACATTGTTCCACATCTCATAACAAGTGCCCATGCCATGCCATGAGTCAATTAGAGGCTGCCCTAAAACACCCACTCCCCAAGTGATTGTATCCACAGCCTTTTGGCTCTTATTCGGCTCCCATGTCATATCGGATTGTGTAGGGTCATTGGCCCATCCTCCTTGATAAAAAATCCGCTCTGCCTCCCACCATGCATGATTTTTGAGAAAAGAGAGCAGCCCTTTTGTGTGTTTTATCTGTGGGGTTTGTCCCCCATGAACTATAATATGAATTGTGTTGATAGCATCGCGCACCTGCTTTCTTTGAGGGCCTGTGAGTTCTTGATTATACTTTAATTCATCTTGAAGAATCTGATTCAAAATCATCACACCTGCTAATACTGAAAGATTATTTTCAACTGACACTTCATGTGGATTCACTGGTATATTCCCGACATTTCCCAATGATCTCGCTGCTACATAGTAAACTCCTCCAATCTCAGATTGCAGACTTGCAAAAGCTCCCAGGACGTTAAGGGCGTTCTGAAGAGCGTCCGAATGAAAGGGAACAAATTGATGTCCAAGAGATTGTTGTTGCAAATAAGCAGTTTGTAAAGGCCCAAGAAGAAGTCCCCAGGCGTTTTCTCCTGTGATAGGCTTCCAATCTAGCCAACTGATTTTCCCTTTGATATAGTCAGAATTGTTGGGGTAACAGCCTAGCTCACATCGAGGGTTTTCGTCGATACCACAACCTGGCTGACATTTGTTAGCTGTCACATATTGATTGAGGTAAGGAGTCCCTAAGAAAGGATCAGTTGAAAGCCAGTTTCTCGTGATATACCGGAAAAAATAAGCATGATTCTTTGGGTTCCTAATGCTGAGTCCATTATAACAAAAGTCTTGCTTAGTATTATCACAGGTAATATCAGTAGAATTGATAGGATGTGTTATTGCACGGTTAGCTCCTACTTCAGCTGTTTTTGCATTTCCATTATATCCCTCTCTAAGAAGGATGTCTTCGTTCTGGGCTATTTTAAACAAATTTTCCCCTGAGGGAATGGTCTTATTATTTTTTGCAGCAATTGCTAAAGCAATCTGCCAACAAGCGCCATCATAAATATCTATCCCGTTTCGTATGCATACTCTCTCAGCTTGCAGATCTCCTCCAGAATTGTGATCAGGAGACTCTTCGAAAACTGGCATCAGTGTATAGTCTTGACTATTGAAAAGATCTGTGACATGACAATCATATCCAGGAATATGACAAACATACTTTCCCCAATAGTCAGCTGTATCATAATAACCTAAAGGTAAAGTCAACTCGCTTAGTTCAGAAATCGTCCCTTGGTAGGATGCTCCGACATTGGTTGTTATTTCCCCATGTATCATTAAAGAAGTGAGAAAATTCAATTCACTCTCCACTTCAGTCTCCGATTGAAACGGAAGGAAACTTACTGCTCCAAGAAAGTGAGAAACAATCATAGAATAGACGTATAACTGCTTTTTCATAAAATTGATAGCGTACCCCCGCGTTCAGGCAGGGTAAAGCGCTGCTCCTATTTTAGAGGTTATTTGTTTTTACCTAATACAAAAATTCCCGTTTTTGGTTATCCGCACCCGAGCTTAGCCTGGTCATGGTTTCCTCACCTGTATACGTGTACACCTGTTTAACCACTTATCGTAGTGTATGGAACTAGAAAAGCATTGCACCGGACGTATCTATTCGCTCCTAACGTAGCTGTCTGATAGCTTAGGCGGGTCAACTTGAGCTTGCTTACACAAGTCCTTCCCTTTAGCGAAGGGTTGTTGACTGCTAAGGGGGCTATAAGGCTCTTGTCTCATTCAAAAAAAACATATGAACATAAACATGTTTTTACATGCCATCTTTTTTTGGATAAGAGAAAAAAGGATCAGTATCGACTTATTTGGGATGGACAGAGACCAAATCAAGACTGATTGCGTGACCCACCAGACTGTGATAAATTTGAAAATATTCAAGCAGCCCTCTCAGCCTGTTTTTTACTCTTTCAAGCCTATTATGTTATATGAGATAGCGTATGGGAAAAGAGAATGCGATTTCCAGATCTAATACAACTTCTACGATGGTCTTTGATTTATTGATGGATAAGTTTGGAAATGCAGCGAACTCCTTAGAATGCTCTGGCTCTGATACGTAAAGATCAAGAGCCTTTTGGATATTCTTATTGAGCTCATCAATAAGAATTTTTCTGAGCAATATAGCCCTTAAGCTCAAGGCGTTGTGCCCAAAAGCGATGACTTTCTTCGTGAACTCTGAAGGGGTGTTTCATAAAGTGGAATGGGGATGTTGAATTTGGGCTTAGCCGGGCTTCAACAATAAAAAACGCCCTCATATTTTCGGGGCATTTTTTATCATTGAATCGCGAGAGCTTTCGCTTTGTCCAAATCCAATGCTTGAAGTGGAATGGGTCTAGTTGCTCAGATACCGCTCTAGCATTAGGGGCATCTGAATGCATTTACGAAGTCTGAACCGTGGAAGCTTTCTTCCCGGCTCAGACAGGAAAGACCGATGTTAAGAAAACCGAGGACAGGTCTTCACATCAAAATAGTTGGCAGGAACAGAATAATCTCCGCCAATTTTGAAGGGATTGAAGTTATATTGCAGCAAGATCATCCAAGCAGTGGATGTTGTATTTGGAAGAGGATTAGCCCACCATCCAAAGGGGATAAAGTAACGCTTGTTGGCATAAAGAAACGCGCGCGTGCCCGATGAAGGGAACGGAATAAGCTTATCCCAATGAGGAGGGCGTACATTAGAATAAGCCTTTGTCGTGGGATAAAGATCGCTGCGCAGCGATAGCACATTTTTAGACATGCTATTCAGATCACTAAGTAAGCTTGTGCCGCTTCCAGGACCAGAAGAAGGGAGATCGCCATAATGCGTGAGTAAAATGCGCACCATGTTGATCGCTCCAGCTGTCCACTCCGCAGAGATGACCCCATCGCTCTTACCTGGTCCATCCCCATCATCACTCGAAAAACCGACGCCCCAAAGCTCGTCGCCAACATAATATCCTCCAAACTCCTTGACCTTCTGCCAGGCGCGATAAGCAGCTTGAGGTCCAAACCATTGATCGATCATTTCTGGGCCCAAAATAGACACTCCCCAAGTGGTGACATCGACAGCCTTTTGGCTGATATTCGGCTCCCATGTCGTATTGTTCTGTGTCGGATCGTTAGCAAATCCTCCTTGATAAAAAATTCCCTCTTCCTTCCACCATGCATAATTTTTAAGAAAAGAGAGCAATCCGTCTGTTTCGTATCCCTGTGGAGTTGTTCCCCCATGAACGACAGTTTTAATGGCATTGATGTGCATGCACACCTTTTTTCTATCTTCAACGCTGAGGCTTGGATTGTAAGTGAGTTGATCTTGAAGAATTTGATGCAAAATCATGAGACCTGCTAAGGCCGACACATTATTTTCCACTGCCACTTCATGCGGGTTGACCATCTCCTCTCCTTGATTTCCAAAAGACCCCTCGCAGGCATAGTAAATCGCTCCAATCTCAGACTGCATACATCTGACGCCAAACAGCACGTTAAGAGCATTTTGAATGGCAGGGGAATTTAAAAAATCGGGAATGTATGTTTGGTTCTTGGCCATTTGTTGCAAATAAGCCGTTTGCAAAGGCCCAATAAAAAAGGCCCACACATTCTCTCCCGTGATGGGCTTCCAATCCTGCCAAGTGCAGTTTCCTCTGATATACCTAGGGCCTATACCAGAAGGAATCTCTGCCTGCACATACTTGTCAAGGTAAGGAGTTCCAAGGAAGGGATCGGTTGACAACCAATTTCTTGTAATATAGCGGAAAAAGTAAGCATTCTTTGGCGTCGTGATGCTCTGCCCATTATGAGAAAAGATCTCCCTGTTCAACTTCCAATCGAAGTGGGTGGTCGCACGGTTTTGATGTTCTATGGGTCCGTCCGCATTTCCATCATACCCCACTTGAAGAAGAGTATTTTGATTCTCGGCAACTTTGAAAAAATCGATCCCTGGGAGAGAAAGCCCTTCTTTTCCAGCGACCGCTAGGGCCACCTGCCATACAGCTGCATCATAAATACTTGTCCCCTCCCGCACATCTATCCTCTCGGTCTGCAGATTAGCTGGACCTCCTCTAGGACGTGACTTTGGATCGGAATTTGGAACCAATGTGTAATTATCCGGATGGTAATAATCGATCACATGACAGTCATTGGGAACCCCAGGGATGTCGGAGCTTTGACAAACATAGTCCCAATAATCCGCTGAATCGTAATAGGTCAGTGGCAAAATCAACCCATTTAAAGCGCCCACAGATCCTTTGTAAGCCACTCCGACATGTGTCCCATCTGGCGGATAGGGATGCTCGACGAGGGTTGTCAAAAAATTCAACTCATCAAGAATGTCTTGTGTACTTTGAATGGGATCAAATTGAGCTCCAAGAAAACTGGAAACAAGGATAGAATAAATGCATAATGCCTTTTTCATCGTGTTTAACCTTCATTATGATAAATTTTAATAAAATTAGCACGGTTCAAATTCGAGTCACACGCCATTCCTACGTTCTGCTTGCGCCGACCGGCCCATCGCTTTATGCGACGCTAGAACCTTACAATGCTTCTCCCTTAAAGGAAGGCTCATTTCTGGCGGCAGCCAGACAAGATTTCAGCCCCACGTGAACCGATGAACCCGTTGGTCCAAAAATGTTGGGTTTGAATTAATCTCGATACCCTAATTAATAAACAAAAGAATGTTATTTAAGAAAGATTTAATATAATTCATGCCTAGAATTATAGAGTTTCTTATTTTTATAAATAATAATAATTATTAAAATAATACTGCGTGTTGTATTAAATTTTAATATTTATCGGTAAATAAATAATAAAACAATGATTAAGACTTGTATTTATAGAATTGACGCGATAGAAACCCACGACTTCAGCTTGTTGACCCCGGGGTTTTTTTGGATAAATTTTCCAAAATTTTCCCAATATATAAAAAACCCTCATAGCACCTCTTTTTTTTCTTTTTGGTCTTGTAAACTGTTTCGAGGCTGCAGGATTGAGGCTTGCATTTCGAAAGATTTTAGATAAAAATCCACACTGGATCTATTGTTAGCCATTTTTTTACTTTCCAAACACCTTCTAAGCCCTGTAGATTTGGAAGCTGCACAAGTGGAAGATCGTCAAGAATCTCTTGGATTGCCGGAAAAGGAGAAGAAATTGCACTTGGAGAAGCTTGCGGAGAAGCTGATTGACTCACTAATTCTTCTTCCTCTGATGATAGAGCTTGTATTTCATCAATTGCTTTCTTGACTTTGACACTCTTTGCATCAGTCTGACCCATACTAAGATTATGTCAAACCCGTTAAAACATAATGGGTATATAGACGTTGACTGACCGTATCTTAAGCTAAGCATTATAAGATCCCGAACTCACTTTCCCTCCAGTTCCGGTCCAATCAGTATGAAAAAATTGTCCCCTGGGCTTATCGTTCCGTTCATAAGTATGCGCGCCAAAAAAATCACGCTGTGCTTGTAAAAGGTTTGCGGGAAGCTGGGCAGAGCGATAACCATCGTAGAAAGATAATGCTGTGCTAAAGCAAGGAATGGCAATCCCTAGCTCTGCGGCTTTCGCAACGACATGCCTCCATCCCGATTGGCTTTTCCCAATTTCCTTAATAAAATAATCATCCAATAAAAGACTCTTTAAATGGGGGTGAAGAGTAAAAGCTTCTTTAATTTTTCCAAGGAATTGGCTTCGAATAATGCATCCCCCACGCCACATCAATGCAATACTCCCGTAGTTTAACTGCCAGTGAAATTCCTTGACGGCCTGCTCCATCAACATAAACCCTTGAGCATAGCTAACCATTTTAGACGCATAAAGGGCTTGGCGTACAGCCTCTATAAACAGCTTATGATCTCCTTTAAAAACGATTTCTGGCCCTTTTAGTAGAGAAGCAGCAGCCACCCGCTCCTCTTTCATGGCGGATAAACAGCGGGCGAAGACAGCCTCCCCAATTAAAGTCAGTGGCATCCCAAGATCAAGTGCATTCACAACGGTCCATTTGCCAGTCCCTTTTTGCCCAGCCACGTCCAAGATGTGATCTAGAAGAAGCGAACCCTCTAGATCCTTCACCTTGAAGATATGACCTGTGATTTCAATTAAATAACTATTCAGATCACCCCTGTTCCATTCCTCAAATATTTGATGGAAATCTTCTGGGTGCAAATCTAAAGCTTGTTTAAGTAAAAAATAGGCTTCACCAATGAGCTGCATGTCTCCATATTCTATCCCATTATGCACCATTTTCACATAGTGACCAGCACCTTCCGACCCTACCCAATCGCAGCATGGATCCCCATCGACTTTAGCTGCAATTTCTTGGAAAATTTCTTTCACATGGGGCCAAGCATCGGGATTTCCTCCCGGCATAATCGAAGGACCATGGCGAGCGCCCTCCTCTCCCCCGGAGATCCCCGCTCCAATGAAGAGAATGCCTTTCTCTTTCAGCGCTCGACAGCGCCGATTCGTATCAGTAAATAAACTATTTCCTCCATCAATGATGATATCGCCTCGCTGCAATAAGGGAACGCATAAGTCAATGAATTCATCGACTGGATCTCCGGCTTTGACCATAAGCATGATGCGCCGAGGAGGTTTTAAAAGTCGAATGAACTCTTCCAGGGAGTGCGCTCCAATCACCCTTGTTCCCTGTGCTGGGCCCGCTAAAAAATCATCTACCTTAGATACGGTACGATTATAGACAGCCACTTTGTAACCATGATCGTCCATATTCAAGACTAAATTTTGCCCCATGACAGCTAAGCCAATCAAGCCAATATCTGCTTCAGACATATAAGAGCCCTCAACTTGAGTTAATGCATTATTGCTGGACAAAGTACTGCTTTGTTATTTCACATGCAACCTTTTCTAGCTTTTTGCACACCACAAGGAAACTTCAAGAATACCGATTTTTTCCAACGTCCTGAGAAAGCTCTAAGCGAGCCTGAGAGGCGATGTCATCCAGAACTGGCAGTGATTTAACTAGCTCATGAAGCTTGACCTTGGCCATCTGCGCCACCGCTATCCCAGACGTTACTTCACCCCACACAATGATCGCCTTACTTTAAGTTTCTGCTTCTGCATCAATTTGCATGCTCCGTTCCTCTATCTCCTGAGAGAAAATTTGCTCGGCTTCCAGAAACTCCCTCTGGGCGAGTGCACGTGCCTTTTGAATCATTCGTTCTGTATTTTGTTTACCCACTTGACTGCGCCGAGCGGCTTCGGTTTCTTTTTCAGCTAATCCTGCATAGGATATTTTTCCATGTGCTGTAACTCTAAAAGAGTTTATTGATTAACTATACCCATTCCACTATTCTACGATCAAGCATCCCTAAACGAGTCATTCGAGTGACCGAAGGGATTCACGCAACACACTGTCGCCTCTCTCAGCGAGCCGATGGTTTTTCATACACATATTTCAACGGGAGCAGCGTTCCTGGGCCTCAAGGGGGAGGTACGCTGTCAATTTGATGAAAACTTCAGAAAGAAACTTCCAAAAGGTTCACAAACTCTCCAGGGACACTCGCATTCTACAGGGCATCGTTTCGATTTTGGATTGGGATCAGGAAACGTACATGCCATCAGGCGGCGCAAGGATACGATCTGAACAACTCGAAGCGATGGCTGGCATCATCCATCGGAAAAAAACAAGCCGTCGATTTGCCACTGCCTTATCCAAACTTATCGATCTTCCGACCGGCAAAGTCAAAGACTCTGATCTTGATCCCAAATATGTGGCAGCAGCCAAAGAGTGGCGTAGAGATTATGTGCATGACATAGCGCTCCCCTCTGCATTTATTAAAGAATTTGCTAAACTCACATCTCATTCAATGATTGCCTGGCGTGCGGCCAAAAAAGAGAATGCGTTCGAAGCATTTGCTCCTTATCTTGAGCGCATTGTAAATCTTTGCCAGAAAAAAGCAGATCTGCTGGGTTATCGAGATCATCCTTACGATGCCTTGATTAATGAATTCGAGCCCGATGTCACAACACAAGAGGTCGATGCTCTTTTTTCAAATCTACGAACACACTTGATTCCCCTCATCAAGAAAACGGCTCTACAACCAATAAATGATGAATTTTTATTTGGCGACTGGGATGAAGCTAAACAAATGGCCTTTGGCCATTACCTACTAGAGACAATGGGATATGATCGAGAAAAAGGAAGAGTGGATATTTCCGCCCACCCTTTTTCCTCCTCCAGCCATCCAACTGATAGCCGAATGACAACGAGAATTCATCCAAAAAACCTCATGAGCAATATTTTTGTGATTTTGCACGAAGGAGGACACGCGCTATACGAAATGGGACTGCCTCAAGATCTCTATGGAACGCCCTTAGGAGAAGCGCGTTCGCTTGGCATTCATGAAAGTCAATCACGTTGGTGGGAAACGCGCATCGGTTTAAGCAAACCTTTTTGGCAATATTTTTTTCCCTTGCTTAAAGAGACGTTTAAAGGCCAACTAGATCGTATTACTCTCGATCAATTTTATCGTGCGATCAATAAAGTCAAGCCCTCATTGATTCGAGTTGAAGCAGATCAAATGACCTATCCTTTACACATTATTCTCCGCTTTGAGTTAGAAAAAGCGCTGATCGAAGGGTCATTAAAGGTGAGCGATATTCCAAACACCTGGAATGCCAAGATGCTAGAATACATTGGCCTTACCCCCACCACAAATGTTGAAGGATGTTTGCAAGATATTCATTGGTCCATGGGCGCTTTCGGTTATTTTCCAACCTACACACTAGGAAATGTGTATGCTGCCCACCTTTTTGAAGGATTTGCCAGGGATCATTCCGATTGGGAAAGTCACGTAGCAGCTGGGGAGTTAGGATTCATTAAACAATGGCTGCACGAAAAAATTTATCGACATGGGAAGCGCTATCCCACACAGGAACTCCTTAAAGAGGCAACAGGGAAGACTTTCTCAGCAGACCCTTATTTACACTACCTCGAAAGAATTCATTGATATCATTCTAAAATGCTTCGCAACTGATGTTTGATGTTATACCAGAATGAAGAAAACAATTCAGTGCTGATCTCCTCTATACGCTTTTCTCTTCTTGCTGCTCATAATTCCTTGCCCTCGCTTTTGCTATATACCCATTCCACTTCAAGAATGGGATTTGGACAAAGCGAAAGCTCCTGCGATTCGACGAGAATTTCAAAAAACCGCTTTACCCTAGCGAGGCAAGAGAACCTCAGAACGCAAAATACCCGTGTTAAATAAGCGAGCTCCAGCTCCCTCTTGCATTCCCTTTATCAATTCCTCTGCTCCGAACGCGTGACAGGCATGATCGACGACTTTCAGCGCGCTGAGCATGCGGTTAAAGCGCTCAGGTAGCATCACTCTCTCTCTAATTAACACTGAGGGAGCATAAAGCATCACATTCAAGTGGCACCAGTCATAATCTGTCCATTCTTGGCCATTGATGAGTTTTAAAAAAACAAATAACGCTATGCTGTAAGCTTCGCCAGTATCAATGCTATCCTTGCAAGTTAAACTGATGGTCTCCGCTCGACTCCATTCGATTAACTTTAATTGTAATAACAAGTGAAAAAGTTCAATAAAATCGAGACGACCCTCTCTCAGAATCGCGTTTTTAAAAGAGAAGAATATCCCATGAATGACTGCAAAGGCATCATCAATAAATGAAAAAAGCTCTCCTCTATTCACAGAAGGTGGAAAATAATAGCCCCCATTCTCATCAAGTAAAAGCTCTTTAAATTGGACCTTGAAAAGAAGTGCATCACTCAGTTCGTGATAAGGATTTAACTGATGATAAAAATCAGTATCAATTGCCAAAGTCGCCACACTGAGGAGACTTTCTAGGTCAGAGTGTCTCTGTAGTTGCTCTAAGGCGACACAACGAAAATGTTCGCGCCAGGAGGTGCGATCTTGTAAATTAATCAGCAGATGTTTGGAGCTCCTTCCTTGAGGATTGGAACGGAGGAATCCTATAAATTCATCATTGACCACCGCTTTGTTGATCATTCCTTGATGAATAGGAGCGGGGATCCGCAAAAAAGCGTAACGCCTATTCTCAACATAAAGATCATATAATCGATTAGGGATGTTGCGCTGCAAAATGGGGTCAAAAACATCGTAAGCCTCTTCTTCCAAAATTTCCAGTACTTTAAATAGGGGACCATTGGGATGATGTTTAAGCAATTTTGACATCGCAGAATATTCTGCGTGCAATTTGTTCGGGATTCCTTCAGAAAATTGCGCCTCTTCTAAATCTTCGCGCGCAACGTCTGATACAGCCTTCTGAACTAATCCATGGATCAAAGCGCTCACCTCTTCTAATCCCCTTAAATGGGTATAAAAGGCTCGACATAGCGAATGAAGAAGATCAATCATATCAAAAGCGAAGCAATTGCCCTCTTTAGGGGGATAAGTGATCCATTTTCGATAAATATCGGTTTGAAGAGCCTCTCTCAAAAATCCTTGAAAATCCTCAAAATATTCACTACAGCTCTTTGAGAGACGGTGAAAGACAAGATTTTGAGCGTGTGAACTCAGCATAAGAGCCAAAAGCGCTTTGCTCAAAACTGGAAGCAACTCTTGCTCGTTAACCCTGCGCGTTTTACAAAAAAAATGATCTAAGCGCGATCCCAAAAACCTAAGCATTTCTTTCGCACAGGCATGAAAAACGCGATCTGACCATTCCCTAATATGTTCTAAAGGATCAAGTTCTTTTCTTTCTCCAAAATAACTTCCAAAATCACAAACCAATTTGATGTTCCGAAGCAAACGAGGATTGAAAAAACGAGATCCATCTTCCTTGCGGATAAAGAAAAGCTCGTATTCGGTGTCTTTTTTGACCGTTTCAAGATCAACAAACAGATGTTTTGTGGCTCTCAATGCCTCAATTTCCTTCGGAACCACAGCGAAAGTCATTTCCTGAGCCCCCTTCTCTTGAGGCAATCCGAACGAGATTCCTTCATTTATCTCGCCAACAATCGTAGTGGAATAAAATTCTTGTAATTGCTTATACTCCTTCAGGTCAGTCGTGCTCTGCGTCTGATGAAGAATTTGCGTATATCGATCAAGCTTTTTAGCTGCCTCGCCGACTAAAACCATTATCGTTTTTATCCCCTCGAGAGTTTTTTGATCAGTGACTTGGCGATACTCTTTCTTATAAAACTGCCTGATGTAATGTAAAATCACTCGAAAAATTTCACGAACTAAACTGACGGTGAAAGAAGCATCCTTGTGATGCAACCAATGCACTGTCCTATAAGCAATTTTTTTATCCCCAAGGATGACTTCATGTTTCTTCGCAATCCCAATGTCGCGATCAAATGTTAAATCGGCAATACTCGATAAAGTCTCTACCGCTTCAACGACGGATAAATTGTGATGAGGATGAGTAACCATAAAATCCTCCTTCCATTGGTTATAGTATGACTTAATTATTGCATATATCAATTTTTTATTTAAATAAAAAAGAATTAATTCAAAAATTATTATTAATAATTCAAACCCGATCTCTTCTGTCATAGACACCTCAATTGTTACGTGAAGCGTCTCCCTGTTTTCAAAGAAAAATCTTCAATCAGTATTGACATTTTTTAAGAGAAAGATTAATCTGCTTATTCGTGGTAGATATACCCATTTCACTTTAAGAATTGGATTTGGACAAAGCGAAAGCTTCCCGGATTCGATGATAAAAAACGCCCCCATATTTTATCATGGGGTGTTCTATTTGTTGTAGGGAAGAGTGGCAGAGTGGCCGAATGCGTCTGTCTTGAAAACAGAAGTCCCTTTGCGGGGACCGTGGGTTCGAATCCTACCTCTTCCGTTCTTTTTTATGCCCTTCCAAGGCACTCTCAACATAAGTCAATAAAATTGACGTTGTATTGAGATTTTGCTATTTCATCCGTTTTTTAGCAATTATGCACAAATCCGGCACAGCAATAACCAGTTGTTGTTGAAAGGACGTGCATGATGACTCTCAATAAAGCTACCAAAGAACCCGAAATTCAATTCATTGAGGGAATCAAAGGATCTTACTATAGAGTACAGATCAGACTTAAAGGTTGCCCTCATCTTTCAAAAAACTTTGACTCATTTGAAGAAGCGAAGAAATGGAAGAGAAAGACTGTTGCAGCTCTTCAATCCGGACTGCCCTATGAAACAACAGAGATGCGACGGTTAACAGTTGGCGATCTCATTGACCGTTTCATTCAGGATGATTTAAAAAAGCTACGCAATCATCGCACTATTATTGGACATCTTCAGTGGTGGAAAAACGAAATTGGTTAATGTATCTTAAGTCAATTTCGTGAAGATATCGTTGCTAAATGCCGAGACAAGCTAAAAAAAGAACCTGATGGTTTAGGTCGCCCGCCTTCTCCTGCTACAGTCAATCGTTATCTATGCAGTCTTGAAGTTTAGACAAAAAATATAAACAGGTGAAAATTTAAAACAAAACAGCCATCATTTGAACAATTGAATGGTCGTGCACGTTTTGAAAAAAAATGACCAATTTTTTTTCTCTAAACTCCAGCTATTAAGATTGAGAAAAAAAGACGATTTTCGTGGATTTTAGGTTCCGAATGAATTGCTGCTATTTTATCATTCGCAACAATAAAAAACACTCCTTTGTTTGGTGATTCAGCCTTGTTTAAGTCCAAAAGATGACTGAGGAATGTCCGGTCATTCCAGTGAGCATTAAATCTGTCTCGTTGATCGTATGGCAAATTATATAATAAAGTTGATTTACCTTTTTAGGTTGTAGCAAATTTAAAAACAAGCTCTGGATAATGTTAAGGACTATTTAAGCCATAATATGCACCATCCATGTGCCAACGAGGGATATCATATGCGTTAGTTGGAGTAGAGGCTCTTACACAGACCCAAGCACTATGTTTTGCTTTTGAGAAAGTCTGATAGCTCTTCCCTAAGAAGATGTAAATCTCCAAAACGATCATATTGTACAGAAGCACCAGCAAGAAGCTGACTGAATGTTAGTGGGTCAATTAAATCAAGTTCTGCATTTGTCAATCTTAAATCTATGTAAATAAAGTTGTTTTCC
>Ga0116230_10002174_pt1 | contig 18836 bp, 18 predicted proteins | sample S1TSphfallax_3_FD_88678 | JGI IMG/M metagenome (GOLD analysis project Ga0116230, IMG submission 88678) | Host-associated microbial communities from peat moss isolated from Minnesota, USA - S1T2_Fd - Sphagnum fallax MG | ecosystem: Host-associated > Plants > Peat moss > Unclassified | place...
AAAGCCATCATAAGTTTCGTCACGTCTGGCGGAGAGGGTGGGATTGTGAGCTGCTTCGCCGCTCATCGCTCGCTGTGCTCGCGACCGCCGTCCCTTGCGCTCTCGCGTCCCCATCGCTCTCGCGAATTGCCCTACCCGGGTGTGTTCGTCCACGCACCCTGCACCTGCAAAAATAATTGGGTCCCCGATGGCGCCCCAATTATTTTTGTGGCGGAGAGGGTGAGATTCGAACTCACGAGACCTGTGAGGGTCCGCCGGTTTTCAAGACCGGTGCATTCAACCGCTCTGCCACCTCTCCGGGATTGGTGCGGCCCTTTGGGCTGCGTTGGGATTATCCCCGATTTCGGTCGCTTGTCGCCATTTTGTTGTCGGCGTGATGGATCAGCGGTCAGGGAGGTGGATCTCGCCACGCATGACGCAGACGGCGTGGCCGCCGAGGTGAACGGCGGATACGAGTCCCTGTCGCCGTTCGGTGCGGCCGCGCAGGAGGCTTGGCCGGCCCATGTCGACGCCCTGCTCGACGCGCCAATCGGTGTCGGCGCGGGCAACGGGTAGAAGCGAGGCAAGCAAGGCGATGGTCGCGGCGGTGGCACTGCCGGTCGCGGGATCTTCGATCGTATTGTCCAGGGGCGAGAACATTCGGGCGTGCAGCTCCTGCGCCGTCGCGCCGCGGCAGTACGCGTAGACCGAGTCCGTGCCTAGGGGCGGGAGCAGCTTCGCCTGTGCGGCCACATCCGGTTTCGCGGCTCTCAGGAGTTGTCGATCGGTGACCGCGACGACGAGAAACGGCAGACCGACGGAAAGGACCTGCGGCGGATGCACCGAGACGTCGATCGCAGCCGATTCCAAGGAAAGACAGGCGGCGGCGTCCGCCGGTGCGAGTGGCGAGCCGATACGCAGGGCCTGGGGTGCGCTGAACTCCGCGCCCACCACCGATTCTCGCTCGCGCAGAATCTTCAAGGGAACCAACCCCCCCGCCGTTTCGAACAGCAATTGATCGCGTCGCGGGCCTCCTTGCGCCTCCAGTTCTCGCGCCAGCACGACGGCGGTGCCGACCATGGGATGACCTGCGAACGGCACCTCGACCCGCGAGGTAAAAATACGGACCTGCGCCGTATGGCTGGCATCGCGAGGAGGCAGCACGAACGTGGTCTCGGAGTAATTGAACTCGGTCGCAATCGCCTGCATCTCCGCTGTCGTCAATCCGTTCCCATCGAGCACGACCGCGAGCGGATTTCCGCCAAATGCCCGATCGGTGAACACGTCGACGGTGACGTAGGGGCGTTGCATCAGCTGAAACTCAAGCGTTATTCCAATGATCGCGGGACTTATGGGATCGCACGACTCACGTGGCCACGTGCTTCGGCGCGAGGTAAGCTTGGACGTTTTTCATCGCGCGCTCGACGTACTGCTCCTTCTCGCCCACGGGCGCGACGTAATGCAGAGCGGCGATCGCGGCGTCGAGATCGACCAGCGAAGCAATCGTCCAAGCGGCGAGGTACTGCGAGGCAAGGCATCCGCCGGCGGTCGCGATATTGCCCTTCGCATAAAACGCTTGATTGAGGATCTTCACCCCCGCTTCCTCGACCCAGGGTTTGGTCGTGAGATCCGTACACGCGGGGATCTGCGCGAGCAGTCCCAGCTTGGCCAGGACCAAGGTTCCGGAGCACTGGGCCCCCAATAGCTGGCGTGCGGGATCCAGCGCCAGCTGGGACATCAGGCCGGCGTCTCGGACGATCTCTCGCGTGCGCAATCCGCTGCCGACGATCACGGCGTCAGCGGCACAGGCCTCCTGCAGCGTGCATTGCGCCTCGAGCACGGCGCCGTTCATCGAACGGACGCGGGGCGTGGGGCAAGCGAGCTATACACGCCAGCCCGACCGTTTGACGCGACCGAGAATTCCGAAAGCGATCAGGGAGTCGAGTTCGTTGAATCCTTCGAATGTCAAAATCGCGATGTGCATGAGGGTTCTCGGTGTGCGGCGGCCGGACCCCCAAGCATAGCGAAGCTCAGCGCAATTGGTAGGTGCCGGCCTTGACCGCAATGGGCTTCGCGGTCGGATAGAACTGCGTGAACGTGGAGTCCACGGCTCCGTGCGCTTGGTGACAGGCATAGCAAGACGCGCTTTGGGGCTGCAGCTGCGCGGACTGCGCACCATCGCTCGAAAAGAACGCCCAGCCCCCCTTGAAACGGGACTCGTCCCGGACGTGGAATTCCACACCCATGATCTCCTCCGTCTGATAGTGCCCCGCCTGGTTGATCGACTCCCGACTGCCGGCGCGCCGGAACTCCAATGCAAATACCGTCTTGTCGGGCCAGTGGCCCGATTGTTCGAACGCCGCCCAGGCCGCGGGAGTGACGAAGACGTTGTCGAACATCGAATGGTCCGCAGTCGTGCCATCGGCCGAATAACTCATGTCGATACCCGAGGTGAGGTAGACCCACTCCCGATATTTCTGCGGGAATTCGAGCGCACCGCTTGGGAGATACCGCGGAAGGTCCGCGTCGTTGGCGGCGGCGCTCAGCATCACCGCCGCAAGGATCAGGCAGGTCGCGCTAAACAGTTTCATCGGCCTCTCCCAGGAAGCGTAGACGATAGTCGGTGGGCGTGACTCCGAAGCGCCGATCGAAGGCGCGACGAAACACGTCGTCGCTACGAAAGCCGACCGCGGCGGCGATCGATTCGATCGGGGCGTTCGTCTCCACGAGATGATCGCGGGCGGCGTCGAGGCGCAGCGCCTGAATCAATTCGGCGGGACTTTGGCCGAAGGTCTCGGTGAATCGTCGGTTGAACTGCCGTGCGCTCAAGCTGACCCGCGCGGCGAGAAGGTCGACCGTCAACTCCTCGCCGAGATGCGCGACGATCCAGGCGGCGAGATCGGCGAACCGATCGCCGGCCTTGAACTGGAACTGCAAGGGCACGGAGAACTGGCGCTGACCGCCGGAGCGCTTGATATAGACGACGAGTTCGCGGGCGACGGCGAGACTGACTCGCGCCCCATAGTCCTCCTGGATCAAGGCCAGGCTGACATCGATTGCCGCGCTCACACCCGCCGCCGTGTAGACGGATCCTTGCTGGATGTAGATCTTGTCGCAGTCCATCGCCAATGCCGGGAAACGCCGCGTGACATCGGCGGCATGGCGCCAATGCGTCGTCACGCGGCATCCGTCGAGCAAACCGGTCGGGGCGACTCCGTAAATGCCGGTGCAAATCGAGACGACCCGGCGGCAGCGCGGCGCGTGTCGCGAGATCGCCGCCGACACCGCTTCGGTGACCGCGGGCACCCGCAGTCCGGCGCCACCGGGCACGATCAGGGTATCGATCGGCACCGCCGCGTCGAGCGCGCAATCCGGGGTGATCTTGAGCCGGGACTCGCTGAGGAACGGCTGACCGTCGACCGTGACGGTCGCCACCGCGTAAGCACCGGCTCGAAAGCCGTTGGCGGCCTCGAAGGCGTCGAGCGGCCCCACGAGATCCAGGGTTTGAACGCCAGGATAAGCCAGCAAGGCGACGCGAACGGGATCACTCGGTTTCCTCAAGCCCCCGGTTCCCTTCGCGGCCTGCGCAGGCGCGCGCGCTGGGGCGCGACCTTGGGTTTGAGTTCGGGCGCGGGTTCGGCCTCGGGCTGATGCGGGTGTTGGGACTTTCGTGTTCATGGCTGCGTCGCCTCGTTATACCCCCGTCCCCCTCACGGTCTCCATGTCGCCGAACCGACGTTTTCGGACGATGCCCCGACGCTCCCCGCTCAGCGCCGGGAGGGATCGCGCGCTTCGTCCAGGCTGACGCCGCAGTGGGGGCAGGCCTGCGGTTCGCGGCTATCGAGAATTGCTGCGGCGCGATGCACCAGCGTATGACGGCAACGGGGGCACCGAAAGCCGAATACGAACATCGCCACGATGATGAAGCCGACAAACCCGAGCAGTGCGGCGCGCAGCACATGATTCGCCCAGCTCGGAGGCCAGGCGCTCGCCAGCGCGCCCAGTCCCAAAAGCCCGACGAGCAGGAAGCGGGTCCAGCAGCGCAGCATCGACACGATCGTCTTTTCCATCACCGACGCGAAACCCTCCTTCCCCCTGCGCGACCCTCTGGACGCTGTCCACCGCCGATGCCGCCACCGCCGATCCCGTCTGTATCGCGGCTTCTGCGCGAGTTACAATTTTCCCCATGATCAATGATTACACCAGCCAACAGTTGCCCACGCTACCGCCGTTCGAGATCGGTGATGCGCTCGAGCGCGGCCGTATCATCCGGTTCCGCGAATGTCCCTTCCCCACTCCCCCGGCGGCGGACATTGCAATGCTCCGCGACGAACTCCCGCGCCAGCTGAACACCAAGAACGTCAGCTATCACCCCGAAAGCGACCGGGTCCACGGCATCAAGGACAACGATCGCTTGCGCGACTCCGCGCACCGGGTGCTCAAGGCCCACAGCGAGGCGGTCGAGGCGTTTCTGCGGCGGACGATCCCGCACCTCGTCGCCCACTGGACCGTCGGCACCTCGAGCTTCCGGCCCATCCAGGAGAAGGGCCGCAATCTCAAGCCGCATGCGAGCAACGAACTGGTGCACATCGACGCGGGCGCCTATGGGGCGACGAACGGCGATCGGATCCTGCGCGTGTTCGTGAACGTCAGTGCGCACGAGGATCGAGTCTGGGCGTCCAAGGGTACGTTTTCCGAGGTCTATGCGAAGCATGCGCAGGCCGCGGGCATCGCGGGCAGTCATCGGCTCGGCAAGAGTCCTCTCGGGCATTTGCGCACGGCGATGCTGCGCGGCCTCGCCGCCTCCGGCATCAAAGAGGCGATGGTCGCTGACTCGAGCCCCTACGATCGGCTGATGCGACGGTTCCACAATTACATGAAGGACACACCGGCCTTTCAGGCCCGGGACGAGGATTACCGCGAGATCCGCTTTCCGCCCGGCAGCGCCTGGATGGTGTTCACCGACACGGCGAGCCATGCGAGCATTTCCGGTCAGCACGCGCTCGTCAACACGTTCATCGTGCGTCTGGCGCAATGCCGCCTCCCGCAAATCGCCCCGCTCAGTATCCTGCAGTCGGGTCGCGCTGCATGAACTCGTCGAGACGCTGAATGACTTCGCCGGGCCGAATGAGATCCATGACACCCGGCTTTTCGATCTTCACCCACCACGGCAATTCCTCCGGCTCCTTGCCCATGAATTGCCGGGCCGCGTCGGGAAACCGGTTCACGCACCAGCGCAGGCTGCGATAGGGGCCGCTGCGCGCGGGATTGGTCGGCGCATACAGTCCGATCACCGGGGTGTTCACCATCGTCGCCATGTGGGCAGGTCCTGAATCGGGTGTCAGCAGGACGGTCGCGGCCGAGAGCAGCGCCAGCATCTGGGGCAGCGTGTCGCGGCCGATCTGGTCGATTGGCGTCTGCGGCATCTCGGCAATGATCCGGTCTCCCATCTCGCGCTCGATCGCGCTCGGACCCCCGCAGAGCACGACGCGCATGCCCCAGCGGTGCTGCGCGTGCCCGGCAACCTGCGCATAGAACTCGGGGCGCCAGTTACGCAAGGAATGACTCGAGCAGGGACTGATCAGCAGGGTCGGTTGCCCATCCGGGATGACGCGCTGGGCGTAAGCCACGGCATCGACCGGCAGCGGCACGTTCCACTCGAGCCGCCGCTCGTGGATGCCGAGCGCCTCCGCAAACCCCCAGAAGCTGTCCAGGACATGCTCGCGGCGCCGCACGGCGATGCGCCGATTCGTGACCAGCCATTGCCCGTCACGCGAGCGCGCGCGATCGAAGCCGACTTTGATCCTCGCCGGCACCAGGGCACAGACCAGATTCGCACGGAAACTCACGTGGATCGCGAGCGCGGCGTCGAAGCGCCGGCCCGCGAGCATGCGTCGCAGGCGCAACAGTTCCGGCACGAATCGACGCTTGTCGAGCGGCAGGAACTCGATCTCGGGCAGCAGGCTCATGAGCTTCGCCTCGACACGGCCGATGATCCAGGTAATGCGCACACCGGGCCAGGCGTGCTGGAGGGTGCGGATCAAGGGCACCGCGTGGCAGGTGTCGCCGATAGCCGAGAGTCTAATGAGACAAATGTGTTGCAGCGGCGCTACCGCGCCGGCGCCGGGTTGCTCAGCGATGACGGCCAATCCGGCCGGGCGCTGTGCACGGAATAGGTTTTATGCGGTTTGGCATTTTAGAACCGCATTTTCGAGTCTTTATCCTGGGGGTGCAAGGGCCGCCCGCGACCGGCAGGACGTCGGTGCCACCGGGCGCGTGGGCTGGGCTCGGCACCGGTTTTCGCCTCAGCGGCGGCTTGAAATGGCGTCGGGTGCCTCCACCATCCGATCGGTGGAGGTCGCCCGCGAGCCTTTCCCGGGGGTCCGGCACGGTCGTCGCGGGAATGCTAAAATACCGCCCAGTCGATTCATAGGAGTGTTGATCATGGCCACGTATCAGAACAGTAACGCGTCGTTCACACGCGCCGGCAGCGACAGCCGCGCCGTTTTCATCACCCGCACCTATACCCACCTGGTCGGCGGCATCCTCGGGTTCATCCTGGTGGAATTCGCGCTGTTCGACTCGGGGCTCGCGGCCGACATCTTCCGGTTCATGATCGGCTTCAACTGGTTCCTGATTTTGGGCGCCTTCATGCTGACGGGCTGGCTCGCGACGCGCACCGCGCAGACGAGTTCCTCGATCGGCATGCAGTACTTCGCCTACGGGGCCTACGTCGTTGCCGAAGCCCTGATCTTCGTGCCCTTGCTCTATATCGCCAATGCGAAGGCCCCTGGCACGATCGACAGCGCGACCCTCGTGACGTCCCTGGGCGCCGCGGGCTTGATGTTCGTCGCGCACCGCACGCGCAAGGATTTCTCCTTCCTGCGGGCGATGTTGATGTGGGGCGGCATCCTCGCGATCCTCGCGATGGTCGGCGGCGCCATCTTCGGCTTCCAGCTCGGCACCTGGTTTTCGGTCGCGATGATCGGTTTCGCGGGCGCTGCGGTGCTCTACGACACCTCGAACGTCATCCACTACTACCCGGAAGACCGCTATGTCTCGGCGGCGATGCAGTTGTTCGCCTCGATCGCCCTGATGTTCTGGTATGTGCTGCGCCTGATGATGGGCAACCGCAGCTAAACGAGGTTCGATCTCAGGTCAGCTTCGATCTCAGGTCTTGTGTGCCGCGCGACTCACCTCGCGCCGGCGGGCGGCCCGGACTCCCGGGCCGCTTTCATTTCAGGACCTCGATCCCTCCCATGTAGGGCTTCAGTACCGCCGGCACCCGGACGCTGCCGTCGGCCTGTTGGTAGTTCTCCAAGACCGCCACGAGCGCCCTGCCCACGGCCACGCCCGAGCCATTGAGCGTATGCACGAGCTCGGGCTTGCCGGTGGCCGGGTTGCGCCAGCGAGCCTGTAATCGGCGCGCCTGAAACGTCTCGCAGTTGCTGCACGAGGAGATCTCGCGATAGCGCTGCTGCGAGGGCAGCCAGACTTCGAGATCGTAGGTCTTGGCGCTGCCGAAGCCCACGTCGCCGGCACAGAGCGCGAGCACCCGATAAGGCAGTTCGAGCGCCTCCAGCACGGCGGCAGCATGTCCGGTCAGGTCTTCGAGCGCCGCATAAGATTCTTCGGGCTTGACGATATGCACGAGTTCGACCTTGTCGAATTGGTGCTGCCGGATCATGCCGCGCGTGTCCTTGCCGGCGGCACCGGCCTCGGAACGGAAGCAAGGCGTGTGCGCCACGTAGCGCAGGGGCAGTACTTCAGGATCCAAGATCTGGTCTCGGAACAGATTCGTCAGTGACACTTCGGCGGTCGGGATCAGATAAAAACCGGGATCGCCTTTGACCGCGAATAAATCCTGCTCGAATTTGGGCAGCTGGCCCGTGCCGACCAAGGCCTGCGCCTGGACGAGGTAAGGTACGTAAGCCTCGCGATAACGATGGGTGCCGACATGCAGATCGAGCATGAACTGGCTCAGGGCGCGATGCAGGCGGGCGAGCGGGCCGGTCAGCACGACAAAGCGCGCGCCCGAGATGCGCCCGGCCGCCTCGAAGTCCATGCCCAACCGCTCGCCGAGCGCGACGTGGTCCTTGGGTGCGAAGCCGAGCGCCGCGGGCTCCCGCCAGCGACGCACTTCGACGTTGGCCGACTCGTCGCGTCCGTCGGGGACGCTCGCGTGCAGGAGGTTCGGCAGGCCGAGCTGCAGATCGCTCTGCTCCGTCTGCAGCAGCTGCAGCTGCTCGTCGATGGTCTTGAGCTGCGCGCCGAGTGCGTCGCCCACGATGAGCAAATGCTCGGCGTCCTGGCCTTTGGCCTTCGCGAAACCCACGGCCTTGGCATTGGCATTGCGCTCGGCGCGCAGACGATCGGCCTCGATCTGCACGGCTTTGCGCCGCTCTTCGAGCGCGGCGAAGGCGGCGACGTCGAGCATGAATCCGCGTCGCGCGAGCTGGGTGGCAACGCCGTTCAAATCACTGCGCAGCAGCTTGGGATCGAGCACGATGGATTCCTTGGAACGAAAAACGAGTCCGCTATTGTAGGCGAAGCAGGCGCCAGGTCACGAACGGCCCCAGGGTCACGAACGGCCCCAGGGTCACGAACGGCCCAGGTCACGAACGGCCCAGGTCACGAATCGGACCCAGGGTCACGACCCGGTCGACGGATCCGAGCCGCGCGCCGCTGCCGGCCGCACACCCGCGGTCTTCTGCCGGTCGCGCTCGCGGCGTGTCTCGAGCGCTTCGCCGATCTTGATTTCGAGGCCGCGAGGCACGGGCTTGTAGTAGCGTCGATCGGGCATCTGGTCCGGCAGATAGCGCTCGCCCGCCGCGTAGGCGTCCGGCTCGTCGTGCGCATACCGATAGTCCTTGCCGTAACCGATTTCCTTCATGAGGCGGGTGGGCGCATTGCGCAGATGCAGGGGCACCTCGAGCGAGCCCAGGGACACGGCGTCGGCGGTCGCCGCCTTGTAGGCCGTATAGACGGCATTGCTCTTGGCCGCGCAGGCGAGGAACAGCACGGCCTGGGCGATCGCCAGCTCCCCTTCGGGACTGCCCAGGCGCTCGTAGACCGCGCAGGCTTCGAGCGCGAGCGTCAGGGCGCGCGGGTCGGCGTTGCCGATGTCTTCGCTCGCCATGCGCAGCACGCGCCTTGCGACGTAGAGCGGGTCGCAGCCGCCTGCCAGCATGCGGCACAGCCAGTACAGCGCGGCATCCGGATCGCTGCCGCGCACCGACTTGTGCAGGGCGGAGATCTGATCGTAGAAATTCTCCCCACCCTTGTCGAAGCGGACGTAGGTGCTGCCGATCACCGCGCGCGTCGTATCGACGTCGAGGCGGCGGCCGTCGCCCGCCGGGGCGGCGAGATCGCCCGCCGTCTCGAGCAGATTGAGCAGGCGCCGCGCATCGCCGTCCGCCGCCGCGAGCAGCAGCTCGCGCGCACCGGCGTCGACTTCCAGATGCAGCGCGCCGAGTCCGCGGGCCTCGTCGGCGAGCGCCCGATCGAGCAGCCGCCCGAGATCCTCGGTATCGAGGGATTTGAGCACGTAGACGCGGGCCCGCGACAATAGCGCGTTGTTCACCTCGAACGACGGATTCTCGGTCGTCGCGCCGATGAAGATCAGGGTGCCGTCCTCGACATAGGGCAGAAAAGTATCCTGCTGCGATTTATTGAAGCGATGCACCTCGTCGAGGAACAACACGGTGTCGCGCTTGCCGCGCAGCGCGCGGGCCTGCTCGACGACCGCACGAATGTCCTTGATGCCCGCGAGCACGGCGGACAGGGCGACGAATTCGGCGTCCGCGCCGTTCGCGACCAGCCGCGCGAGCGTGGTTTTGCCGGTGCCGGGGGGGCCCCACAGGATCATCGAATGCGGCCGGCCCGACTCCAGGGCGCGGCGCAGCGGCGCGCCCGGGCCGAGCAGATGGGACTGGCCCACGTATTCGTCCAGCGTTTGCGGCCGCAAGCGATCGGCCAACGGACGGTAGGTCCCGTCGCTGACGGGGCTCACGGGCTCCCGCGTCCGATCACATCGACGCCCGTGGGCGGCGTAAAGCTGAACAAATCCGGGGCGAACTTCTGATTGCGCTTCGCGTTGGTGAAGCTCAGACGCGTGACCTGGCCCAGCTTGTCGGACAGCCACATCTGGGCGAGCTCGCCATCGGCGAAGCCAATCTTGATCAGCTGGAAGTCGCTGTCCTGGTGTTTGGGCTTCAGCTGGAACCACTGCAGACCGTCACCGGGCGGCAACGCCGTGATGTCGAACTGCGTGCCGATCGAACCGTTACCGGACAACAACACCGCCGGGGTGCTCGACAGCGTCGCGTCCATGTCGCGCACGTTGGCCTGCGCCAAATCCTTGTCGTAGAACCAGAGCTTCTTGCCGTCCGCGAGCACGAGTTGCTCCGACGGCTCGCTGTAGTCCCAACGAAACTTGCCGGGGCGCTGCAGGTACAAATGCCCGGCGGCGGAGCGCAGGAGCTTGTCATCGCTGTTCGAGATCGTCTGCTTGAAATCCGCCGACCAGCTGGAAAGGCCCTCGAGATAATGTTCGACCTGCGCCGCCGGTGTACCCGTCGGCGGCGCGGCAGCGGCCGGCATCGAGACGGTGACGAACAGGCAGGCGGTGGCCAGCAACGCGGCCGCGTGCGGCAGACGCCGCCGAATCTGGGTGAGCATCGCGATCAATCCTCCGACGGGGGGGCGGCGCCGAAGATCTCGCGCGCGCCGTTGGGCTGAAGCGGGCCGACGAGGCCCGCCGCCTCCATGCCCTCGACGAGACGCGCCGCGCGGTTGTAGCCGATCTTCAGTCGGCGCTGGACACCGGAAATCGAGGCCTTCCGGGACTCGGTGACGATGCGCACGGCCTCGTCGTAGAGCGGATCTTGCTCCGCGTCCGGCGGACCGCCCTCGCCGCCTTCGTCGTCATCGGCCGGGAAGCCCGGGATGCCGACGCGCGGGCCCTCGAGGATCTCGTCGATGTAGACGGGCGGCGACGACGCCTTGAGCCCCGCCACGACCCGATGCACCTCCTGGTCGGACACGAAGGCGCCGTGCACGCGCGTCGGGATCGAGGTTCCCGGCGGCAGATAGAGCATGTCGCCGTGGCCCAGCAAGGACTCAGCGCCGCTCTGATCGAGAATGGTACGGGAATCGACCTTGGCCGAGACTTGGAAGGCGATACGCGAGGGGATGTTCGCCTTGATGAGACCGGTGATCACGTCGACCGACGGGCGCTGCGTCGCCAGGATCAAGTGGATCCCGGAGGCGCGCGCTTTCTGCGCGAGCCGGGCGATCAATTCCTCGACCTTCTTGCCGACGATCATCATCAGGTCGGCGAGCTCGTCGATGATCACGACGATGAACGGCAGGCTCTCGAGATCGGGCACGTCCTCGGCGACGATGCCGGGCACGCCCTGGACGATTTTCTGCATGCGGATCGGATCCTTGATCGGCTTGCCGGCATCCGCGGCGTCCTTGACCTTGCGGTTGTAGCCGCCGATGTTGCGCACGCCCAAAGCCGACATCAATTGATAGCGACGCTCCATCTCGGCCACGCACCAGCGCAAGGCGTTGGCGGCCTGCTTCATGTCGGTGACCACGGGCGCGAGCAGATGCGGAATCCCCTCGTAGACCGAGAGCTCCAGCATCTTCGGGTCGATCATGATCATGCGCACGTGCTCGGGCGTCGCCTTGTAGACGAGACTCAAGACCATGGCGTTGATACCGACCGACTTGCCGGAGCCGGTCGTACCCGCGATCAACAAGTGCGGCATGCGGGCAAGATCGGCGACCACGGGCACGCCGCCGATGTCCTTGCCCAGCGCGAGCGCGAGCGGCGAGGCGACATCGTCGTAGGGCTTGGACTTGATGATCTCGCCGAGCGTGACGATCTCGCGCTTCTCGTTCGGGATCTCCAGACCCACGACGGACTTGCCGGGAATGATCTCGACGACGCGCACGCTGATCGCCGACAGCGCGCGGGCAAGATCCTTCGACAAGTTGCTGATCTGACTCACCTTGACGCCCGGGGCGGGACGCAATTCGAAGCGCGTCACGACCGGTCCGGGCTGCACTGCCACGACCTCGACTTCGATGCCGAAATCCCGCAGCTTGAGTTCGACCAGCCGGGAGATCGCTTCGAGCGCCTCGGCGGAGTAGGAGACCTCGCGCGCACCGGGTTCGTCGAGCAAGGACAAGGCCGGCAATTCGGAGGACTTCGGCGCATCGAACAGCGGCACCTGGCGTTCGCGCTCGACGCGCTCGCTCTTCTCCACCACGGGCGCGGGCGCTTCGATGCGCGGCGGCGCCCGGCTGGCGACTTTTTTCTGCTCCTCGCGCACGACGCCCTGCCGCGCCTGCTTGCGCTGTTGGCCGGAAGCCAGTTCGCGCCGTTGCTCGATCTTGGCCGTCAGCCAGTCGAAAGCCGCCAGCGTCCGCGCGCCAACCGCATCCATGACCTCGAACCAGGAAATACCGAGGAACAGCGCGACGCCCGCGAACCAGACGCCGAGCAGCAACAGGGTGGCGCCGAGGAAGCTCAAGCCTCGCTCGCTGCCCTGCCCGATCAATTCGCCGAGCACGCCACCGGCGCTGTCGGGAAATGCCCGGCCGTCCCAATGCAGGGTGGCAAGGCCGCAACTGGTGGCCAGGGTCAGCAGGAAGCCGACGGCCCGCAGGAAAGTATTCATGCGCGAGCGCGGGTCGGTCAGGCTCTGATCCTTGTGGACGAGCCAGCCGGCGAAGCCGAGCATGAGGGGAAACAAATAGGCCGGGCGGCCGAACAGGAACAAGAAGAAGCCGGCGAGCCAGGCCCCGATCGGCCCGATCCAGTTGCCGACCGGGCCCGAACCCGCGGCACCGGAATCGGCGAAGCCGCGATCCCCGGCGTGATAACTCAACAGCGCGAGAATCAGCAGCAAGGCGAGCGCGCCCAAGACCCACAGCGTGCCCTCGCGCAAGGAACGCACGACCGCGGCCGACAGCTTGGGCTTCGATCGCGGCTTGCCCCCCGCCGTCGCTTCGCTTAATTCTAAACCTTTAATGATATTATCTTCTTAACTGGTTGAATATTATGCAATCGTACTCGCTTGATCCGATCAAGGCCAGTACCCGATGCGATGCGTATTTTCTCCGCCGGTCGGTCTTTGATTCATTGGCCCACGCCCCCAAATTTACTTACCATGAACGCCAACGCGGAATCGCCACCAAGGAACACTCATGAGCGCCACTCGGCATAGCCGTCTCGTCATTCTCGGTTCGGGCCCCGCCGGCTATGCGGCCGCGGTCTATGCCGCCCGCGCAAACCGGGCGCCTCTGCTGATCACGGGTCTCGAACAAGGCGGCCAACTCATGACGACGACGGAGGTCGACAATTGGCCGGGCGACGTCGAGGGATTGCAGGGACCCGCGCTGATGGAACGCATGCGCAAACACGCGGAGCGCTTCAACACCGAGATCGTCTTCGACCACATCAATCGCGTCGAGTTGCGGCAGCGGCCGTTTCGCCTGTTCGGCGACAGCGGCGAGTATACCTGTGATGCGCTGATCATCGCGACCGGTGCTTCGGCGAAATATCTCGGCCTGCCCTCGGAGGAGCGGTACCGCGGTCAGGGCGTCTCGGCCTGCGCGACCTGCGACGGATTCTTCTATCGCGGCAAGCCGGTTGCCGTCGTCGGCGGTGGCAATACGGCGGTCGAAGAAGCGCTCTACCTCAGCAATATTGCATCGCACGTGACGCTGATCCATCGCCGCGACAAATTGCGGTCGGAAAAGATCCTGCAGGATCGGCTGTTCGCCCTCGAGGCGGCCGGCAAGGTCAGCATCGTCTGGAATCACGAAGTCGAGGAGATTCTCGGCGATGCGAACGGCGTGACCGGCGCGCGACTGCGCTCGCTGCAAAATCATGCGACCCGCGCCCTGATCGTAGACGGCGTGTTCATCGCGGTCGGCCATCAGCCCAATACGCACTTGTTCGAACAGCAACTCGAGATGCACGGGGGTTATCTGACGGTCAAGGGCGGCAGCACCGGCGACGCGACGGCGACGAGCCTGCCCGGCGTGTTTGCCGCCGGCGACGTCGCCGATCACGTCTACCGGCAGGCGATCACCTCCGCCGGCACGGGCTGCATGGCCGCACTCGACGCGGACAAATACCTCGACCAACTCGACGCCGAACTCGCGAACTCACGCCGCGCTGCCCACGCGTGAATCAGGCTCCGATCCGCGCGCGCTTTCTGCGGAGCATCGCCGACATCGAGGCGCAGCGCTGGAATGCGCTGGCCGGCGACGCTCAACCATTCCTGCGTCACGAATTTCTGCTGGCGCTCGAGGAATCCCGCTGCGCCGTGCCGCGCACCGGCTGGGCTGCCCGCCACCTGGTGCTGGAAGATGCCCAAGGCGTCGCGATCGGCGCGATGCCGCTTTATCTGAAGACGCATTCACGCGGCGAATTCGTGTTCGACTTCTCCTGGGCGAATGCCTATGCGCAGCACGGACTCGATTACTACCCCAAACTGCTCACGGCCGTGCCCTTCACCCCGGTGCAGGGCACGCGCCTGCTGGTCGGCCCCGGCGCCGACCGCGCGGTCGTCGAAGCCGTCTTGATCCGCGCGGTCACCGAGCACGCGCAGGAACAGAATCTTTCTTCCTGGCACGTCCTGTTCCCGAACGCCGAGCAAGGCGCGGCGCTGAAAGCGGCGGGCCTGATCGAGCGGCGCGACTGCCAATTTCACTGGTTCAATCACGATTACGACTCGTTCGACGCGTTTTTGACGACGTTCACGGCGGAGAAGCGTAAGAAGGCGAAGCGGGAGCGGCGCCGCGTGGCCGAGGCCGGTATCGACTTCGAAACGCGTCTCGGCGGCGAGATCGACGCCCCTCTGTGGGACGTCCTGTACGCATTCTATGCCGACACCTTCCACCGCCACGGCCACGACCCCTACCTGAGCCTGGAGTTCTTCCAACGCATCGGCCGCTGCCTGCCCGAGCGGTTGATGGTCAAGATCGCGCGGCTCGGCGGCGAGCCGATCGCGGTCGCGATCTTCTTCATCGGCGCCGACACCCTCTACGGTCGCTATTGGGGCGCGGGCGGCAATTATCACAGCCTGCATTTCGAGACCTGCTACTACCAGGGCATCGAATACTGCATCGAAAAAGGCCTGCAGCGCTTCGAACCCGGAACCCAGGGTGAGCACAAGGTACCGCGCGGCTTCGTGCCGACGATCACGACCTCGGCGCACTACATCGCCGATTCGCGTTTCGCGGCAGCGATCCGCGATTTTGCCGCGCGCGAGGCGCGCGGCGTCGAGCAGTACGCGGCCGCGGTCGGCGAGCACGTCCCCTATCACCGGGCGCCCGACGAGGAGTTGCATCTCTGAGCCGCTTGGTTTGGCTCGGCGACGAGAGCGACCCCGAGTGGTTCCCGCCCGTGGAGCAATCGCTGCGCGACCCGCCGGGACTGCTCGCGGCCGGCGGGGATCTGCGCCCCGCGCGGCTGCTCGCCGCCTATGAGCGCGGCGTCTTTCCCTGGTATTCGTCCCAGCAGCCCATCCTCTGGTGGTCGCCGAATCCGCGTATGGTCTTGTTTCCAGACGAGTTCAAGTGCTCGCGGAGCCTGACCAAGACCTTGCGCAACGGACCTTACACGACACAGCTGGATCGGGCCTTCGGCGCGACGATCCGTGCCTGCGCCGGGCCGCGCGTCTCGGGAGCGGACACCTGGCTCAATCCGGAGATGATCGAATCCTACGAGCAATTGCACGCCCTGGGATTCGGTCACTCGATCGAAACCTACCGGGACGGTGAACTCGTCGGCGGCCTCTACGGCCTGCAGCTCGGCCGCGTCTTCTTCGGCGAATCCATGTTCAGTCGCATGCGGGACGCCTCGAAGGTCGCCCTGGCACGCTTGGTCGGCGAATGCCGGCAGCGCGACATCCGTCTCATCGATTGCCAGGTGGCGAGCGAGCATTTGGCCAGTCTCGGCGCGCGCGAGGTGCCGCGCAGCGAGTTCCTCGACCTGCTGCGCGCGCACGCGAGTCGCGAGCCGAGCGGCCGGTGGACCCCCGTGGCCGCTTAAATTGCATTACCCAGGTGCTTTATGCACAATGCGCGCGGTTTCCGGCACACCATAAGGACGCATGTCTAAAGAAGAAGCAATTCAGTTCGAGGGCGAGGTCGTCGAGACGCTGCCGAACACGACGTTCCGCGTGAAGCTCAAGACAGGCCACGTCGTGACCGCGCACATCTCGGGCAAAATGCGTAAGAATTACATTCGCATCCTGACCGGCGACCAGGTAACGGTCGAAATGACCCCCTACGATTTGACCAAGGGACGCATCGTCTACCGCGGACGGTGAGGCCAAGGTCCACCGCGGTCGTCGCGACCGCGGCGGCGCCGCCCTCGGCGGCTCTCAGTTCTCGTGTGACAAGACGGCGGGTTCGTCCGCGGCCCGCGCGTCGAGCTTGAGCTTCTCGCCATCCTCGCTCAGGCTCACCTCGACGTGCCCGCCGTTCACGAGTTTGCCGAACAACAGCTCCTCGGCGAGCGGCCGCTTGATGAACTCCTGAATGATGCGCGCCATCGGCCGCGCACCCATCTTCGGATCGTAGCCGCGTTTCGCGATCCAGCGCCGCGCCGGTTCATCGACCGAGATCGACACCCGCTTCTGCTCGAGTTGCGCCTCCGCCTCGACCAACAGCTTGTCGACGACCCGCTCGATCGTGTTCTGGTCGAGACCGCCGAATTGGATGACCGCATCCAGGCGATTGCGGAACTCGGGCGAGAACAAGCGACGGATCGCCTCCATGCCGTCCGCGACCCCGTCCGATTGCGTGAATCCGATCGTCGGCCGGCTCATCTCGAAGGCTCCCGCGTTGGTGGTCATCACGATCACGACATGGCGGAAGTCCGCCTTGCGGCCGTTGTTGTCCGTCAACGTGCCGTGGTCCATGACCTGCAGCAGCAGGTTGAACACGTCCGGATGTGCCTTCTCGATCTCGTCGAGCAACAGCACGCAATGTGGATGCTTGGCGATCGCTTCGGTGAGCAGTCCGCCTTGATCGAACCCGACGTAGCCCGGAGGCGCGCCGATCAGACGTGAAACCGTATGTCTTTCCATGTACTCGGACATGTCGAAGCGCACGAACTCGACGCCCATCGCGATCGCGAGTTGGCGCGTGACCTCGGTCTTGCCGACACCGGTCGGACCGGAGAACAGGAAGGAGCCGACGGGCTTTCGCTGATCGCCGAGCCCGGAGCGCGACATCTTGATCGCGGCCGACAGGGCTTCGATCGCCTTGTCCTGGCCGAAGATCGTGAGTTTCAAGTTGCGCTCGAGGTTGCGCAGTACGTCGCGGTCCGAGACCGAGACGTTCTTCGGCGGGATTCGCGCGATTCGGGCGACGACGTTCTCGATGTGACTGACCGTGACCGAAGCCCCGCGGTTCTCGACCGGCTGCAGGCGCAGGTTCGCCCCCGCCTCGTCGACCACGTCGATCGCCTTGTCCGGCATGTGCCGATCGTTGATGTGGCGCGCCGCCAATTCGGCCGCGGCCTGCAGCGCCTCGTCCTCGTACTTGATGCCGTGATGTTCCTCGTACCGCGACTTCAGGCCGCGCAGGATGTCGATCGTGTCCTGCACCGACGGTTCGGAGACGTCGATCTTCTGGAACCGGCGCGCGAGCGCGTGGTCCTTCTCGAAGATGCCGCGATATTCGCTGTAGGTCGTCGAGCCGATGCAGCGCAGTTCCCCGTTGGCGAGAGCCGGCTTGATCAGGTTGGAGGCGTCCATGACGCCGCCCGAGGCTGCGCCCGCGCCGATGACCGTATGGATTTCGTCGATGAACAGGATTGCGCCGGGCTGCTTCTTCACCTCGGCAAGCACGGCCTTGAGCCGCTTCTCGAAGTCGCCGCGATACTTGGTGCCGGCGACCAGGGAGCCCATGTCGAGCGAATAGATGGTCGCATCGAGCAAGACGTCGGGAACCTGGTTCTCGACGATCATGCGGGCGAGTCCTTCGGCGATCGCGGTCTTGCCCACGCCGGCTTCGCCCACGTAGAGCGGGTTGTTCTTGCGCCGACGGCACAGGATCTCGATCGTACGCTCGACCTCGAGCTTGCGCCCGATCAAGGGATCGATCTTCCCCTTGCGTGCCGCCTCGTTGAGGTTCGTCGCGTATTTCTCGAGGGCGCTGCCGCCGCCGTCGCCTTCGCGCTCGGCGTCCGCCGCGGCGCCTTCGCCGTCACGCTCGCTGCGCTCCTCGCCGCCGGCCTTCGAGAGGCCGTGAGCGATGAAATTGACCACGTCCAGGCGGGACACGTCCTGCATGCTCAGCAGATACGCGGCATGAGACTGCTTCTCGGAGAAGATCGCGACCAGGACGTTGGCCACGGTCACTTCCTTCTTGCCGCTCGACTGGACGTGGAACACCGCCCGTTGCAAGACGCGCTGGAATCCGAGCGTCGGCTGCACGTCGCGGTCCTCGCCGGCGGGCAACCGCGGCGTGGTCTGGTCGATGAACTGCTTCAGTTCGGTCTTGAGCTTGGCGGTATCGGCACCGCAGGACTTCAGGATTTCGCGAATCTTGGGCGTGTCGACGATTGCCAGCAGCAAATGCTCGACCGTCATGAATTCGTGCCTGGCCTCACGCGCACCGGCGAACGCATCATTCAAACAAAATTCGAGTTCTTGACTAAGCACTGTTACGCCTCTTCTAGCGTTGCCATCAACGGATGCTGATGTTGTCGCGCGTACGCGATCACTTGAGCCACTTTGGTCTCTGCGATCTCATAAGTAAAGACGCCGCAGACACCCTTACCCTTCGTATGGACCTCCAGCATAACGCGAGTCGCCTTG
>Ga0116230_10002176_pt1 | contig 18834 bp, 10 predicted proteins | sample S1TSphfallax_3_FD_88678 | JGI IMG/M metagenome (GOLD analysis project Ga0116230, IMG submission 88678) | Host-associated microbial communities from peat moss isolated from Minnesota, USA - S1T2_Fd - Sphagnum fallax MG | ecosystem: Host-associated > Plants > Peat moss > Unclassified | place...
AAAGGCTTTCTTTTGAAGATGGTAGTAATGGAGAGTTCGTTTCCGATTTGCTGAACGAATTGTTGAGAGCTGGCAGGGGAGAGATGAGAGAAAAGGAGCTGGGAGTCGACGAGATGAGGAGCCACACAGCCCATAGTCATCAAAACTCTAGTGGTAATGAGAAGCTGCCGGCGCTAGTCTCGGGTTTACAGTCGCCATCCAGCAGCAGGTCTCGTCGTCGTGCAGCACAGAAGAAGATTGTTGCCACAGCGACTGCCAAGTGCAGCAGCTCGCGTTCTTTGTATTATGTAGACAGTAACGAGTTCGACTCCAGGAGCTCGCGACTTGATGTTGTGCGACGCAGAGCGAGTAACAATTTGTATAAAGCAGAGTTCCAGCAGCCGAGCCGACGTTCGCGACATGTCGCGGTCAAAAAGCCCAAGCACGCCGCGAGCTCCTCGCGCGCGCCAAAGTCTCCAGCTCCTCCTCCTCTTTGTGTTGAGACCGCAGCAAGGAGGAATGCAGCTGAACAGGAGCTGATCATGCGCCCAGAAAAGAACGAGCTGGAACTAGAGGAGGAGGAAGAAGTTGCTGATGCGTACCACTGTGATAGTTCTCTGGAAGAAGAGGTTGAGGAGTTTCCAGTTTCAAGGAGACCTTCGGGTCAGACGCATTTGTCTGAAGCAGCCGCTTTTGTTGTTCCTGGGAAGCTCTGGAGTTCGAGTTTAAGAGCCATGGGTCGTTATAATGAGAACGTCTCGGCGAAGTCTAATGACTTCGCGTCTGCAGCACCTCGCGGCTACCTTGACACAAGTCCGGCTTCTTTACCTGACCATCTTCTTCCATCTCTAGAGGCTTCGGTGCCGTTCCAGTGGGAGGAAGCACCGGGAAAGCCCAAGACGACAACGGCGACCGCAGCGGAGCAGAAAACCTGTAAGGTGAGATCCTTGTCTAGACAAGGCATCGAATTGAACAGCTTTGTGGAAGCCGTGGATGTGCACTTCCAGACTGCAGCTGCTGAAGGCGCAGGACCAGCACCAGCAGCTATGCAGGATCCGCAACAAAGTGACAGCAGGCGCAACGTCGAGGAGCAAGAATTTGCAGGAAGCGGGCCTGTGGCACAGCTATTGAGCAGGAGAAGCTCAGGGGATCAGGCAGTGGGTGAATGCAGCCACAGATACTACGGCAAAAGCAGCTCCGGATCGACTACTGGTGCTCGATCATCAAGCGGATGTCTTCAGATTCCGCAAGAGAAGGAAACCCGCATCGATCTGGTAGCGCCAGCGGCAGCCAAGTTCCTGGTACAAGAGATGAGCTGCTACCTCTCTCCTCTTACCACACCGCCCCATGATCATCACCATGCCGCCACCTTCGCTTCCTCTCCTGTAGCGGTGCCTTTCAAGTGGGAAGAAACGCCAGGGAAACCCAAGCTCGCGGACGACGCAGCTTCCAAGCTGCCCCATCACCACACCTTGCAACTGCCCCCTCGTCTGATCTCCACCCCGCAACCTAGAGCCGCTGGCCTTGGCAGCAGCAGGAGCTTCTCTGCTCGAGGGGGGCACCAGCATTCTCTGGTGGGTGGTCCGCTTTCTGGCTTCTTCTCTCCCTGCCGGATGAACGCCTCTTCTCCTCACCGAGCTGGACACGCAACAGTTCACTCCTCCTCGAGCTTCAGAGGCTCCAAATCCTTGCCCAAAGCCGACGTGTTCGAGAATTCTCCTTTGCAGCGCAAGAGCAACAGATCGGCATTCTCTGCACCTTTAACAGCTACCACCACACCTGCCTCTGCTGCAGGTTTGCAACCTCCAAGCTTATACAACTCCAGCCCCTCGACCTCCGAGCTCAAAGCAATGATGATGATGAGTTCTTCGTCTCCGACCAGCACTCTTGATCACGGTCCTGAAACCGAAAGCCTGAGCCAGACTTCTGCATCCAAGTCTTCCTTCAGTGGCTACCTCGACGCTTGCGCACGTCCGGCTGCAACCAGCACTTCGGCATTCACTACTACTTCCCATGCACACAGCTCCAAATCAAGCAGCAGCTCACGTGCTTCTTACGAGTCTGTGGAACAGGAGTTCGATCATGTTGAGCTGCCAACAACAAGAAGCTGCAGCAGCTTGAGCTACAACAGCCTTCAAGAACGTGGTGGCTGCAACGGCGGTCATGACTTCTCCTTCTCCTTCTCCTCCTCCTCTCTCAGAAACTTGGGTCCTGGCAGCACCCAGCAACAAGACAAGAATCAAAGTACCCACAGAGGAGGTGGTCCGAGATTAGGATCTAGCAGCACTTCGGAAGCTGTGAAAGCTCTCATCATCAAGCTCTGCAGAGGCGGTGGAAACTGCTTCAACACGCAGCCCAAGAGTAGTAGTACTACTAGCAGCAATACAAAACCGCTGCAATACCTCGAGGTTGAAGCAGCTCCAACGCTCAGGACAACATGCAGTTCAATCCAGTACTGCAATATGGAGCTCAATCCAAACTTGAGCTTTGTACTTGATCCAAGCAACAGGCAGCTTGATGAGCATGCAAGCTACCATGATTACACAACCCAAAAGAAAATTGTGGTTCAAGATCATCAAGCTTCAAAACCACTGCAAGCCTCATTGCCAATTCCAAACACAATGCACAGTTGCAGACTGCTGCCATATGACACAATGTCACTGCCATCTCTTGAAGTTGAGCAAGAAGAACTTGCAACGATCACTAGGGATCACTTGCCACACCAACCTCCAAAAACCGATTTTACTGCTAGTGTTTGTGCAGCAGCAACTGTGAAGCAGCACACTCCTGGTGAAATCTTCTCTTTGCAGAGGTGCAATGCTTTGGAAAAGTCGAAATCACCCAGCACAAAATTTCAGCAAGGAGTGCATTTCATTGTAAGTACTGTAGGAAAGTTTCCCCTGATCCAATCCTGCACTTCTTCCATCAATTCTTTTACTCAAGATGCATATTGCCACCGTGCTGGTGGTGAGTTTGCGCTATACTTGTGATGGTGAGCTTTTTCTCTCCACTTTTCTTTCTGCTTTGGGGAGCTCCAGGTTTGATTCTTCTCTCGTTTCTTTTCTTCCCCTCTGTTGTTTTTGCTGTGCACCCAACTGTTGGTTCTTCCTTAATGGCTGCAATTTACAATTGACATACCTGTTACCTAATTGTGTACCTCTCTTTCCATATTTGGTTGTGGATGACTGTTTTTCTTTTTTCCATTTTTGCTTTGTGAATACTTGACATACCCTTCCAACAAAATAGATTTAGATTGTGTTTCTTCCTATGTTTTTTGCTTTGTGAACGATTCTGTTTATTTCTTCCATTTTTGCTTTTGTGAATCAATTGTGTTTTCTTTCTTACATTTTTTCTTTTCGAATTGTTTTGCTTAACAATTTACACCCTGTTTTTAGGGGTTGCTGGCTGGATGTGTATAGTTTTCAATGTGCTACAAGGCTTTGAAGCAAGTTCTTTTCAGGCAGCAGCCACAGCAGCGAAGGAAGCTAGTCGTAGTAGAGCCCAAGCCACTATGGTATCATCATGATGATATCCCTCTCACCGAATTCCAGTTTGTCAAGGTAATCAATTCCCCATCTCTCCTTGCTTTCTTGCTCGCTTCCTTTCCTTCTCTTTACACAGTTCCAACATGAGATAACAAGCAATGGGGGCTTTGCTCAAGCAACAGATTTGAGTAAATTTTCTTTGGTGTTTTGGGTGCAGCCAACTGAGTATTGATTCAGCACCAAATACAGTAATTATAAGAGAGCAAGACTTCACCACCAAGAATAAAACTGGGGCTTTATTATATGAGGCCAATCTTCCTAAAGCTTAATCCTCAATAGTAAAAGGCTTGGCATTGCAAAGCAACCCATTTGAAATTTGCAATCAAGATGGTAGCAATTGCAATGTGAATTCCTTAAGTTGAGGTTTTGGCGTAGTGGAACAATGTCGACAAAGCTTTGACGTGAATGCTCCCACCACTGAAGCACCAAGAGCATGGCAAGAAAGATGCACTGGCATAATTACTACAACCAGCTTAACAGAGCTTATGGCTTTTTTTCCAGATTGTGAAATATAGGTAGAAGAAATCTTCTTGCAATACCGGACATGAGAGATCATTTGTACAATAACACTTGACTCAATTACAATGCTAAATATAGCCAGATTGTTCTTATCTCATTTGCATAATCCCAGTTAATCATAGTGCCCATTGTGGTTGTCATTTCAAACCATAATCACTTCTCTCCAATGCGTGTTACTACATCATTTTGAGGAAAAATAATCCTTTGTTTTCTTCCTTGTTTTGTTTCCGCTCAGGTTTCAGGTTTAGGGTTTCATCTGGGCTTATAGATAGTTCTAAATTCTCCTCCTAGCATAAACATGTTTTAAAGACTAACATATACATATATGACCATAGATTGTAAATGCAACAAGCAAGACCATCCATCCACATGCAAGTAGGTGAATAGTTCACAATGTCAAAATGATTATCACCTACAAACACTTTGACACTCAAAAGCTCTGAATCATCCACTCAAAAAACACAGCTTCGTTCTTCAAATGGAGCTACAGCAGCTTACTTCCTGAAGCCAATTTGTCACTTGCATTCAAACCACTGGCACGTCTATTAAGATCATGCCAAGTCTCTGCATTTTCCAGTCACAATTGACTCTGTAATATTGGACTCTGCCGATAGTAGTCACAACATCTGGTCTGAGTTGTTGTGCAAACATGGACAAGCATGTCCAGCTGAAAATTTTGGTACACCAGACACTTGGTTTTTTGACTTGGTGATGATAAATTGCTCATCCTGGAACTGGCTGCAATGTTGGAAAAATGACCAAATGCCCCAAAAAATCAAAATCAAAATCTAGAAAGAATAGAAGTCCTGCAATCTGATCTTAATGTCCTCTGCATTGAGCCTTTGACTGCCAATATCTCGCCATACTAGTGAAGCCTGACCAGCAAGTAATCTACTCTTTGTTACCACAGTATCAGTTAGTGGGTGGGAAGCTGCAGGTCTCAACCCCTTAATGGTCTCCAATTCTTTTCCATCCATTAGAAGATGTTTTGCAGGAACCACATTCCCCCACCAATATTCACTCATCACTCTGAATATGAGGGTCCAATATTCAGGGTCCCGATGGATACGGAACACTGCACTTCCATTCAGACACCAAACGTAGAAATCCATCCAATCCCTATCAAAAATTTCTAAGAGTCCTTGAGCTTGTGGCATATAATAATAAGGGACAGCTGACCATGGGACCCCTTGCTCAGGATTCCCTTTGTTATGTGGGCATTTCACTTCTAGGATCCCACCTTTCACGTATGCTCTAGAGATATTTGCATCTATTAGGCCATCAGGTGATGCACCAAGCCAGTCTTGTAAGTCATCACCTTCATTATAAATCTTGAATGCAATGCTGTCAACCAAGTTTCCAGTGATTTGTCTGTAACGTTCTATGGCTCCTGCTTCCTGATCAGTGCCCCACTGTGTTGCTTGATTTCCTGTAAATGGCTTCCGTAAACCAATTTTCTCTTCCCATAAGTCTATCCTCCCAGTTTTCCAGAAGCCTAGTGCATTCCCAAATGCACTAGCTGTGATCCGCCCATTTCGAAGGCTATGCCACTCTGCAGTCCGCTGCTGGAGATTATTCTGCACAGACATCATCACCTTTTAGCCCATCAAGTCTGCAATGTGCTTTCACATGACAGTGAATTCACAAGGTCTCTCTCAACCCATCATGTTGCAGACAAATAGAAGGCCTAAGGTCTGTACCCACCAACACTGATTTTCAAAGCTACTGTTGTCATCATCCACTCAAAGCAACATCACAACATTTCTGGGAACACCTGTTGAGATACTTGAAACAAATGGACTTGAGATACAAATGGGCAAGGCATGCAGGTATGTAGGGACTTCAGTAATGCAAAGAAATGACACTCTAGTGCACAATCCTGAAACATGCATATGAACTAGTTTAGATATCCTCCAAGAGTCAGAATATTTTTGCTAAGACAACATATATAGGAAGCATATACATTGAAGCCTTCCCTCAAGCATCAAGTTGTGCACTCACAGTGAGATCAAGAACCGACTCCCTCAAATTTCCATTCCCCAGGCTTTTGTTGATCTCTGCTGTCTTTCTGGTTAGCAAATCCCAAAAATTCATTTTCTCTGTTAGTAAGAAAAATCACAAAGAAAACACTCATGATACAGAACAATGTATGGAATTAATGTATAACTCTGCAGTTGGCAGATATACCAAATACATCAGATTCTCCATCAAGAAAACTCATCAAACAACAGAGGAATAATTGAGGAAACCAAGAAGAAACCCATTCAGAACCAGAAAATTGGGACCTTCCACAGACATATGCTTCTCACTGTGTCATCAATGTTACATACATCCCTCTCCATTCAATGTCTATTATGGAACAACAGAACATTTACTGTAGGAGGGATGTCTCACACTTTTCCTTGCACAATAATACCCTGTTCGAAACGAGGGTTTGCAGAAGAGCAAGAGATATAGAAGCAATAACCTAAATGATCTTCGCTTGACAATTGCATTGCAGATGGAAAGATAATCTCAAATTGCCATAGCAAACAAAACAATTAGAAGCATGGTGAAGAACGAAAATGGAAAAATGGGTATAATGTAGGAAGACACTGCACCTTTTTCTTACACAATGTCTGTCCTGTTCTAAACAAGGAGGTTTGCAGAAGAGAGAGATACGGGCAAGAACATATAAAGCTTCTGGTGAAAATGCAATTGCAGATTGAAAGACAATCTCAAATTGCCGTAGCAGAAAAACTCTAAGAATGTGGATTGAAGGCAATCTCAATTACCGTAGCAGAAAAACTATAAGAAGAATGATGAAGAAAGAAACAGAGTTGGATTGTGTGCTCTAAGAGGCAGTCTCATGCTCTTACCATGAGCATTGCACACAGACTGCTTTCTTGAAGATTCAAACAGACATAAGTTATAATATGCTTGAAACAAGTAGGAAGATCCAGCACCGGTGTGCTTTGAGCAAAAATCATAGTGTGACAATTTCCAACTGCAATTGAAGCTTGGAAAAAAAAATTCAGGCATATGTGTTGGTTTCTTCTTCTCTTACCTCAAATTTTCATTGACATCAAGGTGAAGGCTTGCATCTTCTGTAGTACAACGGGTAACAACAAGAGTGCTGAAGCAGCTCCTACCACTACTGCTCCAATGATGATCCCTTGTCTTCACTGACCTCTTTCGAAAATCTGCACCAGGTGAAGCACTCCTTACTAGTGATGAAGACGGAGTTTTGTTAACAAATCCGAAGCACAAAAACCTCATGCAACACAAGGATGCATCACCAAATCTGAACAAAAACAAACCTTACATATTTTGCAAAGCGGACAAGCAAAATCATGCATCAAGATGCGCTTCCAAGTTTTCTTTGATACACAGGACGCGATGAAGACGCAAGTACCTAAAGAGTTCAAGCGAGACACACTCACACAGAGAGACAGATAGAGAAAAAAACTGCGTACCGTTGAAATGAGTAGTGTAAGGTATGCAGAGTGCAGCCAGAGCTCGCGTCATGTTTGCTGCACGGAAAAAGAAGAGACCACCAAATCTCCTCTTCTGTTGTGACGAAGAAGAGGATTGTTGTATCCGCAATCCAATTCCGACATGATATCTCGACGACGACAACAAACCAGTCGCCACTGAATCGTTGGAGCTCATTCGCAACCGGCACTTTGCGTAATCGATCACCAGCAGCAATGCATGCACGTCAACCTCCCTCCTCCGTTTCCTCCTCTTCGCCCTAAAAGCCAAGAGGCTTTCGGATTTCAGGGGATAGGATCATCATCGCCCGCTGCTTGCTTGCTTGATCGCTGGGGCTTAGAAGCAGGCAGATTTAAGGAGAGAGGATCAGCCGCTGCAGGAGAGTGTGTGTAGGGGAATTGCAGCAGCAGTAATCCATCCATCATCATCATGTTGCACTGCGTTTTTCTTCTGTCAGAACACGGGTATGTATGTTGTCTACACAAAACCCTCTCGTCGCCTTTCTCTTGGTGGTTTCGCAGTATGAGCTTTCCTCTCGTGCTTCCGAGTTTGTGCCTCCATTTGTCAAGACTAATAATAAGGAAAGGGGATGGATTGATTGATAGATAGATGCATGTGTGAGAGATGTTATTGGCAGGGAGGTGATGCTAGAGAAACAATGGATGGGACAGCAGGTGGATCGCTCCATCTGTTCATGGTTCTGGAAACAACTGCACTCCGGAGTACGTAAGAAAGAGCTCCTCCTGCTTTGCTTCTCTCTCTCTCTCTCTCAATATCTTTGGGAAGACTCCTCGAAGGGTTTTAGAGTTGATCAGTGCATTCCATCTTCTTGCTCAATGTTCATCTGTTTCAGCAGCATCACTGAGGGACCTCAAATGGGTGCTGGATTGACCCGGGTTTCTTCTTTCTACTCAGGGACCCATCATCCTCTGTGTGATCTTGATCATGGACTTCTTCCTGTCATTGCATCATCGTTGCTCTTGAAATGCAGGCTAGGGTTAAGTGGCTAGGTGTAATCAAATCCCTTCTTTCTTTGACGTAGGCACAGGAGGCCTCCACCCATTATTCTTTGTCTGCAGGATTCTCTGTGGAAAAAACCTTAGGTTTAGATGCTTGCTTGTGCAGGCACAAGCTAAAATGACATGAAGCTTCTTACCTACACAGGCAAGCTTGTTGCAGCTTGGACAAGGATGCTTGAATTGACTATTCTCATCAGCTGTGCCTATTGATTGCTAGCCAACATCATGAATGAGAGTGTTCCTGTTACTTCTGGAGATGCGACAGAAGCTCAGGATGCAGATGTTTGTTTTTGTGGTTTGCCCAAAATTTTGGAAGATTGGTATATCCTTATCTAGATCTGCACTGTCAGGATCTGATGAAGTCTGTGGTGGCAGAGTTGTGACAGCTTTGTCGCTGCACTTGTTCTTGTTATCTTACCTCAAAGTAGTGTTGTTGTGGAGTTTTCCCTGCAATCGCATAGATACGACCTTTTCAAGTGTTGTTGAGCTATGCCTCTCTTGAGTGCTAGCTAGCCACACATCATGATTGAGTCCTTCCAGTTGCTTCCAGGAATGTGACAGAAACTCAGGATGCAAATTTTGGGTGTAATTTTTTGCACAAAGATTTGGGCAGATTGCTATCTATGTATCTAGACCCACTATCAGGAACTGATGAGTAGTCATGACAGCTTGTCACTGCTATTTATGATGAAGGTGATGGTCTGACACTTTGTGAATTTACTCTCAGTAAGGTCATGACTGCACCCATTGTCATGTTACTTCCAAATTGTTGTTGCAGAGATTCGTCTGCAAGTTCATGGATCTATTGTTGTTCTGAGATTATTAAGGAACTCAAATGCAACCCACTGGTTTCTTTTGAACATATTGGGTTGCATCAATTTGTTACATTTTATGTGTTGTTTAATCACAAATATTGTCAGAGTCTGTCACTGTAGTTCAATAGTCTCCTCAGTCTGTTTTCCTTTCTCTTTTAGGGTTGGATCTACTCTTTATCCTGTTCACTGGTATGTCTTCAGATCTGAATTCATGAGTCTCAGTAGCAGGCCATCTCGCAATTTGAAATTCTGAAGGATTTTTGTAAGCTACTTCCATTGTGGTGTGTTATGAGAACAATTGCCCCTAAGATGGTGCATCTTTTCTCCCAGTATGGTATTGAAGTTAATGGAGAAGGTGCAGGCAAAAGGACACGTGCCATCAGTGATAGCAGCACCTGCTTACTACCTTTTGCATATTGTACGGGAGGGTATTACCTTCCTGGCTTGTGCTCGATCCGAGATGTCTCCCTTGCTTGGGATTGAGGTAAGCTTAGTGAATTTTTATTCTATGCTATTGCTGCCCTCATGTTTACATTCTTTTTTCCAGGCTTATCTGCCTTGTGATTAAGTGGGATGGAAGTACAGTGCTCCTTATCACAAGGCAGTTCACAGCTTCAGCCTCTCTTTTATTCTTTTCTTGCTTCTTCCAGTGGATTAGTTGGGTGACAGTGATCCAGACCTAACATGTAGAGGTGTGTTTAGAGGATATGTCTCCCTGTCTTCTTGGCTGATTCTGCTCATGTAGACTACTGTGCTTTGTATGTGCAATGGTTTTGATTTGAGGATCACTTTCTTGAATTTACAGCTGTGGATCTGTTATTGCACTAGTAAACATTAGATCTTCCAACAGGGATGTCTAATGTGGGACCCGCTGATGCGGAAGTTTCTTGGCAGGGTTGCAGATGTCCTCTCAGATTACCTTGGAGGCCTCAATGATGACTTGATCAAAGATAACTTTGTCATTGTCTATCAGGTAGCAATTTGTCTCTTCACCCTTCCTTTTGAAGATTTTGACAGGATCCATGTTGATTGCTTGGACAAAGGGAGAGGCAATTAAGTTAACAGCACTGTTGTATAGAATGATCTCTCTGGCAAAGACTTTATGTCATTGACTCGAGCTGTTACTTCACTATCACTGAGGTTTTGAATAGGTGTTATAGTATTGTCCGGGGAACTCTACAAAACCTGACAGGATGGCACTGAATAGTAACAGCTACTGGACGAGATGATGGACAGTGGCTTTCCAATGACGACAGAGCCAAATATTCTGAAGGAGATCATAGTGCCACCAAATCTGGTGAGTCGGGTTATTAGTGTCGTGACTGGTGGAGCATCAAACATGGGAAGGATCCTGCCATCGGCCACCTCTTCAAATGTACGCTGGCGTGCAAGTGGCATAAAGCATGCCAACAATGAGATTTACTTCGATCTGATGGAGGAGATGGATGCCACTGTCAATCGGTATTCACATCACATTGCTGTTCTACTTCCTTCAATTGGAGATTTTGATGTTGCATTGGCTCTTAATTGATAGTCCAATCCTACTACTATTTATGGGGCAAGTTCTGCAGGTTTTTGATTGCTAACAGGGCAGGCAACCATGAGGATGAAACTCTTTCCTGGATATGGGTTGCAGGGATGGGTTTCTTGCAAGATGTGAAGTTTATGGGGAGGTGCGAGCTACGTCACGACTCTCGGGCATGCCAGATGTAACAGTGACATTCACAAACCCCTCGATATTGAACGATGTGAGCTTTCATCCATGTGTTCGCTACAAGTCATGGGAGGCAAATCAAAAGCTGTCATTTGTGCCCCCAGATGGTTCCTTCAAGCTCATGAGCTACAGGTTTATCTCTATGTTTTCAGGAGCTCATGCTTGTTAGTGCTCCTAACTTCAGATTCAAAGAAACCTTTACTACTCTGGGAACAAGGAAAATCTGAATTGATGCTGCTCCCTTTGGCATTCTTGACTGTAATGGGCATGCTGTTAATAGAGTACTGTCCACTTGACTGCTACAGGGTGAAGAATTTGAAGAACACGCCCATTTATGTAAAACCCCAATTAAGCTCAGGGGAAGGAGTGGTCACTGTCAATGTGATGGTGGGAATTCGTGCTGACCCAGGCAAGCCTGTGGACTCTATCGTAGTCCAGCTGCCTTTGCCTCCTGCAGTAGCCTCTTCAGATTTGAGTGCCAACCATGGTACAGTAACACATAATCACAATACAAAGGTACTTATTGCCTGATCCACAAGTCTCCTTTTTCTTATTTCTCCAGTGATTGACTGCCTCTGATAGGTCAATATTGCTTTGTCCATAGCAAGCTCCTTCTCTTCCTCCTCTGTATGTCTGGGATGTGTTTCTGTTGAGTCTCTGTAGTGAGTATGTGCCACATCCAATGGTGTTTGGACACCAACTGCTGGAAATATTGTGGATCCATTCCTGAAAATGTTTTAGTGAATGTGGATTCCAAATCTCAGTTACTCAAAATGCTACACATGTTTGAAGGATCAACAGGTGCCCATTTACAGTGCCACAATTTTAGACCCCTAATTTGATGTTTACTCCTTCAGTTCAGTTTATTTTGTGGTGCACTTATGTTATACCTTGATGTTTCTTGCCTGTCTGCAGATCTCGACTTGGAATATTGGCCGTATTCCTAAGGACAAGGCTCCCTGCCTGACTGGAAAATTACACCTTGCAAAAGGACTGGACCGGCTTCATGAGTACCCAACTTTGCTGGTGGGTTTCAAGATCATGGGTGTTGCTCTTTCAGGATTCCGAAATGACAAAGTGGATATTGAGCATGTTGACTATCGGTCTTTCAAAGGCTTTCGGGCACTGACTCGTGCAGCTTGCTATGAAATCAGGACCTAAAGCCATGCCCTTGCTCCACTTCATGCACCCCATTTTAGTTTCATATTTTGTCTTTCTACCCATCTTCAATTGGTTGTATGATTCTAGTCTGCCATATATCCAGTTTACAATGATTGTCCTTGTTCTAGGATCAAGGTTTCTAGGTACAGCAGCACCATAGTGGTTTACCTACCCTCACACTCTCCTTCTGAAAGCTTGTGATGTAGGGTATGTTAAACTATGTGCAAGCTCCGGAAATACAGACTTCATAAAACAAGTGGACATGCACTCAGATTACAATACAATTTTTTTTATGCATGTGCCTGGTACTCTATTGTGGTCACATTCTCTGGAGTTTCTGTTGAGTGCAGAATCCCCTTATCTGAGAATTATAGCTTAATGGACCTTCTTGGTATCCAAATTCCCATGTTATTAAAAGCTTTCAAGCGCTGAAATCAGTTTGAGAACCACTGTACAACATAGTGATTGCATGTGAATTCTGTTGCTTTGTGTCATCACTAGATATCATATGATTTGGAAGATAAATTTGTATGCAAGTGATGCTAAATGTAATGATGAGTAATTTTCTTTCCCTCATGACCATTGTAGTTATGACCACACTAGCTTCTCAGCATCCTTATGAAGATATGCAGCTTCTCAGAATCCAGGAGAACTTTGTTGCATGCAGAATTGAAAGCAAGTGTTTTTCCTCAATTTTCATTTTGAGCTGTCAAAAGTGCTCAGGGGTCAGGTATTATAATGGTCGTACATATAGTAACTTCACATAATGTCAGGCATTTTCCCTTCTGGTAGTCCCTAAGATCACATGCATTTGATGTGTGATGTAAGAATGTGAAGGATATTTTTGTACTTATAGATTATTAGCAAGGTTTCCTAGTACAAGAACAAAGTGTAAGGTCAAAGACTTTAGAGACAAAGAGACATAATGGAGCAGTGGATTGACCATGGAGCTGTGGCATGGTGGATGTTCTGTGGTATCAAGGAATTTGTGCTGGGAGCCAGCTTGTACTGCATTGTCAGTCATCTTGCAGTGATTTGGCTGCATGTCTTCTGTCCCTCCAGAGTTCAATTTAGGTCAGATCTCTCTGCCTGTCTCCTGTATTTCATCTGGAGTAGGAGAGTCCAGTGCATCTACATCCTGCACCATGTAAAGAAAGGGTGATGCAGTCTAAGATTTTGAGGTAGTTGATCAAGAGCAACAGAGGTATGAACTTCTTCACTGAAAAGCAATTAGAAAGACAATGCTGATGGTGAATGCACAATGGCTATTTGGTGGAGGATAGAGTAGTGTGGTCTGTCATGAGCAGATCCAGCGCACTGTGATGTGATACTACCTGTTTGATACTTGACTTGCGTTTGTTAAGTCTCCTATTGATTGTCCACTTCTGTTCTGTTTTCTGCATCTTTTAGTATTGTTCTGTTATTTGCACAGCTTGTTTAGCAAAGGATTATGACAGCATTTCAGCTGCAGAATGGTTCTTATCATATGCACAGAGTTCACATCTCAACGTCTCATCTGAAGAGAGATCCTTATGTCTGATGAGTTTTAACAGCATAGTTGCAGGATGCAGAAATTTGAACTTGACCTGTATAAGACAATGCACCAATGTCTCAAAAAATTCAATGCCTTTCCACCTGTGCTTATGCACAGAAATACTTTGTAGACTTTGCAGGGGAATTGGTTGCACGTGGAATATTCCAGCGCTTATGATCTTCAGCAGTGCTTTAGCTGACAAGCTTGGAGTCCATTTCAATCTCTGGTATGACTTGTGTACCAAAGTCATCTCTTCATTACTTCTAAAACTTGTCCAGACAATCAATGCTTGCCTTTGTACAGATTGTCATATACTGTTGTGTCTCAGATGGTTCTGAAATTGTTGCAGAGGAGTTGCTGCCATTCATTCCTCTGGAACCAACCATGGAACATAACATGCCACACCAGATTGTGTTTCTGTAAACAGCTAGGAAATATAAGACTGTTTTAGCAGCTCCAGAACCAGAAGTTCTAGTGAGGAAGCTCTGGGGAAAGTTTATATGTAGGTTGCAATGGTTTCCTTTGCCAGGTTCATGACATCAGGTCCAGATTAGGTGACATTTGTCCATTGACACTTGACTAGTGTCGATGTCTCTAGTTCCTTTTTCTTGGGAGTTGTGTGCATTGCCAATAAACGTTGGGTACAAGCCTTTTTGTAGAGGTTTGCTCTCTTGATGGGTATTTCTGCATACTTCATGGTTTCTGTACATTCTCGTGATTAGCTTGATTACAACCTTTATGTAAAGAAAGCTCACATCAAATAATCAAGCAAGAAGGTGACCACAGACAAAAGATAACCTTTCACATATCTGCTATTGATAATTGGCACATCTTCAGGGTTCGGGTTGGCACATTTCTGAGAATAATATAAATTAGTGTGGAAGCTGCTAAGCTAAGGTATACTATGGCATACATACATACCGGAAAAGAAGCAGGCACAAACAACATGGCAGCAAATTTAGTCAAAAAAAGCATTCCAAACATAATTTGTACAAGCAAGCTCCAAAACAATTGTATAGTGGTCCAAAACAACTGCCAGTTGATACTATACTACACCTATACGTAGATGATAAGTATAGGTATATGTATATTGTAGATCAGTGTACGTACTTGTACCAAGGTTTAGCGTAGACCTAATCTTCTTCATGGCCACTGATGCTTGCTCTGAGAGAGAGAGAGAAAGAGAAAATTTGCACCAAAAAAAATTCTGCTTGCAACTATGACTACCAACCAATCTGCAGCACATTGCATTTTGAGAAGCATGAAAGATTGCAAAAAAAAAAAATCATAAAATTGTCGCAGAATTGAGCAGAAACTCTTCGAAGTTAGCTGCCAGAACGCTGTTTAGGAGCTTGGGTACCTGTGATATGAAGCATGAAGATTTTGCAAGTGTTGGGTGGATCTCTTGAAGAGAGAGAGAGCTGCTTGCAGTTTCATCATCCCTCATTTACCGGAGCTGTCCGATTGCCTCTTGCACTGCTGACCACAAAGCATTGATATGTAAGATACGCATGGAATCATTAAGCTGGTTTGTTTCAGATGCTGTATACGGGAATGGAGGACGACCCATTAAGGTCACAGTCGGATCATCCCGTGCAGTTTCCATTTTGCACTGAAGGGAGCAAAACATCACTCTGCCTCCATCGCTGTACACGACTTTGTCGCACTTTCTGCAATAGAGGAAGGGCTGATGATTACGCATCGAACTTCTCATGAGACCTGATGATCTGTGCCTCCCTGCGGCTGTAACTAGTGCTGCAGCTAATGTACCGAGCTGATCACCAACTACTTGCTGCCTGTTTTCGGATGATCTGCTTATAGCTGCTGCTGCTGCTTCTGCTTTCTTGGAGGAGACAATTTCTGTTGCGGGATCTGCTTCACGGTAGAGAAAGATGTTCGGCTGGAAGAAGCTGGCGGTATACTCCCCATCAGAGTATGAAGATTGGATCCCGGAAACGTCCACCTGCAGACGTTCCATGCATTGGACTTTGATCACAGGTCGGTGCTGGCCGGCTTCACTTATCTCCAGGAAGCTGTGCTGAAAATGAGCACTTCCCTCGCCGACGAAATCACGTCGGAAAAGACAACTCCTTCTGCAAGTGATGCAAAACACATGATCACTCCATGTGCGACCACAGTTACACTTCCCCGTAACCTCATTCTTGGTGAAGATATCTGGCAACCAAACTGGTCCACTTCGAGCTCCAGTGAGAGCTTCCCCTGAAGCAACCACATCCATACTCGGCATGATTGTTTTGCCAAACACCCAATGAAGAAAACAAAGAGCAAAGCAAAGAAGGTGACCAAAACACAATAATACACAAGCTGATCTAGAAAGCTTCCCAAAGCTTCCAAAACCTTCCAAAACCTTCCAAAGCTTCCCAACCCAATGCAAAAGATCATCACAACATGAAGCAGCAGCACAAGGTGTACATGGTCACCAAAAACCAACCATCACCATGATCAAACTAAGCTTGCAAATTCACAACAATATTGTTCCCAAACACAACAAGGATTGTTATCACCTTCCTCAACCCACAACACTATATACACTATACACCATCTCTCTTGTCCATTACAAGGTTTTTCAAAAGGCAAAATGCAAAGGGAGAAATAATATAGAAAACAAAATTAGGCTAGGCACAATGAGGGGATGTTGCAACTAAAGAAAATCAAAACTATAGAAAACAATTAGGTTGGGTACAAGAGGGGATTTGCAACTATAGAAAAACAAAACTATAGAAAACAATTAGGCTAAGTAAAATGAAGGGATTTGCAACTCTTGAAAAACAAATCTATAGAAAACAATTAGGTTGGGTACAAGAGGGGATTTGCAACTATAGAAAAACAAAACTTTGGAATACAATTAGGCTAAGTAGAATGAGGGGATTTGCAACTCTTGGAAAAAAAACAAATCTATGGAAAACAATTAGGTTAGGTAAAATGAGGGGATTTGCAACTATAGAGAAACAAAACTAAAGAAAACAATTAGGTTAGGTACAAAGAGGGGATTAGCAACTATAGAAAAAACAAAACTATAGGAAACAATTAGGCTAAGCAAAATGAGGGGATTTGCAACTATTGAAAAACAAAAGTATAGAAAACAAATTTCTTAACCTATAGAAAACTATAGAACTCCTATTGGTGTACCCATCCTTTTCATGGTAGGTGAGTGGGGTACATTTGGGAGAATATTTTGTACAATTTTTTCAAACTTATATAGTAAAGAGTCCTTTTTTCAAATTATTTCTTGTAGTGCTTTTGAAGTCACCTCCTCCGTAGTATAACTTAAGTTGGCACAATTTATGTCCCTTTCAAAATAGAAGTGAAAACTCATGTGTCCATTGATGGAGAGGTTCCTAATTTGAATGTCCCTTTATTTAAAAATAGAAATTAATTAACCCTTCCATTAGTGATTTACTAATTAGGAAAAGAACCAGGTTTAAGGTCTTACATGTCATAGGCCAAACCACTCCCCTTTCAATTGTTTGCACATGTCAATAAAGTGAACCAAACACAACAACAAAAAAAACCATGATAATTCAATCTCAACCAATCAAATTTTTCCCTTTGGCATTATCCAATGCCAACACCATTGAGATTATAAAAAAAATCCAATTGGGTGTGTTTTTTTTAATGAAATGGTCAAGTTGTGAAGTTGTAATGTTTCAAAATGTTATTATGAATCTTAAGATATCAAAGGAAAAACGAATCTCTTTATTTTTTTTCAATGTCTTTTTGGAATCTTGGTGTCCTTTTGTTTTTTTTAATGAATTTTTTTGTCTTCCCAATTTCATACACATGTTTACATGTAATTTCATAGAAATGTAAATATGTGCTATTTCATTTGAATATGTTGAGATTATTGCAAGAAATTAACATGTTTTTCTCTTTCTTTGATATTAAGCTAATTTCCAATAAAAACTTCTCCCTTAGATACTTAATTCAAGGATTTAATCCCCCCTTGATTAGCTGATTTAATCTTTATCCACCTTAATTGCTTCCAAAATTTCAATGAATTAAAAATAGGGATAGTTAATTAAATCTCTCCTTGGATGATAATTGGGCGATCTTTTGTACAATTTGAATCCTATATATGTCTGCAAATAACAAAATTTTCAAATGTAAATCACTTTTTTTTTTTTTTTGGTCATTTCATTGTTACTAGTATTGTGTGGCAACATGGAGCCCAAGTAAATAAAATCATATAACATTGAACTATAACATGAAGAACAAGGAATTTCTACTCAATGTTATGTACCCTTGAAATACATTATTGACCATACACCTTGCAAAATCCTAGAAAAAATATTTCATACAATTACTTTCTACTCACAAACCACCAATCCAAGGTCTTTGTATTGACTTGTTTTTCTTAACTTGCATAATTATATAGATTTAAGAACTCCCAACCCACACCTCCAATTCAATTCACATGATAGGGTTGAATTATTGGCTTTCAAAAAAATCAACCACATAACATTGCAAAGGATTTGAGAAAGGATTGAACCCTAAATGGGTTAGTTGTTGACAACCATCATCCAAAATTATTCATCCTTGGTTTGGATTGTCCTTTTCTTGGTGATATGGTGGAGATGTTTTGACTTCCAGTTGAAGTTATGATTTTTGTAATAAAAGAATTATTAAAATAAAGGCTGAATATTAAATCATTCACAACATTGTGCTTATTTTTCCATTTTTTAAATTGAAACATTTCAATATTTGGAAGTAATTCAAAGATTTCATATTGAGATAGATGTTTGTTTTGTTTTGTTTGTTTGTTATCATGCTTTTAACCCTCCCAAATGGTGGGGCCCCTTGTTGCCACCTTTGGTGCCACTAAAAAACCCTCACCAAGGTGTGTGAATGGTGATTATTTTGCAAATTCTCAATCAATGAAATAAAATTCATTGAATTTTAAATGATTTTTACCATTGAAAGTTAATTAAAATTTACAATTTTAATTTTTCAACCAATCAATGATTCTTCACATTAACACTTGAGTTCAAATTTGTCTCTTCATATCACGCAAGGAAATGCATCTATCTTTTCATGTCATGGGGAAATGCATGGG
>Ga0116230_10002177_pt1 | contig 18833 bp, 17 predicted proteins | sample S1TSphfallax_3_FD_88678 | JGI IMG/M metagenome (GOLD analysis project Ga0116230, IMG submission 88678) | Host-associated microbial communities from peat moss isolated from Minnesota, USA - S1T2_Fd - Sphagnum fallax MG | ecosystem: Host-associated > Plants > Peat moss > Unclassified | place...
CACAAGAAGCAATCCGGCGGCTCCGGCCAGTACGCCGAGGTGAAGATCACCTTCTCGCCGCAGGAACGCAATGAGGGCGTGCTGTTCGAGAACAAGGTGGTCGGCGGCGCGATCCCGAAGGAATACATCCCGGCGGTGGAAAAGGGCATCCGCAACCAGGCCGATACCGGCGTGCTGGCCGGCTTCCCGACCGTGGATTTCAAATACACTCTGATCGACGGCAAGTATCATGACGTTGACTCGAGCGCGCTGGCCTTCGAAATCGCCGCCAAAGCCTGCTTCCGCGAGGGGATGAAAAAAGCCGGCCCGATCATTCTGGAGCCGATCATGGACGTGGAAATCACCACGCCGCAGGATCACGTCGGTGACGTGGTGGGGGATTTGAACCGCCGCCGCGGCATGATCCAGAACCAGGAAAGCTCCGGGTCCACCATCATCGTGCGCAGCCACGTGCCGCTGAAGGAGATGTTCGGCTACATCTCGCATCTGCGCAGCATGACCAAGGGCCGCGCTTCCTTCACCATGCAGTTCCACCATTATGACCCGGTGCCCCGCAACATCGCCGACGAAATCATGGCCAAGAGCGCCTAAACCGCCATTGCGAACCCCGCGCGAGCGGGGTGAAGCAACCCGGTCGTTCCGTCATTCCTTGTACGGCCGCGCCAGCAGCAAGCGGCCTTTGCGGACCTTGCCGGTTGCGGCTGGCAGGGTGACCTTGCGGCGATGCGCGCGCCTCGTGCCTCCGCATCGTCTTGATCCTCATCGATAGTTCGATCTGGATCGCGCATCTACGTGGACAGCAGACCGCCGCGACCGCCAAACTGGCGGTCGCCGTCAGCCGTGAGCCGATCCTCGTCGGGGACCTGGATTTCGATGCGATGGCGGCGCATCTCGGCCTGCAAACCATCTAACGCAAACCGCCGCGAGCCGGCGCTCTCGGTACGAATGACCGCAAAACCCCCGCCGTTTCCGCCGCATTTCCCGCCCGAAACAACCTCCACGTGCTGGACTTCCGTTACGGTAAAAATATCATCTCGCTGAAATAAGCAGAGGGGGATCGGCCATGACGAATTTTTCGACTGACGGCACGGCGATTCAGTTCGACACCATCACCAAGACCGGGACGTATGACATCATCGCTGACGGCGCGCAGGGCGGCGGGTCGACCTATTACGGCGAATCTGGCGGCCTCGGAGCGGCGGTGAGTGGGGACGTCTTTCTGCAGCAAGGCACGGTGCTGGAGATCGTGGTCGGCGGGATGGGTGGCGAAGGCGAAGGCGACGTCGGCGGCGGCGGCGGTGGCGGCAGCTTCGTCATCGAAACCAATAACGGGAGGAGCGCGGTCGATACGATTCTGGCCGTGGCGGGCGGCGGTGGCGGGGCGGGCTATTACGGCGACGGTGACGACGGACAATCCAAGCCCACCGGTGGGTCTGGCGGCGCGTATGGCGGCGGTGCCGGCGGCGCGAACGGCCTGGCCGGTGGCGGCGGCTCCTATGGCGGCGGCGGCGGTGGGTACACCGGTGGCGCCGGTTCCACCAATGGTTTCGGATCGCCCGGTCAATCCAACGGGACCAGCTTTGCCGGCGGCGCGGGAGCAGCCAGCATTGGTAACGGAACGGGGGGCGCCGGCGGCTTCGGCGGCGGCGGCGGTGGCGGCTCGGACGGCGGCGGTGGTGGCGGCGGCTATGGCGGTGGCGGCGGCGGCGGCGTTGGCGGTGGCGGCAGCTCCGGCGGCGGCGGCGGCGGGTCCTATGACGCCGATTTGTCGAAGGCTGTCGCGACCGCCGGCGCCAACACCGGCAACGGCTTTGTGACCATCGATCTGGTCTGCTATCTCTCAGGCACCCGCATCGCCGTGCTGGAAGGCGAAATCCCGGTCGAGGACCTTCGCCCCGGCGATCTGGTGATCACCGCGTCCGGCGATCTGCGCCCGGTCCGCTGGATCGGCCGCCAGACCGTCTCCACCCGCTTTGCGGACCCGATCCGCGTGCTGCCCATCCGCATCCGCGCCGGCGCCATCGCGGAGGGCATGCCTGCCCGTGACCTGCTGGTCTCGCCCGACCACGCCGTGCTGGTCGGTGACATCCTGGCCAACGCCAACGCCTTGGTGAACGGCATTTCCGTCATCCGCGAAACCGACGTCCCGGAAATCCTCACCTACTACCACATCGAAATCGCCGAACACGCGCTGATCCTGGCCGAGGGCCTGCCGGCTGAAACATTCGTGGACAACATCTCCCGCCAGCATTTCGACAACTGGGCGGAATATGTCGCCCTTGGCATCGAAGCCGCCGGCATTCCGGAAATGGCCTACCCCCGCGCCAAATCCGTCCGCCAAATCCCGCGCCACATCCAATCCCGCCTCGCCGCCCGCGCCGAAGCCCTGTACGGCGCCAAAATCCCCGCCGCCGCCTAAGCCTAACAGCGACGCCCTCTCCACCCCGTCATTGCGCACCCCGCGCCAGCGGGGTGAAGCAATCCAGTCTTTCTGAAAGCGACCCAAAAAACTGGATCGCCCGCTACTCCCCTTGCAGCCGCGCCGCCACCGCGCGGTCATGAATCGCCTCGCGGCATTTTTCTTTCATCGCCTCGGCCATCGGGCCGACGAATGAATTCGCGGCAAACGGCCTCATCTGCTCATCCACCCGGCGTTCCATCTCCGCGATCGCCGCCGCCACGCTCGCCGGTTCGGCCGGATTGAATCTCACCGTTCCGACTCGCCCATGTATCGCGTCCAGCGCCAGCCTGGCCTCCTCGATCTCCCGCGAAAAACCACCCAGATCGACAGGTCCGACCATGCCACCACCCAGCCATGAATGTCATGGAACCTAACCCGGTTGCCGCCCGAGTCGTAACCCGCGAAAACGCAATCGTGACCCCGGAAAATCACCCGCCGCCGCGTGTCAGCAACTGCCCAAAATAAAGGCAAAATTTTTAGAAAACGAAACTACATAATACCACGAAACCGAAACAATATTTTCAGAACCGGCAAATTCCGCGCCCCAAAAACAAAATAATTCTGTAAAACATTACGATAACGAAGCAAACTTTTTACTTTTCGTGAGCCGGGCACAACAAAAGCTACACTAACATAAAGTTATATCGGCTTTTTAATGTCATTGTGCCACGTGACACAATTTGCGTTCAGTTGCCTGCCTTGGACAATTTGTCGAACGCCATCAGCCGCGCGATCAGCGCCGGCATCTGCTTCAGCGGGATCATGTTCGGGCCGTCCGAGGGCGCGTGGTCCGGATCCGGATGGCATTCGATGAACACCGCGGCGCAGCCCACCGCCAGCGCCGCGCGCGCCAGCACCGGCGCGAACCGCCGGTCCCCGCCGGAACTGGTTCCTTGCCCGCCGGGCTGCTGCACCGAATGCGTCGCGTCGAACACGATCGGATACCCCGTCTCCGCCATGATCGGCAGCGACCGGAAATCCGACACCAGCGTGTTGTAGCCAAAACTCGCCCCGCGCTCGGTCAGCAATATCTTCTCGTTGCCCGTGCTGGCGATCTTCGCGGCGACGTTCTTCATGTCCCAGGGTGCCAGAAACTGGCCCTTTTTCACGTTGATCACGCGGCCGGTATTCCCGGCCGCCAGCAGCAGATCGGTCTGCCGGCACAGAAAGGCGGGAATCTGCAGCACATCCACGGCTTCCGCCGCCGGCGCGCAATGCGAGGCGTCATGCACGTCGGTCAGCACCGGCATCCCGAACGTCTCGCGCACCGCGGCCAGAATTTTCAGGCCCTCCTCCATCCCGATCCCGCGCGCCGCATTGGCGGAGGTCCGGTTGGCCTTGTCATAGCTGGATTTGTAGATCACCCCGATCCCGAGGCTCTTCGCCATTTCCGAAAGCGCCCCGGCCACCTCCATCGTGTGGTCCAGCGATTCGATCTGGCAAGGCCCCGCGATCAGCGTGAAGGGCAAGTCATTGCCGATGGTCAGCGATCCGACGGTTACATGTTTCATACCACCCTCATACCAGCCTGGATTGCCGCAGGGCGGCTGCAATAAATCCCGCGAACAACGGATGCGGCGCAAACGGTTTAGACTTCAGCTCCGGGTGGAACTGCACCCCAATGAACCACGGATGGTGAGGATATTCAATGATCTCCGGCAGCACCCCATCGGGTGACATGCCGGAGAATCGCAGACCCGCCGCCTCCAGCTCATCACGATAGTGTATGTTCACCTCATAACGATGCCGGTGCCGCTCGGAAATTTCCGGCGCATCATCATAGACCGCGCGCACCAGCGAATCCTTCGCCAGCCACGCGTCGAACGCGCCGAGCCGCATGGTCCCGCCCAGATCGCCGCCGGCGCGCCGCCGCTCGATGTCATTGCCGCGCGCCCATTCGGTCAGCAGCCCCACCACCGGCACGTCGCATGGCCCAAACTCGGTGGAAGACGCCGCGGCCATCCCCGCCAGGTTCCGCGCCGCCTCGATCACCGCCATCTGCATCCCGAAACAGATGCCCAGAAACGGCACCGCCCGCTCCCGCGCGAACCGCACCGCCTCGATCTTGCCCGCCGTGCCCCGCTCGCCGAACCCGCCCGGCACCAGAATGCCGTTCACGCCTTCCAGCTGCTGCACCGCGTTCGGTTGCTCGAACACCTCCGAATCCACCCAGTCCAGCCGCACCCGCACCTTGTTGGCGATCCCGCCATGCGCCAGCGCCTCGGCCAGCGATTTATAGCTGTCCAGCAGATTGGTGTATTTTCCCACCACCGCGATCCGCACCTCGCCCTCCGGCGCGCGCACCACCTCGATGATTCTTTTCCACCGCGACAGATCCGGCTCGCTCTCGAAGGCCAGGCCAAAATGCCGCAGCACCTCCCGGTCCATCCCGGCCTCGTGATAGGAAATCGGCACTTCGTAGATGGTGCTCACATCCAGCGCCGGGATCACCGCCTCGGCCCGCACATTGCAGAACGAGGCGATTTTTCGCCGTTCGTTATCCGGGATCGGCCGGTCGCAACGGCAGATCAGCATCTGCGGCTGAATCCCGACATTCAGCAGTTCCTTCACCGAATGCTGGGTTGGCTTGGTCTTCAGCTCGCCGGCGGACGGGATGAACGGCACCAGGGTCAGATGCACGAACATCGCCCCCGCCGTGGTCAGCTCGTTGCCCAGCTGCCGGATCGCTTCCAGAAACGGCAGCCCCTCGATATCGCCGACCGTCCCGCCGATCTCCACCAGCACGAAATCCAGCCCGGCGGTGTCGCGCATCACCACGTCCTTGATCGCGTCGGTGATATGCGGGATCACCTGCACGGTCGCCCCCAGATAATCCCCGCGCCGCTCCTTCGCGATCACCTCGGAATAGATTTTGCCGGTGGTCGCGTTATCCAGCTTCGAGGCCGAAACCCCGGTAAACCGCTCGTAATGCCCAAGATCGAGGTCGGTCTCCGCCCCGTCATCGGTGACGAACACCTCGCCATGCTGGTACGGGCTCATCGTCCCGGGATCGACGTTCAGATACGGGTCCAGCTTGCGCAGCCGCACCGAATAGCCGCGGGCCTGGAGCAGGGCGCCGAGGGCGGCGGATGCGATACCTTTGCCAAGGGAGGAGACCACGCCGCCGGTGATGAATACAAACCGCGTCATGGAACACCATCATACACGAGTCGCCAGAAAAGCGAGAGGGCCTACGGTGGGTTCGGCTTCGCGGGTGCCGGCGTCGGCACGGGGGGCGTCGGCACGGCGGGGGTAGGAACCGGCGGTGTCGGTACCATGGGCGCCGACGGCGGCGGAACCTGCGGGGCCTGCTGCGCGTCCGCGGGGATCTGCGGCAAGGCCGGCGGCGTGGCCGGCGCCGCGCCGCCCGGAATATTCGGCGGTGGCCCGCTCAGAATCGCCGCCGCGGTGTCCGCCGCGCTGCCTTTATACAACAGCGCCAGCCCCAGAGAGAGCACGAAGAACGCGGTCCCCAGGATCGCGGTGGTCCGCGTCAGCAGATTGGCGGTGCCGCGGCCGGACATGAAATTGCCCATCCCCTGGCCGCCGCCCAGGCCAAGCCCGCCGCCCTCGCTGCGCTGGATCAGCACCACGCCGATCAGGGCAATGGTGACGAACACATGCAGCACCAACAGAACTTTGATCATCCAAACCTAATATGAAAGCGACCGGCCGGGTTCTAGTCGGGTGGCGCGGCAGCGGCAATGGCCAGGAAATCGACGGCGTTCAGGCTGGCGCCGCCGACCAGCGCGCCGCCGACCTCCGGCAGCGCCAGCACGCTGGCCGCGTTGCCAGGCTTCACCGACCCGCCATACAGGATCGAGATTTTCTCCCCTGCCGCGCCGAACCGCGCCAGCAGGGTTTCGCGGATGGTGGCATGCATGGCGGTGATGTCGGGCGCCGTCGGCGTCCGCCCGGTGCCGATCGCCCAGACCGGCTCATACGCCACCAACCCGGCAAACCCGTCCGGCAGGCTGTGCCGCAACTGGGTTTTCACCACGTCCGCGGCCTCGCCGGCATCGCGCTCCGCCTCGGTCTCGCCGACGCAGACGATCGGCGTCAGCCCGGCGCCCAGCGCCGCTTGTACCTTGGCGCAGACTTCCGCATTGGTCTCGCCGTGATCGGCCCGCCGCTCGGAATGGCCGAGGATCACAAAGGTCGCGCCGCATTCGGCGATCAGGCCGGCGGATACATCCCCGGTATGCGCGCCGGCCGGCGCGGCATGGCAGTCCTGCGCGCCGAGCGCGATCCCGGAGCCAGCGAGCAGAGCGGCGAACCGCTCCAGCATCGGGAATGGCGGACAGACCAGCAAATCGGCGCTCACCGTCGCCTCCCGCAAGGCCGCCGCATAGCCGGCGATTTCCGCCATGCCGCCGTTCATCTTCCAGTTGCCCGCAATCAATCGCCGCATCATCCGCGCTCCGCTTCATTCATCCTTAACTCATTACCTTCAGACACAAAAAAGTGCATTGCTGCACTGCAACAGAACCTCTTGCGTTTTCTCTGCTGCGCTGCAACATAGCCATTATTGGAACCAGGAGGCCGATTATGCTCTTGTTTATGTTAATTTTTGCGGCATCGGTGGCTGCCTTGCTGGCGGTCCGGGAGATGGACGTGGAATGCCTAAACCCGCCCCGCCGGCGCGTTGCCCGCCGCCAGGTGAAAACGTCTTTCCCGCCTTACGCCGCGACGCGTCCGGTTCGCTGATCCCCCCTCACGGTTAAGCGCCCGCAATTGCCCGGAGCCAGCCCGCTGTCTATAGAGGCGGCTGGTTTGCGGTAAAGAGAGCGGGATGATTTCGTCGGTCAGGAAGCTGCTGGAAAACTGGGTGGCCCGGGCGTTTTTTGGCCTGCTCGTCATCGTTTTCGTGTTCTGGGGCATTTCCAACGTCGTCACGCTGATCGGCGCCAACAGCGCGATCGCGAAAATCGGCGGCCGGCCGATCGATATTTCACTGGTCCAGGCATCCTATGAAACCGCTCTGGAACAAGCCCGTCAATCGAACCCGAATCCGGACGCGAACGCACGGCAGCAATTGGCGCAACAAGCCCTTGGCGAGGTGCTGCGACAGCAGACGATGGCGCTGGAGGCCTCGCGCCTCGGGGTCGCCGCGCCAAATGACCGCGTTCGCCAGATCATTTACGGAATTCCGGCGTTCCAGAGCAATGGCGTGTTCAACCAGGCGGTGTTCGAGCAGGTCTTGCAGTCCAATAATCGCACGCCCGATCAATTCATCGGCGCGGTGAAGGATAACCTGCTGGATCGTCAGATCCTGTTGCCGGTCATCGGCGGCGTTGGGCCGCCGGCCGAGCTCGTGAACCAGATTTTCAGCTTCGTCTCGCAACAGCGCTTTGCCGAGACAGTGAGCATATCGATCGCGGGCCAGCCGGCGCCGAAGCCGCCGCCGACCGGTGTTTTGCAACGCTACTGGCGCAACCACCCGGGGCAATTCACCTCGCCCGAATACCGCGTCATCAAGATGGTCGTGCTTTCGCCGGCCTTGCTGGCCACGAACGAGCCGGTCAGCGATGCGGATATCAACGCCGCGGTCGAACGCGCGACCGAAGGCATGACCGCGGTGCCGCTGCGCACCGTCGAGATCATCACCACGGCCGACCCGGCGAAGGCCGCGAGCCTCGCGGCAGCCTGGCGCAACGATACCGACTGGGCGGGCATGCAGGCTTTGGCCAAGCAGCAGGGCGCCAATCCGGTCGAACTCGATAACGCGCAGCAGGTCCAATTTCCCTCGGCACTGCTTGGCAGCGCGGTGTTTTCGGCACTGCCCGGCGAGGTGACGGGGCCGCTGCAAGGCCCGTTCGGGCTGTTCGTGTTCAAAGTGGTGAAAGTATCCACCAGCGTGCCGGTCGGCGCCACGCTGATCGCGCATGCCAAACAGCAGCTGCAGCTGCAGAAGGCGCAGGCGGACGTCGCGCGGGATGTCAACGCCCTGCAGGACGCGCTGGCTGGGCAGACGCCGCTGGACAAATTGCCGGGCAATATCGGCCTGGTCGCGTTGCAGGGGACGCTGGATGCCAACGGCAATACGATGGACGGCGATCCGGCGCCGATTCCGGGCGGCCCGGAGCTGAAAAGCGCGATCGTGAAAGCCGCCTTCGCGGCGCCGGTGAACCAGCCGGCGCAGTTGCAGGACGGACCGAACGGCAGCTATTTCGCGCTGACGGTGCAGTCCGATACCCCGCCAGATTTGCAAGACTATGACCAAGTGAAGGCGAAAGTGCTGGCGGACTGGACCGCGGACCAGGAATCGCGGGAGGCCGAGGTGAAGGCCGCCGACCTGCTGGCCGCCGTCAATGCCGGCCAGGATTTCGATTCGGCCGCCTCCGCCGCCGGCTTCGCGGTGACGATGACGCCGCCGATCACCCGCAACGCGGCGCCGAACGGGATCACCAGCCAGATGGTGCCGGTGCTGTTCAGCCTGCAGCCGGGCCAGGCGACGATGCAGCAGACCGATACCGGCTTCGTGGTCGCGGTGCTGAACCGCGTGGTGCAGCCGACGCCGCAGGAAGATCCCAGCGACTATGCCCAGGTCTATAGCGCGATGGCGAAGTCGATTCAGAATGACCTGGCGCAGAGCTTCGTCGGCGGCCTCCAGGTCCGGGACAAGGTCACCATCGACCAGAAAATGTTCGCGCAGATTTATCAATAGGAAGCGAACATGAACGTCGCGGCGCCGTCCCGTTTCGAAGTATTCCGCGCCGCCTATGACTCCGGCCGTGGCGCGCTGGTCTGGCGGCATGACATCGCGGACCTGCTGACACCGGTCGCGGCGTTCCTGAAGCTGGCGCATGGCGAGCCGTTTTCTTTCCTGCTGGAAAGCGTGGAGGGCGGTGCGGTGCGCGGGCGCTATTCGGTGATCGGCATGGCGCCGGACCTGATCTGGCGCTGCGAGGATGGCGTGGCGCTCATCAACCGCGACGCGCGGAATGATCCCAATGGATTTGTCCCGGCCGGGGTTGCGCCGCTGGACAGCCTGCGCGCGCTGATCGCCGAGACGCGGCTGGATGTGCCCGAGACGCTGCCGCCGATGACGGGCGGGCTGTCGGGCTATCTCGGCTATGACATGGTCCGGCTGATGGAAAAACTGCCCGCGACCAATCCGGAGGTGCTGGGGATTCCGGAAGCGATCCTGGTGCGCCCCAGCCTGTTCGCGATTTTCGATGGCGTGACCGATGAGCTGACGCTGGCGGCGCCGGTCTATCCGCGCGCCGGTGTGTCCGCCGAAGATGCCTACGCGGCCGCGGAGCGGCGCCTGCACGACGCGGCGAAGGCATTGGACCGGCCGGTGCCGAAGCTGACCGCGCCGCGTGGCGCGCCGCTGGAGCAAACGTCCAACATGGAGAAGGACGAGTTTCTGGCGATGGTGGAAATCGCCAAGAACTATATCCGCGCCGGCGATATTTTTCAGGTCGTGCCGAGCCAGCGTTTCTCGGCGCCTTTCATGTTGCCGCCGTTCGCGCTGTATCGCAGCCTGCGGCGCATCAATCCGGCGCCGTTTCTGTTCTATCTGGATTTCGGCGAGTTTCAGGCGGTCGGCTCCAGCCCGGAAATCCTGGTGCGGCTGCGCGATGGCAAGGTGACGATCCGTCCGCTCGCCGGCTCCCGCCGGCGCGGCGCCGACAAGGCGGAGGACGCGGCGCTGGAGGCGGAATTGCTGGCCGATCCGAAAGAGCGCGCCGAACACCTTATGCTGCTCGACCTCGGGCGTAATGATGTCGGCCGCGTCGCCGAAATCGGCTCGGTGCGGGTCGCGGAAAGTTTCGCGATCGAGAGGTTTTCGCATATCATGCATATCTCCTCGACGGTCGAGGGCCGGATCAGGCCGGATCTGGACGCGCTGGATGCATTGATCGCCGGATTTCCGGCCGGCACGCTGTCCGGTGCCCCGAAGGTGCGGGCGATGGAAATCATCGAGGAGCTGGAGCCTTCCCGGCGCGGGCTATATGGCGGCTGCATCGGCTATTTCGCCGCCAACGGCACCATGGATACCTGCATCGGTCTACGCACGGCGTTGGTCAAGGATGGCACGATGTATGTGCAGGCCGGCGGCGGCGTGGTGGCGGATTCCGATGCGGAATCGGAATATGCGGAAAGCGTGCAGAAGGCGCGGGCGTTGTTCCGGGCCGCCGAAGACGCGGTGCGCTATGTGTCGGTGACGCCATGATCCTGCTGATCGACAATTATGACAGTTTCACCTTCAACCTCGTGCAGTTCTTCGGCGATCTCGGAGCCGAATGCATGGTGAAGCGGAACGACGCGTTGACGCCGGATGAGGCGCTGGCGCTGGCACCAGAGGCGATCGTGCTGTCGCCCGGGCCGTGCACGCCGAACGAGGCCGGAATTTGCGTTGAGCTGGTGCTCGCGGCGGCGAAGGCGAACATGCCGGTGCTCGGCGTATGTCTCGGCCATCAGGCGATCGGCCAGGCGTTTGGCGCGAAAGTGATGCGGGCCGCCGAGCCGGTGCACGGCAAGACCAGCCCGATCCGGCATGAGGGCACCGATATATTCGCCGGCCTGCCCGATCCGTTCACGGCGACGCGCTATCACTCGCTGGTGGTGCAGAAATCATCGCTGCCGGGCACGCTGAGCGCGACCGCGCATACCGAGTACGGCGTGATCATGGGCCTGCGGCATAACGGGCTGCCGATTTTTGGCGTACAGTTCCACCCCGAGAGCATCGCGACCAGCCATGGCCATGAGATATTGCGGAATTTCCTGAACATCGCGGCCGGCCGGGACCAGCGCCGGGCCGCATGACCGGATCCTTGAAGCCGGTGCTGGCGAAGCTGGGCCTTGGTCACACGCTGGGCGCCGAAGAAGCGGCGGCGGCGTTCGGCATCGTCATGGATGGCGAGGCGACCCAGGCGCAGATCGGCGGCATGCTGATGGCGATGCGCGCGCGCGGCGAAACGGTGGCGGAGCTGACCGGCGCGGTGACGGCGATGCGGGCGCGGATGACCCGCGTGGCGGCGCCGCCTGATGCGATGGATGTCTGCGGCACCGGTGGCGATGGCGCGGCGACGCTCAATGTTTCCACGGCGGTGACCTTCGTGCTGGCGGCCTGCGGCGTGCCGGTGGCGAAGCACGGCAACCGGGCTTTATCGTCGCGGTCCGGCGGCGCGGATGTGCTACTGGCGCTGGGTGTGAATATCGAGCCGCCCTTGGAACGGCTGCCGGGCATTTTGGCGGCGGCGGGATGCGTGTTTTTGATGGCGCCGCGGCATCATCCGGCGCTTCGCCATGCCGGGCCGGTGCGCGCGGAGCTGGGGACGCGGACGATTTTCAATCTGACCGGGCCGATGGCGAATCCGGCCGGCGTGACGCAGCAATTGGTCGGCGTGTTTGACCCGGCCTGGGCGCGGCCGGTGGCGGAAACGCTGCGCCGATTGGGGACCAAGGCCGCCTGGGTCTATCATGGCGACGGGCTGGACGAGCTGACCTTGTCCGGCGAAAATCTGGTGGTGGCGCTGAAAGATGGGGAAATCACCGAGTTCAGCTTGAGCGCGGCGGCGGCCGGGCTGCCGGCGGCACCGGCTGCGGCGATCGCGGGTGGCGATGCGGCGGAAAACGCGGCGGCTTTGTTGGATTTGCTGGCGGGGGCACGCGGCGCGTATCGGGACACTGTATTGTTTGGCACCGCGGCGGCATTGATTGTGGCTGGGCGCACGACAAGTTTGGCGGATGGGGTTGCCGCCGCCGCCGCCGCGATCGATGACGGTCGGGCGGCGGGCGTTTTGGACAGGTTGCGGCAAGCCTCGACGGAGATGACGTGATGCCGGACGCGGGTGGTACAACCGAGGATATTCTGGCGCGGATCTGCGCCAATACGCGGGCGGAGCTGGCGCGGCGCCAGGCGGCAATGGATTTTGACGAGTTGAAGCAGCGCGCCAAACAGGCGGAGAAGCCGCGCGGCTTCGGCCGGGCCTTGATGGACGCCGCGGCATCCGGCCATGCCGGGCTGATCACCGAAATCAAAAAGGCATCGCCGTCCGGCGGGTTGATCCGTGGCGACTTCGACCCGATCGCGCTGGCTTGCGCCTATGCGGCGGGCGGTGCGGCCTGTCTGTCGGTGCTGACGGATGAAACCTATTTTCAGGGCACGACGCAACATCTGAAGTTGGCGCGGGCGGCGGTGAAGCTGCCGGTGCTGCGGAAGGATTTCATCCTGGACCCGTGGCAGATTTATGAAAGCCGGGCGATGGGCGCGGATTGCATCCTGCTGATCATGGCGGCGCTGGAGGATGGGCCGGCGCGGGAGCTGGAAAGCCTGGCGCGCGGGCTGGACATGGATGTCCTGGTGGAAGTGCATGACGAGGCCGAGCTGGAGCGGGCGCTTGGCCTGCAGACGCCGCTGCTCGGCATCAACAACCGCAATCTGAAGACCATGGAGACCAGCCTGGAGACCACCGAGCGGCTGGCCCGCCTCTGCCCGCCGGACCGGTTTTTGATCTCGGAATCCGGCATCAAGACCCATGCCGATATCAAGCGGCTGCAAAAGGTCTGCGTGCAGGGCTTTCTGGTGGGCGAAGCGCTGATGCGCGAGCGGGACGTGACGGCGGCGGTGAAGACATTGCTGGGCAGATGACCGGTCTGACGCATCTCGACGAGGCGGGTGTGGCGCGGATGGTGGACGTGTCGGACAAGGCCGAGACGATACGGGAGGCAACCGCGAAGGGCAGGGTGGTGATGCGGCCGGAAACGGCGGCGCTGATCGCCGCCGGCGATGCCAAGAAGGGCGATGTGCTGGGGGCGGCGCGGCTGGCCGGCATTTTTGCCGCGAAACGAACGGCTGATTTAATCCCGCTATGCCATCCGTTGCCGATCTCTTCGGTGGTGGTGGATCTGGTGGTGGAAGCGGCAGCGGTGGAAATCGCCGCGACGGTGCGCACCACCGGGCGGACCGGCGTGGAGATGGAGGCGCTGACGGCGGTGAGCGTCGCGGCGCTGACGGTCTATGACATGGTGAAGGCGGTGGATCGCGGCATGAGGATCGAGGTAATCCGCGTGGTGCGAAAATCCGGCGGCAAGTCCGGGGATTTCGTGCAGGAATGATTTCGGTTGACGAAGCGCGCGCGAAAATTCTTGCGGGCTTGGCGCCGACCGGCATTGAGACGGTGGCGCTGGCGAACGCGTTCGGACGCGTGCTGGCCGCGCCGGTCCATGCCCGGCTGACGCAGCCGCCCGCGGATGTTTCCGCGATGGACGGTTTCGCGCTGCGCGCGGCGGATGGATTTTTGGGTGCGCGGCTGCGGATTGTTGGGGAGGCGCCGGCGGGGCATCCGTTTGGCGGCGCGGTCGGCCCGGGGGAGGCGGTGCGGCTGTTCACGGGCAGCTTTCTGCCCAAGGGCGCTGATGCCGTGCTGCTGCAGGAGGACGCCGATCTGGCGGACGGTTTCGTCACGGTGAACGACGCCTGCGCGGCCGGCAGACATATCCGCCGCGCCGGCCAGGATTTTTCGAAAGGTGAGATTCTGCTCACCGCCGGCCGGAAAATTTCGGCCCGCGATGTCGGGTTGGCGGCGGCGGGCAACCATCCGTGGCTGGCGGTGCATCGGCGCCCGCGGATCGCGATTCTGGCGACCGGGGATGAGATTGTTCTGCCCGGCGAGGCGGTGCCGGCGGGCGGGATCGTCAGCTCCAACGCGCACGCGCTGGCGGCGTTCGTGACGGCGGCGGGGGGCGAGGCGATCGTGCTGCCGATCGCGGGTGACAGCCTGGCCGCGATCGCGGCCGGCGCGGATGCGGCGCGGGGGGCGGACATGCTGGTCACGACCGGCGGCGCCAGCGTGGGCGCGCATGATCTGGTGCAAGCGGGCCTGGCGGCGCGCGGGCTGGAACTGGACTTCTGGAAAATCGCGATGCGGCCGGGCAAGCCGCTGATGTTCGGGCGGATGGGGGATATGCCGGTGCTGGGGCTGCCGGGCAATCCGGTCTCCGCTTTCGTCTGCGCGGTCTTGTTCCTGCGTCCGGCGATCGAGCGGATGAGCGGTCTGCCCGGCGCGGTGCCTTTGCTGGAACCCGCGATACTCGGCGCGGCGATGAAGCCGAACGACCAGCGCGAGGATTATGTGCGCGCCACGCGGGCGCCGGACGGTAAGGTCATGCCGTTCGAGCGGCAGGATTCCGGGATGCTGAAAACCCTGGCGCGCGCGGACGCGCTGATCATGCGCCCGCCCTTCGATCCGGCGCGCGAAGCGGGCGAGACGGTAAGCGTGCTGATTTTGCACGATTTGTAACGCTTGACGCGGTTACGAGAACCAAACTAGAACATCCTCGCAGGTTGGCGCTTTGTTCCAGGCAAGGCGCTGAAAACGGAGGCGGGGATGCTTACAGCCAAGCAGCACGAATTGCTGGTCTTTATTGACCGGCATTTGCGAAAGACCGGCTGTTCGCCGAGTTTTGAGGAAATGAAGGAGGCGCTGGACCTGCGCTCCAAATCCGGCATCCACCGGCTGATCACGGCACTTGAGGAGCGCGGGTTTTTGCGCCGGCACAAGCACCGGGCGCGGGCGCTGGAAGTGGTGCGGCTGTCCGAGGATTTGCTCCCACCGGCGCGCGACGCGGCGCCGCCGCGCCTGGCCGCGCGGTTCGAACCCAATGTGATCCGCGGCGACTTCACCGGCAAGCTGCCGGCGGTGCGGGCGGCGAATGAGGCCGCGGCGATCACCTTGCCGTTGTACGGGAAAATCGCCGCCGGCGTGCCGATCGAGGCGATGCGGGATAATTCGACGGAGATCGAGGTGCCGGTCGCGCTGATCGGCAATGGCGACCATTTTGCCCTGGAGGTCGAGGGCGATTCGATGATCGAGGCCGGGATTCTGGACGGCGATACGGTGATCATCCGCAAGGGCGAGACCGCGGAGAACGGCCAGATCATCGTCGCACTGGTGGATGAGGAAGAGGTGACGCTGAAACGCCTGCGCCGCCGCGGCAACTCCATCGCGCTGGAGCCGGCGAACATCCGGTATGAGACGAGGATTTTCCCCGCCGAGCGGGTGCGGGTGCAGGGGCGGTTGATTGCGCTTTTGAGGAAGTATTGAGTTTTGAACGCTGGTAACGTCAAACAAACAGGCGATTAGAACGAGTCAGAACGGCGGAAGTTTGGCAATGATCTCAATCGCCGGATAGGTCAATCAATCCTGACGCCTCACGGACTACCCAGCTATCATGAGTGCAAGGTTGCACTTTTGGGTGGCCTTGCGTCCCAGTGGCGCACAAAGCGGGCTGATATTTTTGGCCATCATCGGACATTCTCTCGCTGTCGCACCCAGCAACGCCGGGTGGATCACATCGCCGTTCGGGATTTCGCCTTGTTCTTGCGGCGGCGTTCCTGTTCGTTGGGTTTGGCGTTCGGCGCGCGTTCGGGGCGGCGGGGTTTGAGTTTCGCGGGCCTTGGGCCTGGGTCGCGCAGCGGCGCGGCGCCGGGCGGCGTGGTGGGCTCCAGCCGGATTTCGGCATTCGCCGCGCCGTTCACCGCGTTCAAGAATGCCTCGGCCGCGCCGGCGGCGATTTCGAATTTTGTTTCTCGGTCAAAAATCCGGATCGCGCCGATCTCTGCTTTGGTGACGCCGCCGGCGCGGCAGATCAGCGGGATCAGCCATTTCGGGTCGGCATTCTGCTTGCGGCCCACCGCGGCGCGGAACCACACGCTGCCTTCGGCCCCGTTGGTCTGCGGCCGGGCCGCCGGTGCCCGCACCCGCGGCGCGAATACCGGCGCCGGGGGCGAAATTTCCTCCGGCGCCGGCAGACGGGCGCGGTACAGCCGGATCAGCGCCGCCGCGATCACCTCCGGCGCGGCCCGCGCCAGCAATTCCGTGGTCAGCGCCAGGTCTTCCTCCAGCGGCGGCTCGGTCAGCAGCGGGTCTTCCAGCAGCCGTTGCTGATCGCGCGCGCGGATCGCCGCGGCCGAGGGCGGATCGTCCCAGGAGGCAGCGATATTCGCGCCGGCCAGCAGCATTTCGGCGCGGCGGCGTTTTGCCGGCGGCACCAGCAGCAGGCACAGCCCCTTGCGCCCGGCCCGGCCGGTCCGGCCGGAGCGGTGCAGCAGCGTTTCTTTGTTGGTCGGCAGATCGGCATGGATCACCAGGTCCAGGTCCGGCAGGTCCAGCCCGCGCGCCGCCACGTCCGTCGCGATGCAGACCTGCGCGCGGCCGTCCCGCAATGCCGCCAGGGCGCTGTTGCGCTCATTCTGGGACAGCTCGCCGGACAGCGCCACCGAGAAAAACCCGCGCTCCAGCAGCCTTCCGTGCAGATGCCGCACGCCGTCGCGCGTCGCGCAGAACACCAAGGCGCGGGAGTCACGCAGCCGCAGCAGATTGACCAGCCCGGCCTCCACCTCATGGCCGGCGACGCGGATGGCGCGGTATTCGATATCCGCGTGCGGCGCGTTGCGGGCGCCGAGATCGATCCGCAGCGCGTTCTGCTGATAGCCGCGCGCGAGAGCGGCGATTTCCCGGGCGATGGTGGCGGAAAACAGCAGCGTGCGGCGGCTGGCGGGTGTCGCGGCCAAAATGAAGTCCAGCTCGTCCTTGAAGCCGAGGTCCAGCATCTCGTCCGCCTCGTCCAGCACCACCACCTCGCATTCGGCGAGGCGCAAGGCGCCGCGCTTGATGTGATCCTGCAGCCGCCCCGGCGTGCCGACCACGATATGGCAGCCGGCGGCGAGTGCGCGCTGCTCGCGCCTGGGATCCATGCCGCCGACGCAGGCGACCACCCGGCCGCCGGCCGTCTCGTACAGCCAGGTCAGCTCGGCATGGACCTGGATCGCCAGCTCCCGGGTCGGCGCCACGATCAAGGCCAGCGGCGCGATGGTGTCGGGCAGGCGCTCGGCCTCGCCCAGGATGGTGGTGGCGAAAGCGAGGCCATAGGCGACGGTCTTGCCGGAGCCGGTCTGGGCGGAGACCAGCAGGTCCCGGTCCGCCGCGTCCGGCTGCAAAACGGCGGCCTGCACGGTGGTGGGTTCAAGATAGCCGCGGGCGGCGAGCGCCTGGGCGAGGGCGGGGTTGGTTACAGGAAACGTCATGGCGACTTGTAGCCGGGCGGGTGCGCCGGGTCACGGGTTAACCGTTATTTTATGCATGTTTTATACGCAGGCTTTGCATTCCATATCGTCGTTTGATGGGGCGCAACCTACATGACTGTCCCCAATACCCCCGAGGTCTCCGTGTCAAAACATCATCTCCCTCGCTGGCGCCGCAAGCCGGTCGCAAAAGCGCTGACGCGCCGGCCGCTGCCGCCGCGCCGGGCCCCCGAAGCCCATAAACAAGTCTATAACGAAATGCAGGCGTTTCTGGTGGCGCTTCTGGCGTTCCTTATCATCGCGCGGCTGGCCGCCGGCGCGGCGGCGCCGATCGCGATGCCTGGCGACCGGATCGTATACGGTCACCAAAGCTGGGCCGCGCCACCGCTGATCGTCCAGGCGCGCGAGGTGGCGGGGCCGTGGGCGAAGCCGGGGACGGCGTGCCGCCTGGATGTCCCGGCGATGGCGCGGCGGCCCGGCGCACTGACGGTGCTGGCGGTCCGGCCGGACGGCGTGATGCTGGACTGGGCGGGTGGCGCGGCCGCGCCGGCGGATTGTCGGGACGGTACCACCCTGCTGGTGAGCGATGTGGATTATACGCGGCTTCAGCACGCGCAGCAGCCGAAGCGGTGATCCACTAACGGGCCGCCCGTGCGGCGCCTCGCCGGTCCCGAAACATGTTTCGGCGGGCGAGCAAAGTTCGGGATTGATGGCGGACCGACACTACCGTATGATCGGGACGCCGGGGAAGCGCCGGCTGGCGCTCTCGCCTGTGAACGATGACAGAGGACTGATTAAATAGTGCGACCCCCGAAGAACGACCGCCAGCGGCAGCCACGCCGCCGCGGTTTTGACGACGACAATTTTTTTGGCAACACGCCACCTCCCCCGCCGTCATTTTCGGGGTTCGGGTCCGTTTCCTCTTCGCCCGAAGCGAAGGCAACCGTGAAATGGTACAATCCGGACAAGGGCTTTGGCTTCGTGGAAATGGCGGATGGCTCGGGGGATGTGTTCCTCCATGCCAATTCCCTGCAGAATGCCGGATTCCAGGCGGTCTCGCCGGGTTCTATCCTGATGGTGCGCGTCGGCCAGGGCCAGAAAGGCCGGCAGGTCGACCAAGTGATCTCCGTGACCGAAGGCACCGGCGAAGCGCCGGGTGGCCGCGGCGGCTATGGCGGCGGCGGTGGCGGTTTTGACCGGCCGCGGCCGAGCGGCCCGCGTCCGCCGCGCAGCCAGGCGAGCGGCCCAGCGGTGGAAATGGTCGGCGTCGTGAAATGGTATAATTCCACCAAAGGCTTTGGTTTCATCAGCCCGCAAAGCGGCGGCAAGGACGTG
>Ga0116230_10002179_pt1 | contig 18829 bp, 21 predicted proteins | sample S1TSphfallax_3_FD_88678 | JGI IMG/M metagenome (GOLD analysis project Ga0116230, IMG submission 88678) | Host-associated microbial communities from peat moss isolated from Minnesota, USA - S1T2_Fd - Sphagnum fallax MG | ecosystem: Host-associated > Plants > Peat moss > Unclassified | place...
AGAGAGACTGGAGAAAGTGAAAGGTATTTTCTCATAACGGCGTATACACCTCCATGAGCCACGATCAGAACAGTCTCAGGAAGCTTAAGTGCTTGGTTAAGGCCTGCTAAAACCCTTTTTTCAAATTCTCCTGCTGTCTCGGCTCCAGCATGCTCGTGTCCTTCGAGCCAATTTTTAAAAAGAGTTCCATCATCAACCGCCTGTCCTTCTTTGATGCCCCAACAACATTCTTTGAGTTCATCAATAAACGTGATTGGCTTTTTGATAACTTCAGCAATAATTTCAGCTGTTTTAGACGCTCTTTTTAAGGGACTTGAAGCAATCGACGCAATTTCAATAGTTGCCAAACTTTTTGCTGCCTCTTGAGCCTGTTCAATACCGGCTAAATTAAGAGGAATGTCTTTTTGCCCCATAAAGATACGCTTTTTATTCCAATTTGTTTCTCCGTGACGGATAAAATAGAAGGGCTTATGAGAGATCATATCATCGCACTCCCAAATGCATTGTGCATGTTTAACTCAAGCCATATAGGAATAAGTCTTTTCAAGGGCTCAGGTCTAAAGTCAATTTCGTTTATAGAGAGCAAAGGTACCCACATTAATTGAATATGGTCTTCCCGTTGAGGGATCAAAGTGTTGTGTTTTAAGGAATCTGATTTCGCCTCAAAAATGAAGTTATACTCATGGTTATGACAAATACTGCTATGGCCTGGTTCAAAGCTATACTCAAGACAACCCAAAAACCTTTTGATGACGCATTGCGAACCGCTTTCTTCAAAAACTTCACGAATAACAGCAGATTCGGCTGATTCCCCATGTTCGATATGGCCGCCAGGAAGAAAGTAGAAGCTAATCGGAAGATCGAGGGTTTTACACAATAAAATATACTGCTGATCGATGATAACAGCTCGGCTTAAAACATGGATAGTATGGTTATTGATCATTGGACTACTTTATTTCTCTTTCAGATAAAGCCAATAAGGTTCTGCTTCATCCTTATGAGTAGATACTTCTTTCCAACCATGCTTTTGATAAAATAGGCAAGCTTTTGAATTATCCATGGAAACTTTAAGAGTCATGGGTTTTTCTAGATTATCTTCAGCTTGTTTTAATAAGATTGTCCCAATCCCTTTTCTTTGGTGATGGGGATGAACAAATAAATTATGAATAAAATTATTAGCAGGATAAATAGAAACAACACCAATAATTACACCATTTTCTTCCGCAATCCAAACATCGTCTTTTTCAACAGATTTTGCATAATCTCCAATTCGAAATTCATTGGGGGAACGACAAGAAAATGTATATTGACGTGTTAACTGAAATAAGATTTCAAGTTGTGGCGTATCGTCGGGGTTACTTTTACGAATCGTCACCATTTTATAATTTCTTTCGCATCTTCAAGTGCGGAATTGTATCTTCCTCAAAATAATCCCCTTCAGAGATGTAATTGTTTTTCAGGTAAAAGGATACGGCCGTGTTTCGAGCATGGCAATAGATCGATTGAAAGCCACGTGCTTTAGCCTCTTCTTCACAAAATGCCATCATTTGAGAACCAATACCTTGGTCTTGGATATCGGCTTTGACCACCACACGCTGCATTTTACATGTCTGACCTTCGGATACCAATACTGCCGTAGCAACAACTTCTTCTCCTCTAAAACCAGCGATTTGAATGTGGCCTTTCTCGGTCTCCAGCTCTTCAGACAAGAAAGTCAGTCCCAAAGGTTTGCGTAAAATATCTTCCCGCAAAGCCACAGTTGCTTGGTATTCTGGTGTGCCATGGTTGATGATTTTAAAAATTACTGAATCCATTATCCCGATCCTCCGAAGCATTTTCCTCAAAGCTAACCATAGTATCATTTATACAAACCGCCCAGCCCCAGTGTTTCATAAAAGATTGTCTATCCTTATGAGCTTGTTCAAGCGAGCTGTAATCTTGTTCCAAATAATAGCGTGTATCTTCTAAAAAGCGTTGCCATAAATAAAAACGACAAAGTTCTTGGTTCAGGACAAAATCCCTGTTCATAGCATTATAATTAGCGATCAGGGGAGCCTTCTCATAATGCCACAAATCCCGCTCGCAGGGCGCAAGTTTAAGACCATCCCAGTCAACCAAGAATAGCTCCTTTTGATTGTGGAGCACATTAAAATGATGGCCATGTATTGCAAAATTTTTCAGCATAATAGGGTGAATGGAGATTAAGAATACATGGATCATCACGCCCCCCCGCCGACGTTTCATTTTGGTGAGGCTTGTGATGACAGCCTTTAAGTATTACAGACTTAAAACCTATTTTGTGGAAATATGGAAGATGGGCCAAGTAGTGTATCAAAATAAATCAGAGTGGCTACCAGTTCTGGCAAGTACAAGAGTCCCTTCCTCTATTTTGTAGATAAGCAACCAATCAGGTTCAATATGGCATTCGTGAAAAGAGTTCCAATTCCCCAACAACCTATGTGGTCTGTGTTTTTCTGACAACGGCTCTTCTTTTGCTAGAGTATTGACGACTGCTAGGACCTTAGACATAGACTTTCCCCTTCTCTTGGCAAGTTTCATGTCTTTCTCGAATTTTTTCGTTTCAATGATTTCAAGCACTTATGAATATTTCTTGTTAAATTCTTCTATAGAAGTGAACTTTTTTAGATTCCTTTTCATCAATATATCGAGTATGGCCTCTTGAGTCTCTTCATTAGGGATTTTAAGATCAAATGGCAAGCCTTGATTTAGAATAATCTGTTTATAAAACAAAACAATAGCTTGGCTGTTTGATAGACCAAGATTCTTGAGTATTGCTTCTGCATTGTGCTTAATATCAGGCTCGATGCGTGCCCTTACGACTTCACTTTTATGCATTTTATCCTCCTAACACTATATAATGTAGCACAAATAAGCTACATTTCAAGAAACAATTTGAACTTATTCAACAATCTTTGCATTTTCTTTCTTAAAAATAGTAAACGCTTGGAGAAACAAAAAAACACAATAAATTCAATGGCGGATGGGGTGAGATTCGAACTCACGAAGGGCTTGCACCCTCGCCGGTTTTCAAGACCGGTGCTTTCAACCGCTCAGCCACCCATCCAAAAGATATGTTCTATATGTGCCTAACAGCGGGAAGGTCGTCAATAGACATTCTTGCTTAAAAAAACTTTGATGTTATATCGACCTGTGGTTCAGGTAATTGATGTAAGAGTGGCACAACTTCTTGAACAGATTGTACATATAAAAGTAAGCTTTCATCTTCCGTACGGGCAAAGTGGTTTTTTACTATGCTGTGAATGAGGGACTTAAGAGGCTCCCAATAGTCATTAATATTAACGACAATAATGGGCTTGTCATGCATTTCTAATTGGCGCCAGGTTAAAATTTCAAATAACTCATCTAATGTGCCAAACCCACCTGGTAAAATGACAAATGCGTCAGCATTTTCCGACATTCTTAGCTTACGTGTATGCATGGTGTCTACAACATGGAGTTCACTCAAATGATGATGGCCTCCTTCAACATCTTCTAAGTTTTTTGTAATAAATCCAATAGCTCGTCCCCCATTATTGATCACGCCGTCAGCGACAAATCCCATAAGGCCGCGTTGGCCTCCCCCATACACCAGCTGCATACCAGCTTCCGCAAGTACTTTACCCATTTCAACAGCGGCATCTCGATAAAGCTGATCTATGCGAGTCGAAGACCCACAATAAACACAAACAGATTGGATTTTTGGCACGAGGATTGTTCCTTAAATAAATAAGCGATATTTTTAGCAAATGTCTTCTTTAAATTCTGGCTTAGAGAACTTAATTTTCGCTTAATTGGCCGTGACAATGTTTGTACTTTACACCTGACTCACAAGGACAGGGAGTATTTCTTGGAACGCGGCCCCAAGTAGATGGGTCTTTGGGGTCGAGTTTATCATCCCCTTTTTTAGGTCGCCGGTAGCGCACGGGTTCTGGTGAATAATTTGTATGGGGGGTACGGGTTATGGGATCCAAAAAAGGTAGCCCAGATGGTGCCTCAAAGTTTTCATCTTCTTGGATCCAGGTGGGTGTTTCCTCTTTGAAGCGAGAGAAATCTGCTTCTCCTAGAACGTCATCCAGTGCTTCTTCTGAAGGGACTTGCAAATTAAAATGCGCCAAGAGCATGATCGTTTCTTCGCGGACATGAATCAATAGTTCTTTGAACAGGTTAAAAGCCTCTCGTTTATATTCATTAAGAGGATTGCTTTGGGCGTAGGCACGCAAATTGATGCCTTGGAGTAAGTGTTCTAAGGTCAATAGATGTTCTTTCCAGCATCGATCCAATGTTTGCAAGAGTAAAGTTCGCTCAGCTGCTCGCATCAAGCTAGAGCCATATTTTTCTTCTTTTTGAGCAAAGGATTCTTCCACTGTCTTGAGAATACGATTATACAACTCGGATTCAGCGATACCTTCTTCGCTAGCCCAGATGTCAATAGGCAAATCTATGCCAAAGATACGGAGGCATTCAGCGTGCAATCCCCGAAGGTCCCATTGTTCAGCCAGCGCATGTTCGGGGATATGGGTTTTGACGATGGTATCAATAACATCCTGCCTCATATCTTCAATAAGCTCTTTGGCATCTTCTTCGCGCATTAATTCACGTCGTTGTTCATATATGATTTTACGTTGGTCGTTCATAACGTCATCATATTTTAAAAGGTGTTTTCGAATATCAAAATTGCGGGCTTCTACCTTTTGTTGTGCGCGGGCTAAAGATTTGCTGATGAGGGAGTGAGATATGGATTCACCTTCTTGAAAACCCAAGCGGCGCATCATATTGTCCAAACGCTCAGATCCAAAGATCCGCATTAAATCATCTTCCAATGAAACAAAGAACTTTGAAGCGCCTGGATCACCTTGACGACCTGACCGGCCGCGCAGTTGGTTATCAACACGGCGGCTTTCATGGCGTTCTGTGCCAATAACATAAAGCCCTCCGGCAGTTTTAGCGATTTGCTGGGCCGTATTAATTTCTTTGCGAATTTTTTCAACTCGCTTTTCTCGCTCTTGGGGATCGGTTACATGAGCCAGTTCTCGCTCGATGCGCATGTCCAAGTTACCCCCTAATTTAATGTCTGTTCCACGGCCAGCCATATTAGTTGCGATTGTAACAGCCTGAGGATAGCCAGCTTGGGCAATAATTAAAGCTTCTTGTTCATGATAGCGGGCATTAAGGACCTGATGAACAATTTTTTCTTCTTTCAATAAAGCGGATAAAAATTCCGATTTTTCAATACTTGTCGTTCCCACCAGAACAGGTTGTTTGCGGTCTTGGCATTCGCGAATGAGTTTGACGACAGCGCTATATTTTTCTTTAGCTGTTAAATAAATTTCGTCATCGTGGTCTATGCGCTGGATAGGAACATTTGTTGGAATTTCAACTGTTGCTAACTTATAAATTTCTTCAAATTCGGGGGCATCGGTCATGGCAGTGCCCGTCATCCCGGAAAGCTTTGGGTACATCCGAAAGAAGTTTTGGTACGTAATGGATGCGAGTGTCTGATTCTCCATTTCAATATTAACTTTTTCTTTAGCTTCCAAAGCTTGGTGCAAGCCTTCGGAATATCGGCGTCCTTCCATCATGCGACCCGTAAACTCATCAATAATAATGACCTTGCCATCTTTAACAATGTAGTCTACGTCTCGAGTGAATAGCTTATGGGCACGCAAAGCTTGGTTAACATGGTGCACAAGGCTAATATTGTGTATATCATAAAGGGTGGCTTCACTTTGAAGCTGCCCTTTCTGGCGCAGTAAGTGCTCAATTCGTTCAACACCGGTTTCTGTTAATGCTACGGTGCGTTGTTTTTCATCTTTTTCGTAATCTTCAGGAGCAAGGGTAGGAATCAATTGATCAATTTGCATATAGAGGTCTGAAGAATCTTCGGCAGAACCTGAAATAATCAAAGGGGTACGCGCTTCATCAATCAAGATACTATCAACTTCATCCACAATGGCATAGTTGAAAGGGCGCTGAACCATTTCATTTAAACGAAATTTCATATTATCGCGCAAGTAATCAAAACCAAACTCGTGGTTTGTTCCATAAGTGACATCAGCATCATAGGCTTTACGGCGCTCTTCATCTGTTAGACCATGAACAATGCAATCGACAGTTAACCCTAGGAATTCATAAATCTGGCCCATCCATTTAGAATCGCGATCGGCTAAATAATCGTTAATGGTTACAACATGAACGCCTTTGCCTGTCAACGCATTCAAGTAAACAGGTAAAGTTGCTACTAACGTTTTTCCTTCACCCGTTCGCATTTCAGTAATCATGCCATCATGCAAAACCATGCCTCCGACCAATTGAACATCAAAAGGTCGTTGACCCAAGGTGCGTTTAGCAGCTTCTCGTACAGTTGCAAATGCTTCGATGAGTAAGTGATCTAGTGTTTCACCTTTAGCCAGGCGGTCCCGAAACCAATCTGTACGGTCACGCAGTTGCTTATCTGAAAGTTTTTCAATTTCCCCTTCAAGAGCATTGATCCTTTCAGCCGTTTTAAAGTGTTTTTTTAAAATGCGATCATTGGCAGAGCCAAACAATCTTCTAATAGCCGTTGTTAACATATTAGCCCCAATTAAAATCTTTAGTTTTGTTTTTAAAACCTAGCCCTTGCCCAAAATGGTTATTAAGAGCATCCCGAAGAACTTATAACATGACACCTTGCGTTCATTGTAATTCTATTTTATAAAAGACTCAATGGTTATAGCCTGGTTAGAAGCCATTATTTATATCTACTCCCTAGAAGGGCATGAGGCACATTGATCTGTTTGCCAAAGCTTGGTGGTAGTTTAAATTAGCTTTATGGGCGTTTGCGTATTTTAACTAAGAATATAACCAATTGATATCGTAAGTTATTATATTTATGTAAGGAAATTAACCGCATGAAATTATTTATGTTCCCTAGAGCAGCTATATTAGCTGTAACGTTGTTGGCATCTGTACCCATGGCAATGGGTGAAGCTGCTTCGGATAAAACGGCGTCCACACCTGAGCCTACTGATAGTACAGTTGTTTCCACGATTACTATCGATGGTACAACTATTAAAGTTACCTATGGTCAAGTAAAAGATAAATTAAAACTATTGCCTCCTCAGTTGCAGAATGCTCCGTTTAAGGAAATTTTTCCTTTACTACAGAAAAGTGTGGCAACAGAGCAAATTATTACGTATTTGGCTGAAAAAGCAGGCATAAAAGATAAGCCTGAATACCAAAAGTTAGTCGAAGAAGCTAAGAAAGGTGTTTTGCAAAAACTATTTCTTGATGGGGAAATTGATAAACGTGCAACAGAAACTGAGCTTCAAAAAGCCTATGAGGAAGTCAAAAAAGCTGCTCCTAAAGAGGATGAGTATAACATCAGCTTAATCACTGTAACTGATAAAAAGAAAGCCGATGAGCTTTTGAAGGATGTGAAAAAATCTGGTGTTGCGAAGTTTGCTGAAGTTGCTAATAAAGAGTCTATGAATAAAGTTCCGGATGGTAATTTGGGATACATGCGTTTGAGCGAGATGCCTGAGGCTTTCCGTGATAAAGTTAAGGGTTCAGCAAAAGCAACCATACTTCCAAACGTTATTGAAATATCTATGCCTGACCCATCAGATGCCAATAAAAAGGTAACTTCTTATAATATCATTATGGTACAAGATAAACGTCCGGCGACTTTTCCACCTTTTGAAACAGTGAGGGGGGAGTTAAAAACGGCTGTTAGCTCTAAATTTGCTAAAGAAGCCGTCAAAGAATTGGAATCAAAGGCAACTGTAACCCATTTTACAATGGATGGTAAGCCCATTGAACAAAAGGTAGAGGATAAGAAACCAGAAAATAAGCAAAGCACTTCTGGTAGTTAAATTTGTTCACTTAACTAAAAAGCCCCCACTTTCCGGGGGCTTTTTTTGTGGGAATTGGATAAAATGTTCCGACCTACCATTACTGTTGTCACTGCACTTTTAGAGGATGATAAAGGGTGTTTCCTTTTAGCTCAGCGACCTGATCATAAATCCATGGCCTTTCTTTGGGAGTTTCCTGGTGGAAAACTGGAAATGGGAGAGAGTCCTCAAGAGGCTTTGGTAAGAGAGCTGAGCGAAGAATTAGATATCCAGGTTTCTCAGTTAGCTTGTGAGCCTTTTACTTCTTTAACTTTTCCCTATCCAGATTTCCAATTGATCATGTTAGTTTACCTTTGTACTGAATGGACAGGAGTTCCCCGTTCCAAGGAAGGTCAGGGAGGAATTGAATGGGTAGCGCCTCAAGACTTGCATCATTACCCTATGCCTGAAGCTGACAAACCCCTTGTTGTTTTGTTACAAAGGAGAAGGTTAAAAACTGGATCTCCGGATCCAGTTACAAGATAACTTATTAGACTTCTTATCATAATTGGAGGTCTACTTATCCCCAGCAAGAATACGGCAGGTGTTTTCTTTAGGTGCATATTTTTTGCAAGCTATTTCAGCTTCTTCTTTGGTAAGGCCGAAGATGCGTGCTCCATAAGAAGATTTTTTTCCTTTGCTTAAACGAGGGATAGAGACTTCCCCAGATTTAAGGGCGGTAAGAGTCTTTCCTGCCTTTATTCTAGCCTCTTTTAACGATTTATAAGTTCCTAGTTGTACTCCCCAAACATCCTTTGAGCTACTGTTTTTATGCCTTGAATTGGTTTGACGAAGAGGCCAATTAATTTGAATGGGTTGCAAAGAATTTGTTTTCTTCTTTGGCATTTCCTCTTTTAAGAAGGCGCTTACAATACCATCTTCTTCATGATCGGCTTCAGCTTTTTCAGCATCTTGTTCGATTTCATTTTCTATTGGGTGGTTCCCCAAACCTAAGCGTTGGAAATTAGTCTCAAGTAAGCTAACAACGCGACGATCCCGCCAGTATCGGTTCGGTCCTCCCAATACAACAGTAATAAGCCTTTTTGGTTTGTTATTAGATCCCATCCTGACAGCAGATGCGGCTAAATTGAAACCAGAGGCGGCAACCCATCCTGTCTTAATACCATCTAAACCCGGAACTTTGCCCAGTAAATGATTATGATTGCGATGGATGTGTCCACGATGGTGGAAAGACTGTAAGCGAAAGTGACGATAATCTTTTGGAAAGTGAAGATAGAGTGCGCGTGAAAGAGTTGCCATGTCTCTCGCTGTAGTGACTTGGTAAGGGTTGGGCAAACCTGATGCATTCTTAAAAACTGTGTGATGCATCCCCAAGCTTTTAGCTTTGCGTGTCATCATATGGGCAAAATTAGATTCACTGCCACCAAGGTATTCTGCAATAGCTGCTGAGGCATCATTCGCAGATTTTGTAACCAACCCTTTTATAATGGTTGCAACACTTATAGATTCTCCAGCCCTTAAGCCTAGTTTTGAAGGAGCTTGTCGTGCCGCATGGGTAGAAACAGGAACTTGTGTGTTCATGCTGAGTCGCCCTTCTCTTAGAGCTTCAAAAACAATATATAGAGTCATGATTTTTGTTAATGAGGCCGGATGGCAAACTCTATCTGCATCCTCTTGTTCCAAAACGCGTCCTGATATGGCTTCAATGACAATGGCCGAATATTGTGGAGTTAAACCAACAGCATTGTTAAAGTAGCTCAAAACGAGCAAGAAAATAGACAATTTTAAACAACGCATTGGTTTTAAAGCTCTCCTTATTTTGTTTTTTCCTCGCCATTAAAAAATAAATCTTAATTTTTGTCCATACTCATTTCTTCAAAGCTTCCTTTTATGAATTGCGTTCTTTGCACTTATGCCCATAGTTGCAATGACTGAACCATATGAAGTCAATGTAATCTAAAGACCTTCCTTATAAATAGAATGGATATAGTTAAAATTCTCTTAAAACTTAATTTTCAAGATCATCATATTTTAAACTCCAAAAGCGGCTTCGAGCTTCTTAAATCCATGGGGTTGTGGGTGTTCTTTAATGAAGGTAAGAATGTTTTTTGCGCAACTATCAGATGGTGTGTGAGTCGTATCAATCTCAAGATCATAAAAGCGGGTAGGGCTATGAACTTTGTGAATTTGATCACGTCCAAGGCCAATACTTAAGCCCCCCCTCTTTTGTTCCCTGCGAATCAATTCCTCTAACTCACAATGAATGGCAATACAATAAGCTTGGAGTCCCTTAAAGGCTTTGGTGTACTCAGTTAAATAGTAATCATAAAATAAAACTTCATCACACGCAACGTGGAGACCGCGGCTGGCAAGTAAAGCAATGGTAGGAGGGATAGAATGTAAAATAGTTCTTCCAAAGTCCCCATTATAAACTCTCGTAATAGGCCCATTTTCGTCTTCTTCTCGTACAAATTGGATGCCTTCTTTTGCTTTGGATCCCCATCCATAATAGTCAGATGGCATCATATCTAAAAAATTATCTACACCCAGCTTCAGCAAAGGAAAGGAAGCTTGCTTTTGAAGCTCGTGAATGATTGATGTTTTTCCAGAAGTTGCCACACCATTTAGAAAGATGATCATTTGTGATGATTCCCAGAGACATAGGGCAGGGCGACAAGCGTCATAGATAGGCCCACTTTAAAAAAGAAATAAAGTCAATAAATGTGCGGATGACTTGAGGCAAACTCATAAACATTTCAATAATTAAAAATTTAACTTAATTTTATATTATCAGGAGAAAATTATAAAAAACAAGGTGTTAAAGAAAAAAGATTCACCTGTTCGAATTTCAATGAGGTCGGGGGTAACATACCCATTCCCGATGCTTTTGTTCTAACTTTTCTGAAAGGGCTTGACTTAAGCTTTAGGATAGGAATATACAATTAAATATGATCTGCGAGAGGAAAAAATCGTGAAAAGAACATTTCAACCAAGTAACGTTGTTCGTAAACGGCGTCACGGGTTTCGTGCGCGCATGGCCACAGTAGGTGGAAGGCGGATTATTAATGCACGTCGGGCAAAAGGCCGTAAGCGCTTATCTGCCTAACATCTAAAGAGTTTTAAGGTACTTGCATGTTAGTCATTCCGCGCTTAAGGAAGCGGTTGGATTTCTTACAAGTTGCCGCTTATCAACGAAGGGTAATAATGCCAACGATGATTGTTCAGCTTGCTGAGCGTTCACTGATAGATCAGAAAGGACAAGCGCTTCCTGTTTTGCGGGTTGGCTTTACAGCGAGTCGAAAGGTAGGCAATGCAGTTAAACGAAACCGCGCACGTCGCCGTTTACGGGCTGTTGTCCAAGATGAGGTTCCAAAATTTACATTTTCCCACGAAGATATGGTTTTAATTGCACGTTCTTCTACAATAACAGCGCCTTTTTCAGATCTTCTTCGTGATTTTCGTCAAGCTTTAAGCTATTTAGGATTTGCCTTATCATGATTATTGCTCGTCTTGTTGTGTTATCTTTACATGGTTACCGCCGTCTTATTTCGCCTTTTTTACCACCTCGTTGTCGGTTTGACCCAACATGCTCACGATATGCTATCCATGCCATTGAACATCATGGATTGCGCAAAGGAACTTGGATGGCCCTCAAGCGCCTATTTCGGTGTCATCCCCTTGCTAAAGATTGGGGGTATGATCCAGTCCCACACAAGGTTATAGGTAATATTCAGCACACATATGCTAAACCCACAGACTCTTCTTACCTTCCTTCTTCCTAAGAATAAAAATGAATGAATTGAGATCTTAAATTATATGAATGAACAAAAAAATTTAGTCCTTGCTGTTGGTATTGCTGTTTTAATTTTACTTGGGTTTAATTACTTTTATGAACGCCCCAAGCATGAATCTATGATGCGGCAAGCTGAATTAGCAAAGCAAGCTGAGGCTGTTAAGCTTGCTCATCGAGATACAACAAGTTCGTCTTCACCTCAAACAATTGCGCCATTGAAAGAAACTCTTCATTCTAGCCCTAGATTGCCCATTCAAACTCAACGTTTGAAGGGTTCTATTAATCTAAAAGGGTGCCGCTTGGATCATTTGATGTTATTGGAATACCATGAAACAGTCGATAAAGCGAGCCCACCCATTACTCTCTTATTACCAGAAGGAGCAAAAGGCGCTTATTTTGCCGATTTTGGTTGGAACGCCCAAGAAACAGGGGTTCTTCTTCCTCATTCTGAGACCGTTTGGACAACTTCTGCTACGGTTTTGGGTCCAGATGCGCCTGTTGTATTAGAATGGGATAACGGTAAAGGATTAAAATTCCAACGTACAATTGCACTTGATGACCAATACATGTTTATTGTTACAGACCGTGTTACCAATACTGAAAGTTCAACGATCACCCTTAATTCTTATGGGCAAATCAACCGATTAGAGACACCCCAAACGGGAGGCTACATGATCCTGCATGAAGGCCCCCTTGGCGTTTTAAATGGCAAATTAACAGAATTAACCTATGCTCAATTAAAAGAAAAAGGAAGTGCGCAAGAAACCACAATAGGGGGATGGATTGGAATAACGGACAAATATTGGTTAGTTGCCTTAGTGCCTGTCCAAAAAACTTCTGTTCACGCTGTTTTTCAAGATCAAACTCGTGAAGGGCAGGATCAATACCAAGCAAAAATTGTAGGACCGTCTTTAGAGTTAAAGCCTGGGCAGTCAATTGAAGCAACTCATCATTTCTTTGCGGGGGCAAAAGCTTTAAGTGTGCTCGATCGTTATGAGGCTAAACTTGGTTTTGAAAAATTCCATTTAGCTGTTGATTTTGGGTGGTTCTACTTTTTAACGAAGCCATTGTTTTATGTGTTGGAATACTTGCATAAATTGCTTGGTAACTTTGGATTAGCGATTTTAGCTCTCACAGTTTTTTTTAAAATAGCTTTCTTTCCTTTAGCTAATAAATCTTATCGGTCAATGTCACATATGAAACAAGTTCAACCCAAAATTGAAGCCTTAAAGAAACGCTATGGGGATGATAAGTTACGGATGAATCAAGAGCTGATGGATTTATATAGACAAGAAAAAATAAACCCATTAGCAGGGTGCTTACCCATGCTGATCCAAGCGCCTGTTTTTTTCTGTTTATATAAGGTATTATTTGTAACCCTAGAAATGCGGCATGCACCTTTTTATGGTTGGATCAAAGATCTATCAGCAGCAGATCCCACAAATATGTTTAACCTTTTTGGTCTTATCCCTTGGACGCCGCCTTCTATTTTAATGATTGGGGCTTGGCCTCTTTTGATGGGTATGACCATGGTGGTGCAACAAAGATTAAATCCTCAACCTGCTGATCCTGCTCAAGCCAAGGCGTTTATGATTATGCCATTTTTCTTAACCTATTTGCTGGCCTCTTTTCCAGCTGGCTTGGTGATTTACTGGGCTTGGAATAATGTGTTATCCATGGCCCAGCAATGGGCCATTATGCGTCTGGAAGATCGCCGTATGGCGCATGTTTGAAGAACCTGACCAGGAAGCAGCCCTTGCGTGGGGAAAATGGCTTTTTGCCCAAGAATGTGAATTTTTGTGGGGAGTAGCGTCTTTAAGCGATCTACCTGAATTTGATCAACCAGAAGTCGCGTTTATTGGTCGTTCTAATGTTGGAAAATCTAGCTTACTTAATGCCCTTACCAGCCGCATATCTTTAGCACGCACCTCTCATACCCCCGGACGTACACAACAGCTTAATTTTTTTTCACTTGGTAGGCGACTCGTTCTTGTTGATATGCCTGGCTATGGATATGCCAAAGCTTCTAAAATAGCCATTGCTCGGTGGAATAAACTGGTTCAATTTTACCTGAAAAGTCGTCTGACGCTCGTGCGAGTCTATATGCTTATTGATGGGCGCCATGGTATTAAAACCAATGATATGGAAATGATGCAAATTCTTGATACTGCAGCTGTTCCTTATCGCCTTGTTGCAACAAAGGCTGATAAAGTTAATCATCTGGGCCAACAAGAGCTGCAAAAAGACATGGAGGGAAAAATTCAAAACCACCCAGCTGCTTTTCCTGAGGTCTATTTTGTAAGTTCAACCACAAAGCAAGGCATTGCAGAGTTAAGAGCTGATATTGCTCAATTTGCAATCAAAAGTCCTTTGGATTTTGAAAGAAGTTAAAGGAACGCATCATGCAAAAGTATCAATCTATTATTGAAGAAGCTTGGGAGAAACGGGGTGATTTATCACCACAAACCCAAGGATCTATTGATTCTGCTGTTAATGAGGTGCTTAATCTGCTAGATAATGGGTTTTTGCGTGTAGCAACAAAAGAAGGGGGAAGATGGCATGTTCACCAGTGGATTAAAAAGGCCATTCTTCTTTCTTTCCGCTTGAAAAATTGCCAGTTAATAGGGCAAGGCACAACTGTTACGCCTTGGTTTGATAAAATCCCTTTAAAATGTACACAGTGGGCACAAAATGATTTTGTTTCAGCTGGGTTTCGCGCTGTGCCTGGAGGGATAATCCGCTATTCAGCTTATGTTGGTTCAAATGTTGTTCTGATGCCAAGTTTTGTGAATATAGGTGCTTATATTGGGGCGAATACAATGATTGACACGTGGGTAACGGTTGGTTCATGTGCCCAAATTGGGGAGAATTGCCATATTTCAGGTGGCGTTGGAATTGGCGGTGTACTTGAACCTGTGCAAGCGAATCCCGTTATCATAGAAAACAATTGTTTCATAGGCGCACGCAGTGAAATCGCTGAAGGTGTTCTTGTTGAAGAAGGTTCTGTGATTTCTATGGGGGTTTTTATCGGTGCTTCAACCAAAATTATCAATCGTCAAAGCGGAGAAATTACCTATGGTCGTGTTCCAGCTTATTCGGTTGTTGTTCCAGGAACATTGCCACCCAGCGACCCGTCCCAACCAGCTTTAGCATGTGCTGTCATTGTCAAACAGGTTGATGAGAAGACACGCAGCAAAACAGCTGTTAATGATTTGCTGCGATTTTAAGAAAAACAAGAGAATTAAAAAAAATTGCTTTTTGTTGAAACACCTGTGCGGCGCCAGGAATTTTGAATATCAAGTTTATGTATGACCAACAAATGCCGTAATTGGATTAACAAAACGACTGCGCCTACAAAGCACTTGTTCAACATGTTATACATCCTATATAATAGTGTATAAACCCTTTGTTATATGGAGATGAAAAATGACCGGCGTCCGTCTGGATGTTCAAATGGAACAGCGCTTAAATGCCTTAGCAGCCCAAACACACCGACCCAAAAGCTATTACATGAAGGAAGCCCTAAAAGCTTACCTTGATGCCAATGAGGAAGTTCTTTTAGCCGTAGCCCGCTATGAAGAACAAGTTCGCAATGGGACTTTGGTAACGTATTCTTTAGAAGAAATAAAAAAACGTTATGACCTCGACTAAAGTCTGGCGTTTTGAAATGGACAAGGAAGCGGACAAAGACTTTGGTCGATTGGATAAACCTATTAAGCAAAGGATTATCGACTTTTTTGAACGTCGCGTATTGCCAAGCAATAATCCCCGTTTGTTTGGCAAGGCGTTGGTTGGCTGCTTGTCGGGCTATTGGTCTTACCGTGTGGGGAGACCACCGCGTCATTGCAGAAATCCAGGATCGTCAATTGACAATTGTTGCCGTTTCTATTGATCACCGTTGGCAAGTCTATGCGTAACCTGAACCATTTATATCGAACTTGAATTTAAGTAAAAGGGCTTTTTATCACTTTTATAGGTATAAAAAGCTTCAACGGCTTTTCAGGAAATTCAATAAACCCGTATTTCTTATAAAAAGAAACGGCTTCTTTATCTTTAGCATCTACAATAACAGCAATAACAGGGATTTCATTATTTAGACACTTGAACAATGCATCCATTAAGAGCATTTTTCCGATACCTTGCCCTTTATATTTTATGTCTACGGCCAACCGACCGATCCTGTACGCTGGAACGTTTGGATAGCGAGGAAGCGATTTAGCAACATCACTTGGTAAATCTGAGAAATTAATTTGGGCTGCCGATAAGGCATAATAACCAACAACTTGGGAGAGCCGATCTTGTGATACGGCAACATAAACAGCCGCAAGATATTTCCTAATGTCTTGGCCTGCTTGTTTGTGAATATAATCGTTGAGTTTTTCTTCTCCACAGTTAAACAACTGACGATTATGGGATTTAGAAAGCAACTCGATGCGAATATCACCACCCATGATTAGAGTCGTGTTTGAGAGTATTCTCTTGCAGCTGAGCGCAAGGCATTATTAGGAGCCTTATCATTAAGCAAAGCATCCATCAATATGCGCTGATCTTCTTTGCCTAAAATAATATTTTCATACTCTTGTATCGTTTTAAGCGCTTCCTGTTGAGCTGAATGAATAATAAAATCAGTTAAGCTCCTTCCTTGTAAATCTGCAGCTCTTTGGAAAAGAGATTTTTGCTCTTTAGCAAGTCGAGCTTCTAAACGGTCTCGACGCAGGTTTTTTTTCTTCATGGGAGGGTGAACGTTTTTTTTATGTGTTTGGTTTGTCATTGTTCTCTCCTCAATGCTTCAGGTCAATTTTCATCTATACCCATTTCCGATGATTTTGCTGGAATTTTGGGCCCGAGATGAGGCGGGATTTTCGACCCTGGTTCGACGCCGAGAGTTGGCTCTCTCGAAGGAGAAGCAGGGGATGAAAAAAACCGCTTCAGATCGGTGGCCAAAAACCTGGAAAATCATCGGAAATAGGTATATATTAGAATATACGGCTATTTGCCGTACTTTCAAGTAGAAACTTTGGATCGCATTAATAAAAGGATTATTTGGGTATAGTGTCTAATCTTGATACCCTAGCCGATAGAGGTAATATCCGACGCCCATGGTGACAATGACACCCAAAGCTGTAGCTGTATCTTTAAAGGATGAGTCAACAATTGCCAAAACATTTGAGTTTTGATAGGCAGCAAAAGGAATAGCCAAGAAAATGCCGATGAGGGCATCGCCTGCAATAAGGCCAGAGGCAAACAATATTCCTTGACGTTCTAGCTTAACTTCACCATCAACATATTTTTTCCCAAGCATCTTTTGACGAGATTGAAAGCGACGGCCCGCCATGAAGTTAATGATTCCCCCGATAACCAGGGGCATAATGACTTCAAGAGGTAAATAAATGCCAAGGGCGACAGCCATAATGGAAAGGCGGTAAGGTGAGTTAGTGCGCGCTAAAATTCCCTGATCGACAATAGCAATGGCTACTCCTATACCTGCCCCTAGAAACATAAGCGGCCAATCTAACGCATGGGAAAAAATGCTTTGAGCAACAGAAGCCATAAGGGTTGCTTGAGGTGCTGCTAATGCATGGCTTGGGTCCATACCCAAACGAGGAAAACTGTTTCCAATACCATACGCTTCATAGAGCAGTTGTAAAATAGGGGCAATAACACAAGCGCCCGCTATAACGCCAATGATCAGGGTTAACTGTTGTTTCCAAGGGGTAGCACCAAGAATATAACCTGATTTCAGATCTTGTAAGTTATCGCCGCTTAGGGAAGCAGCTGTTGCCACAACGGCTCCAATAATGATCACAGTTGCAGCTAAACTTAAGGATTCGTGAATGTCGCTATTGAAAGAAATTTCAGTTCCCAAAAGCATTAAAAGGGCAGTCGATATGGCAAGGATAGCAGCAATGGTGATGCAAGATAAAGGATTAGCAGAAGAGCCCACAATCCCAGCCATATAGGCGCCAATGGAGGCGCAAATAAAGCCGACAACAAGAGAAAGGATTGTTAATATAGAAAGCGTTATCCAATAAAGTCCTGAACTGATGGGGAGTTCGATTGCTCCTAAAACATTGTGAAAAATAATGAAAATAGGGATTGATAAAGCCATAATACTTAATGCAACAATGGATATGGGAATATCATAATCAGTACGTAAGACCTTAGCAGGTAGTCCGAGTTGGGCTTGTTGGATAGCAGAAAGAGAAGAAGAAATAGCGGTGCGGATGGGTCCGATTAACGTCCCTAAAGCATATAACCCACCAAAAACCATTGTTCCCACACCAATAAAGCGTAGTTTAGAAACTTGCACAGCCATAGCCCAATCAAAAGCGCTTGCATTTGCAGCCAAACCAAGTTCTTCGGGGTTACTTGTAACTGTGTAAAGGGGTACGCCCACAAGCCAGGCAAGGGCAGCACCCAATAACAAGTTAATAGCAACAGTCATACCAACAATGTAGCCTGCACCAAGCATAGATAGTGTTAATCCAGAGCTTATGCCAAAAATAGCCCCTCCAACACTAACCCATCCATGAACTGTTTCGCCAAGTATATGAAGTCCTGTTTGGCAAAATTTAATGATGCTTGCGCTTGCGGCGCCCACAGCTAGAAAACGGGCACCTGTATTCTCGTATTTGGCCAAATGGTCGCCGGCTTTAAGCACTTCGGCTGTTGCAACCCCTTCAGGAAACTTAAGTTGTTCGCTCATAATAAGGGCGCGGCGCAGGGGAATCGAGAAAAGCACGCCCAATATTCCACCAACGCCTGCAATAAGCGTAATTTGCCAATAGCCAAATTCTTGCCAATAATCCATGACAACGAGTGATGGAATAGTAAAAATGATCCCACTTGCAACGACATAGCCTGCAGAAGCAATAGTTTGTACGATATTATTTTCTAAAACTGTTGAGTGGCGGAATAAGCGCAATACAGCCATTGAAATAACAGCAGCCGGAATGGAAGCCGAGATTGTTTGTCCCATCTTTAAACCAAGGTAAGCAGTAGATCCAGCGAGTACAATGGCAAGGATGATTCCAAGCAACAAGGCTTTGAAGGTCGTTTCGGGTAAGTAGTCGATCCTGAAGAATACGATTAGGCAGGAATGATCCTGAGTCTTAAAATATTTTTGATTCCCTGGTTGTTGAAGAGACAGATCCAAATAAAGACAAAAAGAGATCTGATGTTCCTC
>Ga0116230_10002181_pt1 | contig 18824 bp, 15 predicted proteins | sample S1TSphfallax_3_FD_88678 | JGI IMG/M metagenome (GOLD analysis project Ga0116230, IMG submission 88678) | Host-associated microbial communities from peat moss isolated from Minnesota, USA - S1T2_Fd - Sphagnum fallax MG | ecosystem: Host-associated > Plants > Peat moss > Unclassified | place...
CGATGCGCGTCGTTGCGCACCACCGCGTAGAAACCCTCGATCCTGCCGTTGTTGCCGATGCGCGCCTTGGTCTCGCCGCCGCGAAAATCGAGCGCGCCGCGGGCGTCGCGGGCCTTCTTCAGGGCACCATAGACCGCGTACAGGCTTTGCAAGGACGAGCGCACCGGCGGCGTCAGATCGTCGCCCGCCGCGCCTTGCGGATTCTCGAGGTAGGCCCACGCCTGGTCGTAGGTGAGCCGTGCATGCGAGCGGATGACCGCCTGATAGAACCGGCCGCGGGAGAGTTTCCCGGTCTTACTCACGCGCATGTCGCAGACGAATGAGAGGCGCTCGACGCGCGGCAGCAGCGAGCAAAGATGATTGGAAAGGTGTTCCGGCAACATGGCCAGCACGCGGTCCGGAAAGTACACCGAGGTCGCGCGTGCGCGCGCCTCGAGGTCGAGCTTGCTGTTGTAACGCACGTAATAGCTCACGTCGGCGATCGCCACCACCAGACGCCAGCCGCCGCCGCGCACCGGCTCCGCATACACGGCATCGTCGTAATCTTTGGCATCGGCCCCGTCGATGGTCACCAGTGGCAACTCGCGCAGATCCTCCCGCCCCTCCCGATCTTCGGGCAGCACCGTGGGCGCGAACAGGTTGGCCTCGTGCAAGACCTCGTCGGGAAACTCTTCGGGCAAGTCGTGGCGCAGGATCGCGAAGCGTGCCGCCAAGTCCGACGGTCGCGAATCCTTGAGCACCTCGACGATCCGGCCATGGGCCGGCGCATCGCCCTGCGGCCGTCGGGTCACCTCGACGACCACGTTGTCGCCCTCTTGGGCACCGTGCTTGTCGCGCGCCGAGACTTCGACGGTGTACCAATGACCCGGGTCTTCGGGCTGCACCACGCCGTGGCCCTGGTGCGCATGCCACAGCCCGCCCAAGTACTTGGGCCCGTCGCTGGTGCGCCGTATCAGACGGGCGATGCGCCGGCCGCGATCGTTCATACCCACCGCCAGCACTTCCACCCGATCGTTGTGCATCAACGTTGCGGTATCGGCGCGCGCCAGCACCAACGGTGCAGAGCCATCGTCCGGCAGGACCAGCACGTCGCCGTTCGCCCGGCCGCGCACGCGGCCAGTCACCCGCTCGCCTTCGCCGGCGGTGGCGAAACCGTTGGGACCCTCGATCGCCTGGCCGTCGCGCACCATGGCCGCGAGGCGCTTGGCCAGGGCATCGCGCTGCTTGTCGGTGGACAGGCCCACGCGTTTGGCGAGACGCGCGGCGGTCAGCGGCTCGTCGGCCTCGGTCAGGATCTTGAGGATGAGCTCGCGGCTGGCAATCGGATCCGCATAACGCGATTTCTCAAATTCCAGATTCGGGTCCACGCCTTGCCAATCCGACGATTTGCCCGGCGCGTCGCCTTTGGAACCACGGGGTGTCATGAGATAGTGCCATTCCAAGCGTAATAAATTGGGGGCCCGAGGGTAGCAGCTTTGGGCCGGAATCGGCGGTTGTTGGCGATTTCGACGGGTCAGGCGCGCGCCGGAAGCGCCTCGATTCGCGTTTGGGTGCGTCTGGCGAGATAATAGTAGGCGGGAGACGTCACCGCCAGTCCGACGATCCACGACAGATCGATGCCGCCTAAAGCCCGGGCCACCGGGCCGGTGTAGAGCGCGCAGTCAATGAACGGCAGCTGGACGAGAATCCCGAATACGTAGCAGGTGACCGCCGGCACGTTGATGCGGCCATAGACGCCGCCATCCTGGCGGAAGAACGACGCCACGTCATAGACGCCATGGCGCAGCAGGTAGTAGTCCACCAGATTGATCGCCGTCCACGGCACGAGCACGTACAGCAACAGCAGGATGAAGTGCTCATAGTTGACCAGAAAAGCCGCCTTGCCGAGCACCGCGCCCAGTAATGACAGGCCAAACAACACCAGCGCCATGAGGGTGCGCGCCTTCGGTCCCGGGGACCAGCGCGGCACCACGGTCTGCCCAAAGGTGAGCGCGGAGAGCGCACCACAGTACAGATTCATCGCATTCGCCGCCGCCACGCCCACGGCGAACACGATCAGCACCACGGGCGCGATACCTGCCGTGAGCCATGCCAACCCGGCCACCAGATTACCCTTCGGTGCCGCCAACCCGACCATCGCCCCCAGCACCATCGGCAAAAACGAGCCCAGAGTGCAGCCCCAGTAGCTTGACCAGAAGGCCGGCCGCGCACCCGTATCCTTCGGCATATAGCGCGAATAATCCGACACATACGGCGCATACGCGATCTGCCACAGCGCCGCCGCCGACACCGTGCCCAAAAAGCCGACCCAGCCGAACTGATTGCGCGCAAGAAAATCAGCCGGCAGACGGTGCACGCCGATGATCCAGGCAAACGTGACCACCAGTAGAACGCCGGAGACGTAGGTCATCCACCGGGTGTAGGCATGGATCAGGTCGTAACCGTAGATCGCCGCGATCACGCTCAACACGCCGACCAGCACGATGCCCGGCGCATCGGACGCGCCGGGCACCAGGCTTGCCAGCGCCTGACCGCCCAGCACCAGGTTCGACGCCAGAAAGCCCACGTACATGACGATCACGATGCCGACCACCAGCAGTGACCCGAGCGAACCGAACTGTCCCCGCGTTTGAATCATTTGCGGCACGCCCAACTGCGGCCCCTGGGCAGCGTGCAGCGCCATGAAGATGGCGCCGACCCCGTTGCCGAGCGCGAGCGACACCACCGCCCAGCCGAACGGCAGGCCGAACACGGTCACCGCCAGCCCGCCGGTCACGATGGTGAGCAACATCAGATTCGAGCCGAACCAGACCGTGAAGAGATCGCGCGCGGTGCCGTGGCGCGCATCCAGCGGAATCGGTTGTATCGTGGTGAGTTCCAGCCGGCCGGCGTGTTCGCGCGTCATATTTCGATCCCTGCGGCGGTGAGTAGGTCGTGGAGCGGCTGCAACTGCGTTGCATAGTGGCGCCACTGCGCGACGGATGAATCGTACATCGGACGGCGGATCTGCGCGGCGCTCGCCGTCGTCGTGGCGCTCGCATTGTGGTGAAAGTCGAGGCACGCCTGCTGCCACTCGAGGCCGCAAAACTCGAGCAGCCGGCGGGTTTCGCCCAACTGATCGGCCACCAGCTTTTCGTATTCGACATGATGGATCACGCCAGGCATGACCTCATCCCAGTGGCGCATGAGCCGGCGATAGGCCACGTAGTAGCGGGCAATGTCGCCGAGATCATACGAAAAGGGATAACCATCCTTGAACAGAGTTTTGAACATCGCGTAGCCCGCCGCCAGCGGATGGCGCGTCAGATGCACGATCTTCGCATCGGGCAATGCCTGGCGGATGATGCCGCAGTACAAATAGTTGAGCGGCATCTTGTCGGTGAAGATCCCCTCACCGGCCACGGCACGGGCGCGGGCGAGGTATTCCCGGCCGAGTGCGCCGAAGTCGATGTGTGCGGAACGCGCCACCAGCTCACGGCGGGAAAGCTGCGCCTGGCCATTCTCGCCGCGCACGCGGGCCACCAGGGCCAGCGCGAAATCGCTCAATTCACCCGCCGAGCGGACCGTTGAGTGGCTGCTCAAGATGCGGTCCACCAGGGTGGTGCCGCTGCGCGGCAGGCCCACGATGAATATGGGGGCGCCGGCAGCCGGCGGCAGCCGCGGCGCTTGCGGCACGCGCGCAAAGGCCTCGATGATCCAGTCCACGGTGGCCACGTCGGTGGCGACGTCATAGCGCAGGTGCTCGCGCCGCTTGCGCGCACCCAATTCGAGCTGCGCGAAGGACTCCGCGTGACGCCCCAGATCTTCGTATTCCTTGGCGAGCGCATGACGGATCTGCACTTCGCCGTTCCAGGTGGCAAAGCCGCGCGCCACCAGGCGCTCGAGTTCGGCGACATGATTGCGCGCGTGGGTTTGCGTGCGCAGATCCGCACGGTTCTTGTAGGCCTCGAAGTCATCCGGCCGCAGCGCGACGACGCGGTCGTAATCGGCCTCGGCATCGGCAAGCCGCCCGAAAAACCGATAAATCGTCGCCCGGTTGAAGAGGAAATGCGGGTTATCGGGCACGATCGCCACCGCGCGTTCGAACGCCTCGAGCGCCCGATGTTGGTCGCCGAGGAAGCTCCAGAAGCTGCCCACCGCATCGAGCAACGTGGCGCCGGCCGAGGGATGCTCGAGCGTGGCCGTGGCCGCGACGCACGCCTCGTTGCGCCGGCCGAGGGCCAGCAAGCACTGCGCGCGACCGAACAGGAGCTGCGGCACGCCGGGTGCGGCAGCCAGGGCGCGATCGAACTGTATCAGCGCATTGGGCCAGTCCTTGGCGCGCATCAGGCGCGCCGCCTCACGATGGGGGTCGACCGCCACGCGTTCAGCGCCGCCGTCGCGGCAGCGTCGGGTTCGCAGGCGCCATGCCGGGGATGTATTTATCCGAAATGAGTTCCTGACAATGACGCTCGAACACCTCCGCGAGTCGCGTCTTCTTCAACTGTTTCAACGTGGCGATGCCGATGCGCAGCGGCGGCGGGTCGCCAGCCAGCGGCACGCGGTGCAACCGCCGGCCATCGAGGGCGAAATTGGCGCGTGGCCGCACGTTGACCAATGAATAGCCGAGCCCGTTCGCCACCATGGTGAGCACCACTTCGAACTTATCGGACGACCATGGAATGGTGGGCTTCAGCCGCTCACGGATGAACAACGCCAGAAAATATTCCCGGCTCATGGGCAGGTCGAGCATGACCATGGGCATTGCCGCCAATTGGGTGAGCTTCACCGTGCGTTCGCGCGCGAGTGGATGCGACGCACCAAACAAGGCATACGGCGGCAGTGTCGCGAGCGGCAGGAAATCCATGTCCTCGCTGATCTGCAGATCATAGGTGATCGCGAGTTCGATCTGCGCCTCCCGCAGCCGGTTGATGAGACCCTCCTGGCCGCTCTCCTGCGAGCGGATCCGCGTGTCCGGAAAGGCCTTCAAGAACGACTGCACGACCTCCGGCATCACGATGGGCGCGAGCGAGGAGAACCACCCCACCGTCAACTCGCCGCGCATTTGGTGGCTGATGTCCGCGGCCGCCGAATACATGCCCTCCGCCTGTTTCACCAACTGCTTCGCCTCACGCAGCAGCGTGCGCCCCGCCGGCGTGAGCGACAACCCTTGGGCGTGATGCCGCAGGAACAACTGCACGTCGAATTCACCCTCGAGGTGCGAGATCGCGGTGGAGATGGCCGGCTGGGAAATACTGACGCGTTTCGATGCCAGGGTGATGCTGCCGGTCTCGGCGGCGGCGATGAAATAGCCGAGCTGCCGCAGCGTGAACTTCAAGGTTCGCCGGGCACGCCGAACCGCGGTGCGGCGGCGGGGGTGAGCGCGCGCCGCACGTAGTCCTCGACTTGCGGCGAAAAGAGGGCCCACAGCGACCCGAGGGCGCCGACCGGATCCGACTCACTCCAGTCGATGCGCAAATCGACGATAGGCCAGGAGACCTCGCGTACCACCAAGAGCCCCGCCGAATGCACCGGGCCCGCCTCACCGCCGCACGCGACCCCGGCCTGCAACGCCGCGAGCAGCCGGGCAGCGAATGGTCCGGTGGCGCGCTCGAACGCGGCGACCATCGCTGCAGGGACCTCGCCGGTCGCCAGCAGATTGCCGGCGGCGGCCGCATCCGCGCCCAGCGCCCGCCCCACCGTGCCGAGCGCGTGCGCACCGCTGTGGATCGCGGGCGGTCCCGTGCGGCCGAGCGCCAGGACCTGCCGGTAGCCGGCATGCGGCGAGCCGTCGAGAACGCTCTTCAGTGCCGCCCCCGCCACGAGCCCGCGTGATAGTTCGCCCAAGACCTTCGGGCCCAGAGCCGGATCGGTGATGTTCTGCGTCGCGACCACGCCGACCGCCGCGCGCGCATGCGCACAGCGCGCGGCCACGGCCGGCGAGGAGGAGGCGATGACCATGCCGAACAGGCTCGCATCCGCGGAACGCGCGATCAGCGAAAATGTCACGGATGATCCGGAATGACCGCGATCACGTCGACCTCAACCAGCCATTCCGGTCGCGCCAGACCGGCGACGACGATGCCGGTGGATACCGGGTAGACACCCTTCAACCAGCGTCCGATGGTGCGGTACACGGGCTCGCGGAAGCGCGGATCGGTGAGATAGATGGTCACTTTGCAGATATGTTCGAGCGTGGCGCCGGCCTCGCCCAACAGCTGCTTGATATTGGCCATCGCCTGGTCCGCCTGCGCCGCCGCATCGCCGATGCCCACGTTGACCGCGGTGTCCAGATCCTGACCCACCTGACCGCGGACGAACACCGTGGTGCCGCGGGCCACCACCGTCTGACACAGATCATTGTCGAGCTTCTGTTCGGGGTAGGTGTCGCGGGTGTTGAACTTGCGGATTCGGGTGTGCATGCGAAAGCTCCCGTTAACTCAGCGCGGCCTGAACTTGTAGCCGACGGTGAACCCGTAAGTGCGAGGGCGCGACACGATCGCCTGGTCGTACTTGCCATAGTTCGCCGGATCGGAGTAGGAGTCGATGCCCAGATTGTTGGTGATATTGTCGATGTACAGCGTGCCGGTCCAGTGCGACACGGCGTAGCTCGCCCGGGCGTCCACCATGGTGTATCCGGGCACCACGGGAATGGACTCCGAGATCGCGGGCAGCACCGAGCTTTGGTAGCGAGCATCGACGGCGAAGCGCATCTGCCCTTCGCCGACGGCCACGTGGCCGTATTCCAGGCCCACCGCCAGACTGTTCTTCGGCGTGCCCGGCAAGGGGCCGCCCACGGGCGGCAGCTCCACCGACAGGTTGCCCGTGCCTTGGGCCAGAGCGGAGTACTCGGTGATCTTGGTCTCGTCGTAGGTGTAGTCGAACTGCGCGCTCAAGTGATCGGTAATGTTCGCCTCGACCTCAGCTTCCAGACCACGGCTGTACGCTTCGCCCAGATTGATGGCGGCGGGCAGCACCAGCGGCGTCAATTGCGCACCCTCCTGCAGATTGTGCCACTGGATGTCGTAAATGGCTGCCGAGTAGCGGATCCGCTTGAGCAACGTGCCCTTGGCGCCGATCTCGTAATTGTCCGCCTGGTCGGGCTGCACGCGCAGCAGCGAGGCCGGCGTGGTGTAATTCTCAGCCGGCTCGGCGAGCGGCAGCGCATTGACGCTGCCACGGCGGAAGCCCTGCGACCAGGTGGCGTACACGAGATTGTTGCTGTCGAGCTTGAAGGAGGTGTTGATCTTCCACACCGCGCGCCGCCACTCGTCGCTCAGGGACAGATTGGCGATGGGCAACACGGGGCCGAACAACGCCTCGCTGCCGTCGAACAACAGGCCGGTCTGCTGCGCCTGGGTCAACGTCTGCTTGAAAACTCGCGTGCCGCCGGTGACATCCCAATCGGCCGTGACGTGCCAGGTCAGTTCGCCGAAGATGGCCATATCCTTGAAATGCGTCTCGAAGTCGCCGATGTACGCCTGACTCGAGGTGACGTTGATGCCATCGATGGTCGTCGGCACACCCGGGGTGTAGCCGGTGCCGCAGTTCGAGAACGCCGCGAACGAGACGTTTTGTCCGTAAATGGGTTCGCACTGGTTGTAGAACGAGGCATAGCCGGGGTAATACTCGTGCTCGTTGATGATGGTGGTCTGGTTCTTGAAGAACAACCCACCGACGTAATCGAACGTGCCGCCCGACTTGGACGCGAGCCGCAGTTCTTCCGACCACGGCTTGTCGTCCAATTGATCGTGGCCGGTGACCAGCACGCGCGGGTTGTTGCCGTAGAGCTGGTTGTAGAAGCTGAAATCATCGTACAAATTCGTGAGGTCGGTGCTCGACAGATTGTCGTGATGCGCATACGAGGTATTCGACGTCAACGTCGCGAAGCCGAGATCGCCCTCCAACGTCAGCGCGAATAGATCGACCTTATCGTAGGTCGTATCCTGGGTGTGGTCGGTGGAGGACAGGGAGTTGAGCCCGAGCAGCGGCGAATCCCACGGAAAGCCCTCGCCGGTGGAGATTTGGTAGTAATAGGAAAGCTGGGCCTTGAACTCATCGCTCGGCTTGAACAGGGCCGAGATGCGCGCATTCCGATAGCCATACGAGTTGGTGCCGTCCTTCGAATAGGTCACGGGTGCGCTGTACAAGTTCCCGGGCTGCGCCGACACCGGCGCGCCGTCCGCGCCGAGCACGTAGAGGTCCGGCTGGTTGATGAATCCGGCCTGGTCCGTCCAGCTGGCATTCAAGCGGATGGCAAACGTGTCGGACAGCGGTAGGTTCACCATGCCGCGCACGTCCTCGTTGAGCGCATGCGTATGCTGCGTCTTGCTCAAGCCGGTTTCGGCACTGGCGTCGAAGCCGGTGAGGTCGGGCGCGTTCTCCACGAATTTGATGGTGCCGCCCAAGGATCCGGAGCCGTACAGCGTGCCTTGGGGACCGCGCAGGATTTCCACATGATCCAAGTCGTCCAAGCGTAGGTTGACGAACAACGCGGTGTCGTCGACGTAGGTCGCGACCGGGGGCACGATCGGGGTTGCGAGGGCGATCTGGCCGCCGGTGGCTTCACTGTTCAAGCCGCGGATGATGAGGGTCGAGCCGTTGACGCCGCCGAAGGGTCCCTTGTCGGTGAAGTTGACGCCGGCCATCGAGTGCGCGAGCCCGGCGATATCCTCGATGCCGGCTTGATCGAGCGTGTCGCCGCTCACCGCCGTGATGCTGATGGGCAGATCTTGGGCGGAAACCGCGCGCCGCGTCGCCGTCACCACGACTTCCTGCAGCGCATTGTCGTCCGCGCGCGACGCCGGGCCGTAGAGCGCGGTCAACACCGCCGCACTCAACGTCGTGACGGTGGCGAAATGTCGACCTCGAGCGTGCGGATTCGCAGGCATGACCCGATTCGTGCGAACTCGCTTTGTCATTGAGCATCCCCTCGTTTGAGTTTTATCGAACTGCTGAAGTTACGGTGCATTCGCCGTGTTGCAGCGATGCCACCATGCGGCATCGCACCGGTAAAGTGATCTTTTACGACGTTTTGCTTAAGAAAAACAGATGCAGATTGGTCCATATTTGCGGTTGCACGGAGGTGGTGCAAGCGCCACTTCGCGCACATTTTTTCGCGCCAAATCGGTGCCAGGAATTGGGCCGCCCAACGTGCGCGCATTCGAGGCAAATCTCCATGAATCGAGCGATTTGATCATGTAACGGATGTCTTCGGCGTCCGCCGCCACGGCAACCGACGCTCGCAGTTGGTGCATCGTTGCGCTCGATCGCCAACAACTTCCCTACGGCCCCAACCCGTCGTCAAATTCACGGAGTGCACGCTGCCGCGATTTTGTTGCCGCAATATCGGGTGGCGGAGCGCTCGTTGCTATTTTCAGACACCCGGGCAGTCGCGGGCTGGAATGTCGGTTGACAACCCCCCTGTGGGTGCGTAGATTCTCGCGCCTCGCGCTAGGCGACCCATCTTGCCCAGGTGGCGGAACTGGTAGACGCGCTGGTTTCAGGTACCAGTGGAGCAATTCGTGGAGGTTCGAGTCCTCTCCTGGGCACCAACACCCCCTATTGAACCCTCTCGGGCGTGCTTGCTCAGCCGCGATCCACGCAGCGATCGGCATCCATTGCGCAGTGCGTCACTGCAGGAAATTACGCGTTGAGTATCGTGATCTCCTCTTTGGCGAGGAACGCGAGAATCATTATGACAATTTGGGTATTGGTCGCTGTCTGGACGGTGAAGGGAGTGGCCGTGGGCGATTACATTCCTCAATACACCGACGTGTATCGAACCATTGGAGCATGCGTCAAAGACCAAGAGACGATGCAGAGAATGGCCCCCAACGCTCTATGGAAATGTCAACCGGCGACGCTGAAAGACTGACTCGGTTGTGCGGCTAACTTCCGTGCTTCAGCAGCCCGCCAGCAGCGGCCATCCGCGAGGTTATTAACGGAGAATCGCGGTGCGCGCTCAATGGTGAATGCGCCTGGCTCGCATGCTTGACCAATTCGACCACGATGGCCGGCGCGAACTCGCACCATTCCACCCCGAAGCCGTGCTCGCCCCTTCGCGACACGTAAGCGGCGACCGTGACCGCATCGTGCTGCGATCGCCACGGGCCTTCGAAGGCCACCAGCAATCGACACAAAATGCGGACATCCACGAGGGTGGTGATGAAGCCGCCGCTCAAACTCACGTTCGTCAGCCGGCCACGCTTCGCGCTCAACAAAGGCAGACTCAAGCGGACAGGAATGTCGACCGCCAGCCGTTTTCCCCAACGATGCTCCATCACTCACTCCAGCGTCGCGGTGCGAGCGCGGTGGCGTTGTTTTTTAAACTTTCAACTATTGTAAAGTAAGGTGGCGCGGCAACCGTGAACCGGGTCACAGCGGCAGCATGCATGCATCTCAGACCACGCCGGCCGAGGTCTCCCGTCGCCAATCGGCGGCGGCAATGGGCTCCGCGTCGAGGTAGCCCGCACTCACCACGGCGCCGAAGCGCGCATCCCCATCCGCGCAGCGCGTAATTCGATGCCCGAGCGCGAGCAGCGACTCCAACTCCGGGTGACTTTGCTCGATCAGCAAACCGCCATCCTCGCTGCGCCATCGGGGCCGGGCGATGGCCGTCGCCAGATCCAGTGCCTCGATTTGCAGTCCCTTGAGCACTTGCAGCAGCGTTTGCACCTGACCGTCTGCACCCGGGGTGGCCAGCGCGAGCATCCCTCGAGGTGTGGCAAGCATGCAGGGCGCCAGGGTATGCACCGGCCGCTTGCCGGGTCCCGGCGCGTTGGCCCCGGCCGTGAAGCCACCGGCGCGGTTATTGAGCGTGATCCCCAGTTGCGGCACGAACACGCAGGAGCCGAAATCGTCGAAGACGCTGACCAGCGATGACACCACTCTGCCCTCGGCATCCGCGCAAGCCACGCCAGCGGTGTGCAGGTACGCGCGCGGCCCGCCGCGGTTCGAGGCGCGCACCAGATCGATCGGCAACCCATGGGCGAGCAAGGCGGTGCCCTCGCCCACGTCGTCGCGGTAGGCGAAGGCCGCATTGGTGAGTTCGATCGCCGCATGATCCGCAAACGATGGCGCGAGATCGCCCATCCGGGAGAGACCCTGCACCGCCATGTTGAGCAGCACTCCCTGCGTCATCGGCGGCTGGGTGTGGATGACCAGATCATCCCACGCAGTGTCGATGGGTGTCGCCGTCACGGTGGCGTGATCGGCGAGATCCTCTTCGCCGAGCACGCCGCCCAACGCACCTATGGCGTCCGCGATGTGGCGGGCGTTCGCTCCTTGATAAAACGCCGCGCGACCGTCGGTCCCTACATGTGCCAGCAGCGCGGCGAGTTCCGGTTGACGGATCAACGCGCCGGCCGGCGCATCGAATAGCGCCCAACTCGCGGCACCGCCGCGGAGCAATCGCTCGCGATGTTTGGCGAGGGTGGCCGCGAACGCGCTCGACACACGCAATCCCGCGCGCGCCAGGCGCGCCGCGGGCTGCAGCACCCGTGCCAGCGGCACCCGGCCGTGCTGCCGCGACAGCGTGCACCACGCAGCCACGATGCCCGGCACCGTAATGCTATTCGGCCCATCGTCGAGAGCATGCGTGAGGGCGCGCGGCGCGCAGCCGGTACCATTGATGGCCTGTAGCGCCGATCCCGGCGCATGCACGAGGGCGAGCATGTCACCGCCCAAACCACAGGCATTGGGCATGATGACGCACAACGCCGCCTGCGCCGCTATCGCCGCGTCGGCGGCCGATCCGCCGGCGGTGAGCATCTCCTGCCCCGCGGCCACGGCCAACGGATGCGCGGCCGCGACCGCACCGAACCGACCGCGCAGCACCGGCCTCGACGAAGACACCGATTCCTCAGAAATCAGATGGTTCATGCCCCAGTGTATCCACCATCGCTGCCGTCGCGCGGGTCAAATCGCCGCCATGTAGCCGCCGTCTATATACAGAATCTGGCCGGTGATGTAACTCGCGGCCGACGAACACAAGAAGACCGCGGCACCCGTGAGGTCGCGGAAGTCACCGAAGCGGCGTAACGGAATTTTCTCCCGCATCTGCGCCTGCCACTCACCGTCCGCGTAGAACGCTTCGGTCAGCTCGGTCCGAAAGTATCCTGGAGCGATCGCGTTCACACGGATACCCCGCGCGGCCCATTCCGTTGCCAGCGTGCGCGTCAACCCGGCGAGCCCGGCCTTCGATGCGCCGTACGCGGCGGCCCCGGGCACGCCCACCGCGGAGGTGAGCGAGCAGAGATTGAGGATCGCACCCCCCGCCGGCATGCGACGAGCGGCGGCCTGGGCACAAAAAAACGCGCCCTTCAAATTGGTGTCTACGATGCGGTCCCACAGTGCTTCGACCACCTCGAGCGACGGACAAAGCTGCTCGACCCCCGCGTTGTTGAGAAGAATGTCGATCCGCCCCAAGGAGGCCTCGATCGCGGCGAACACCGGTTCGATGTGCGAGGGCTGTACCACATCGAGCGCCACTGCGTGCACCCGGCATCCCTGGTCCGACAACTCGCGCCGCGTCTGCTCGAGCCGGACCGCATCCCGCGACACCAGCGCCACCTCGGCCCCGGCCGCGGCCAGGGCGAGACTCAGGGCTTTGCCTATGCCCCGCGACGCGCCGGTCACCACGGCGACCCGTCCGAGGAGTGAAAAATCGGGGCTGGCGGTCATCGGGTTTCCTTCGCGTCTCGTGCGATACTACAACTCACCACTCGGCAGAACACGTTATGGCACCAGCATTTTTCGACCGAGAAAGCACCGTGGCGCCTCCGGGTTACGATCGTTTTCTCGTTCCGCCCGCGGCCCTTGCGGTGCATCTGTCCATTGGGCAGGCGTACGCATTTTCTACCTTCAACCTGCCGTTGACCAAGGTGCTCGGCATCACCCATTCCGCACCCGGCGATTGGAAGCTCGCGGAAGTCGGCTGGACGTTCTCGATCGCCATCGTGCTGCTGGGTCTGTCCGCGGCCGTGTTTGGACGCTGGGCGGAGCGCGTCGGCCCGCGCAAGTCAATGTTCACCGCTGCGTTGTGCTTCGGCGGCGGCTTCATGATCGCCGCACTCGGCATTCATTACCACCAGCTATTCCTGCTCTACTTGGGATATGGGGTGTTGGGCGGCTGCGGTCTCGGCATCGGCTACATTGCTCCCGTCTCGACGCTCATCAAATGGTTTCCCGACCGGCCCGGCATGGCTACCGGGATGGCGATCATGGGCTTCGGCGGCGGCGCATTGATCGCCGCGCCGCTGTCGTTGCTGTTGATGCAGCACTTCAAAACCGCGGTGTCGAACGGCGTGCTCGAAACATTCGTCACCATGGGCGTGATGTATTTCATGTTCATGATGATCGGCGTGATCTCGGTACGCGTACCGGCGGCCGACTGGCGGCCGGCCGGGTGGGTTCCGTCGGAGAAGCCGCGGCAGATGGTGACCAGCGCCAACGTTTCGGTCGACGTGGCGTGGCACACACCGCAATTCTGGCTGCTGTGGGGCGTTCTGTGCATGAACGTGACCGCTGGAATTGGCGTGCTGGGTCAGGCATCACCGATGATCCAGGAAATCTTCGCAGGTCGCGTAACGCCCGAGGCAGCCGCCGGGTTCGTGGGAATGCTCAGTCTTTTCAATATGGCCGGTCGCTTCTTTTGGGCCGCCGCCTCCGACTACCTGGGCCGCAAGGCCACCTACATGATCTTTTTTCTGCTCGGTATCGTGCTCTATTCATTGGTGCCGTCATTGGGCCATCTGGGCTCCACCGGCTGGTTCGTGGCGGCGTTCGCGGTGATCATCTCCATGTACGGCGGCGGCTTTGCGACGGTACCGGCCTACCTGCGCGACATCTTCGGCGCGATGAACGTCGGCGCGATACACGGCCGGCTGTTGACCGCCTGGGCGGTGGCCGGCGTGCTCGGTCCGCAGCTATTGAACTACATCCGTCAGTTTCAAATCGACCGCGGCATTCCCCGCGCACAGGCCTATTCGATCACCATGTACATCATGTGCGGGCTGCTGTTGGTGGGGTTGTTGTGCAATCTCGCCATGCGGCCGGTCGCTGAACGCCATCACTTCAAGCCGGCCGGTCCCGTTAAAAAAACATGAAACTCCGTTTCCTGTTGTTGTGGCTCGCGGTGGGGCTGCCGCTCGCCTGGGGCATCGCCAAGACGTTGCAGAATGCCCTCAAATTATTCCATTAGGAGACGACGATGGCATTGAATATGAACCTCAGCATTGCGCCGCTGGTCGCCTTGCTCGCCGGCATTCTGATCCTGATCGTGCCGCGGCTGCTCAACTACATTGTCGCGTTATACCTCATCCTCACCGGGCTGCTCGGGCTGTTCGGCACTCCGGGCTCACTGCACGTGCACTAGTCACGTGCGGTGAGCACCCGCGCTCGAGAAATACTGCGCTAAAGAAGACCGGCCAGCGAGGGGCCATTCGGGCTCCCGAGGCCGGTACAGGCATCCCAGCCAACCGTCGCGGCGAAATCGCCGTTGTTGCCGCTGGTCACGTCGCGTAGCGCAGCCGCGTGGGCATACAACAGCGGATTCACGAAGCCGGCCGGCTTACCGCTGGCCGCGTTGATGCGCGCGATCAACGCCGCCCACAGCGGCGCCACCGCACTGGTGCCGCCGATGACCGTGTTGCTGCCGTCGACCCGGACGTTGTAGCCGGTCTCCGGATCCGCATCCCCCGCGACGTCGGGCACACCGCGCATGGTCAACGCCACGGTTTGTCCCGCCGTCTTCTGCGCACTCAGGCCCTCCTGCCAGCTGGGGAGCGGGAAGAACACGCTGATGCCACCGCCGCTCGCGCCGCCGCCGGTCCCGTCGTTCCACACGGTTTCGCTGGTGATGGTGCTGCCGCTGGCGCGCAGGCTCGTACCACCGCAGGCGAGTGCGAACGAACTGGAGGCGGGAAAATCCACATGATCGGCGCCATCGGTCACGCCATCGCTCGAGCCGTTGTCACCGGAGGCCACGCACACCGTGATACCCATGGTGGCCGCCGCCTGAAACGCACTGTCCATCGCTGTCATCGCCTGATCGGTCCAGGTCGATTCGGCACCACCCCAGCTGATCGAAATGACCGATGGCTTGTTGGTGGTGTCGTGGATCGCCGTGGTCACCGCATCGAGGAATCCGGCATCGGTGTTCGGCGCGAAATACACGGCGATTTTGGCGGCGGGCGCGACCGCGCCGACCACTTCGATGTCCAGCATGACTTCACCGTCCGGACCGTCGCCGCTGCCAGTGGGCGCGTTCTTCGCATGATCGACCGACACCGCCACGACGCTGGGTGAGCCCACGCCCAAACCGGCGAAATAGGTCTTTAGATCAGCGGGACGATAGCCGCCGCCCAACTCGATGAGCGCCACGCATTCACCGTGGCCGGCGCCGGCGGGATACTGATACAGCGTGGCAACCTCCGTGGGAGCGTAAGAGACCGCCGCACCCGCCGCCGACCGTTTCACTTTGAAACGCGGCTGCGCCTGCGGGCGGTTGTCCAAACCCAACACCGCCTCGACGATGCCGTTGAGTTCGGCCGGTAGTTGGATCTCGCCGCTCCTGCCGCGATAGGTGGTGCCATCGTGCTCCATTTGATGCAACTGCACCCCGAAGGCCCGGCAAAACTGGGCGGCCGTTCCCGACAGAATCACCGTGCGCCGGGCAGCGTGCTCCAGCACCACCGACAGGCCGTGGGCAGATGCGAACTTGCGCACGGCGGCAAGGTCCGCGGGTGTGGCGCCGTGTGCGCTGGCAAATTCCTCGCGGCTCAGCGGCGGCCGCTTGCGATCGCCCTTGGCGATCGCGGCAACCGTCGACTGCATCGTGCCGGCCGCGCCGCGACGCACGATGACGCTGACTTCCAAGCGCTCGGTCGGGTCGGTTGCCGCAAGCTGGCGGGCTCCGGACAAAGCGACGCGTTTGCTGCCCTTCAATGGGATGGTGGCCATGGAATCGAGACTCCTGTTGACTTAAACCGCGGCGCCCCCGAGCGGCCGACGCGCAAACAAGGCGAAGATGAAAATTCCCACGTAACAGAGGGCCGGCACGGCCAGCGCCTCCTTCAAGCCCCACAGATCGGCGGCTTTGCCCGCCGCCAGCGGCACGACGGCACCGCCGACGATGGCCATGCAGATGACGCCCGAGCCCTCGGCAGCGCGTGCGCCCAAGCCCTCGCTCGCCAGGGCAAAGATAGTCGGAAACATGATGGAATTGAACAGGCCAATGGATAACAGCGCCCAGCCCGACAGTCCACCGGTCGAGTTCGCCGACAGCAGAATCAGGGCGATGGCGGCCGCCGCCGCGCAGGCGAGCACCTTGCCCGGGGAAAACAGCCGCAGCACGTACGCGCCGATGAAGCGGCCCGCCATGGCTCCCCCCCAGTAGACTGGCAGATGCTCGCCGGCCTCCACGGCGGCGCCTCCGAACACGGATGGCTGCATCAGGTAGTTGACCACCAGAGAGCCGATCGCCACTTCGGCGCCCACGTAAAGAAAAATACTGGCGGCGCCAAAGGCAAAGCGCTTACGGGTCAATAGATTGAAGGCGCGCAGGATGGGTGTCGGCGGCGCCGGGGCCTCTACCAGGCTCTTGCGCCCCAGCCATACGATCGCGGCGAGCGCCGACAGCGCGATCGCGATGCCGAGATAGGTGTGCACGATCACCCGCGCGTCGGCAACACGGTACGCGGCGAGAGCGGCGCCCGACAAGTTCCTGGCTCCCACCGTGGCCAACGATCCCAAAATCAACACGGAACCCACGTAGGGAAAGATCGTGGTGCCGAGCGAATTGAAAGCCTGAGCGAAGGTGAGCCGGCTGCTGGCCGAGGCGGGCGGCCCGAGCATCGAAATCAGTGGGTTCGCCACGACCTGTACCGTGGTGATGCCGGCCGCCAACACGAAGAACGCGACCAGGAACAGGCCGAACAGGCCGCTCGACGATGCGGGCACGAACAGCACACAGCCCAGGGTCATCGCGGCGAGACCGATGGCAGCCGAGCGCATGTAGCCCCAGTGTCGCACCAACGCGGCTGCGGGAATCGAGACGATGAAATACGCCGCAAAAAACGCGGATTGCACCAGCATAGCCTCGTGATAACTCAGCGTGAACAGATCCTTGAGCTTGGGCGTCAGGACGTCGTTCAGGCTGGTGATGCCGCCGAACGCGAAGAACAGTGCGAAGACGAACGCACGCAGATGATTCGAATACGCGACGCCGGGCGCGGCGATTGCAGTGTCAATTGCCATTGATGGTTGCCTCCCCGCCCCCACTCCAGTCGGTCGCGGATCGTCCGATCCGAATCCGGTACAGTCCGGGCTTGACCCGCCACCGCTGACGCGCTTCATCGAAGTAGCCCAGTAATCGCGGATCTGCCGTGAGGCTCATTCTACGGTGCTCGCCGGGTTCGAGTTCGAGCCGCTGAAAGCCGATCAGGCGGAGCACCGGTTCGCCCGCGGCGGAGATCAAATATACCTGGGGCACATCCGCCCCGCGGCTCGCACCCGTGTTCATCACGTCGAGCGACACCGTCATCCGTTTGCCGCCGGACACCCGCACGTCACCATACTCGAAGCGTGTAAAGGAGAGGCCGTAACCGAACGAAAAGAGGGGGGAAATCCGGCGCTCCGCATACCACCGGTAGCCGACTCGAGCGCCCTCCGAGTAGTCGATGGGCGACGCCCGCGCGTCGCTGCCGAGATTGGGCAAGGTCGGTCGCACGAGGTCGGCGGCGGCGCGCGGAAACGTGATGGGCAGCCGGCCGGAGGGATTGACGCGGCCGTACAGGATGTCGGCGATGGCTTGTCCGCCCTCCTCCCCCGGGTACCAACAGGCGAGCACCGCCGCGACGCGATCGAGCCACGGCATCGCAACCGGATTGCCGGTCTCGAGCACGACGATGGTGTGCGGATTGGCTGCCGCCACCGCCTCGATCAGCGCATCCTGGCCACTCGGCAGGTCGAGATTCGGCACGTCGGCGCCTTCCATTTGGTGCTGGACCACGAAAACCACGGCGATATCGACCGTGGCGGCGAGTGCCGCGGCTCGTGCCGGATAGCCGCCGGGATCGAAGCGCACGACGCTTTGCGGCGACGCGTGCCCAATGGTCTCGAGTGGCGCCGGCGGATCGAGTATTTCATCATGCCAATTAGGCGTGAGGCCGCCCAGCGGAAGGCGGGCGTACGGCCCGTTCGCCGGGAGCACTTGAGCCGAGCCGCCGCCCGACATCACGCCGAGATTGGCATAGCCGCCGATCACGGCAATGCGCTTGCCGTCCGCCGCCAGCGGCAGAAGCTGCCCCTCGTTCTTCAGCAGCACGATGCCCTTGCGGGCGATGTCGAGAGCCAGCGCGGCGTGCGCGGGGTAGTCGATGGATGGTGTGACCGGCGGGCGATCGACGATGCCCACCGCAAACATCGAGCGCAGTATGCGGTGCACCATGTCGTCGAGCCGCGCCTGCGACACGCTGCCGTCGCGCAACGCCGCTTCGAGTGGCGCGCCGAAGAAGACCGTCCGGTCGAGCTGTTCCCCGGATTCCTGGTCGAGACCGTTGGCGGCATCACGCGCATCGTGCACGGCACCCCAATCAGACATCACCCAACCCGGGTAGGCCCAGTCGCGCTTGAGCACTTCCTCCAGCAGCCAGCGATTGCCACAGGCGTAGTCGCCATTCACGCGATTGTAGGAACACATCACCGCGCCGGGCTGGCCCCGTTCGATCGCGATCTGGAACGCGAGTAGATCAGACTCGCGCAAGGCCGCGCGATCGATGCGCGCATCGACGAATTGCCGGTTGGTTTCGTTGGCGTTCAACGCGAAATGCTTGACGGTCGCG
>Ga0116230_10002183_pt1 | contig 18815 bp, 20 predicted proteins | sample S1TSphfallax_3_FD_88678 | JGI IMG/M metagenome (GOLD analysis project Ga0116230, IMG submission 88678) | Host-associated microbial communities from peat moss isolated from Minnesota, USA - S1T2_Fd - Sphagnum fallax MG | ecosystem: Host-associated > Plants > Peat moss > Unclassified | place...
CGCAGCTCGCGTAGAGCGTGAGGATATCTCCAGCCTGGTAGCTGACCTTGTCGACGTAGCCTTCGACGCCCGTGCCATAACCGGGGAGAGCACCCGCTGGCAGTGCGACGGGATGAATCACCCAGTCCAGCGTGCCGGGGCGACGGTTCTCCTCGACAACCCATTCGGCGACGGGAAGCCCATCGACGTCACGGACAGCGGGCTGAGCAGGGCGACGCTTCTTGGTTAGCGGCAGGCGGCCGGCACCGTCTGCTGCCCCAGCGTCCGAAGCCTGGGCGCCCGATGCCACACCAATGAGCCCCGCCCCGGTGGCACCGAGCGCACCGAGCGCCTGGAGAAACTGCCGTCGATCCACACCTTCGATCGTAGGTTCCCGATGCGACAGTCACCGACCAGGAGGTCTGGCGTCGGGAGTCCCCGGCAGCGTTGCGTCATACTGGGAGGCCGTGAGACCAGTACCTGTCGACTTCCACATCGGCTCCCTCCAGGTCCACACCTATGGCATCGGTCTCGCTCTGGCGTTCTGGTTCGGCTACCGCTATCTCGCTCGGCGGCTACGCCAGGCTGGCTATCCCGACGAGTGGCTCGGTGGGACCTTTGTCTGGATCGTGGTCACCGCGATTGTCGGGGCACGCGCCGTCCACGTCGCCGCACATCTTTCGTACTACTCCTCGAACCCGCTCGAGGTCCTCGCGATCTGGCATGGAGGACTTTCGTCGTTTGGCGGATTGGCCTTGGCCATTCCTACCGGCCTGGGAAGCGCACGCCGGCGATGCCCCCAGCTGCGTCTCGGCGTGGCGGGTGACCTTGTCGCTCCAGTGCTCGTGGCCGCGTGGGCGGTGGGTCGGCTGCTTGGCCCCCAGTTCATGGTGGCGGGCGGCGGCAAGCCGACGAGTGCATGGTTCGGCATGTACTACGCCGGCGAGGTAGGAAAACGCCTGCCTGTGCCTCTGTTCCAAGGCGTCGAGTGCATCGCTGTCTATCTGATCACCATGGCGTGCGAGCGACGTCTGCGGCAGCGCTTCGGCGCTCCCCAGCATGCGCCGATGGCGCTCGACACGGCGACACCTGGTGGGACGGCCGCGGCCGCGGCTGCCGTCGGAGAGCCGGAGATCGCTGGCGACGCCGCACAGGGCACGTCTCCCCCCGTTGTCACGGTCGCCGCTGGGGCGTTGCCGGTCGGTGTCGTGACCGGGATCGCCGTTGGGCTGTGGGGACTCTCCCGCTTCTTCGACGAGTACTTCTGGCTGACCCATGATGCCGGCACTGACGGCGTGGAGATCGCCGGGTTGGCAATGTTTGTTGTCGGTATCGGCGCAGCTCTTTGGATCTTCGCGACTCGGCGAGACGCCGCCCGGCCGGCCGGACTGTCCCGCCTAACCACGCCCAGCGCGACCACCGAGGTCCGGGCATGACGCTGGCTCGCACGCACACCGAACGCAGGCGCGCCGAAAGCTTTGGCGAGGACGCCGACGGCTACGACCGGGTCCGCCCGAGCTACCCGTCCGAGGTGATCGACGAGCTTGTCGGGCCGTCGACACATCGGGTTCTCGACGTGGGCTGCGGCACTGGCAAGATGGCTCGCCAGCTGCGCGACCGCGGCTGTGATGTCCTTGGAGTCGAGGTCGACGAGCGTATGGCCGCGATCGCCCGACGCGACGGGTTGACCGTCGAGATCAGCAAGTTCGAGGAGTGGGACGGCGCTGGACGCCGCTTCGACCTGGTCGTGAGCGCTCAGGCGTGGCACTGGGTGGATCCGATCGCTGGCCCGATCCACGCCGCCGATCTCCTCGACGCCGGGGGTCGTCTGGCACTGGTGTGGAACTACCGGACCTCGCTCGGTCCCCAAGGTGACGAGGTCGTCGGGGCGTGCTACTCCGAGCACGCACCTGAACTGATCCGTGGGACCCTGCTCGGCACCTTCAATCGTGACGAAGAGAACGCTTCGGTCGTCGCGTCTGTGCAGGCGTCGGGACGCTACGACGAGGTGACCAGTCACCGTGTGACGTGGCAGCAGCGCTATACCCGAGACGAATGGCTCGCGCTCGCTGCGACTCAGAGCGACCACCGCACGCTTGACCCCGCTACACGAGAGCGCCTGATGTCCGCCGTCGGTGCAGCGATCGACGGCATAGGCGGCAGTCTCGATGTCTCCTACGAGACGATCTGCATCATGGCGCCGCTCGCCTGAGCTTCTGCGACGGGCGGCGGCCGGCTCCCGGTTAGTCCGCCAGGGCACCAAGTGCCGCACCGAGGACGTCGAGTCCCTCCGACAACAGCTCGTCGCTGATCACCAGCGGGGGCAGCAGACGGATGACGTTGCCCCACGTGCCGCAGGTGAGCACGACGACACCCTGCTCGTGGCAGGCCTTGGCGACGGCCTTTGCTGCAGTGGCGTCGGGCTCACGACTACCGGGCTGCACCAGCTCGATCGCCTGCATCGCCCCACGTCCCCGCACGTCGCCGATGGCAGGGGTCGTACGCGCCAGAGCTTCCAAACGTGCTCCGATCGCGCTCCCAATGCGCCGCGCCGAGCCGCACAGGTCGAGCTCACGCATCGTCTCCATCGTCGCACGCGCTGCCGCGCACGACACCGGGTTCCCGCCGTAGGTGCCACCGAGTCCGCCGGGATGCACGGACTCCATCACCTCGGCCGTCCCCGTGACTCCCGCAAGGGGCATACCTCCGGCAATGCCTTTCGCAGTCGTGATGAGATCGGGAACGACATCCTCGTGCGAGCAGGCGAACCATTCACCCGTGCGAGCGAAGCCGGTCTGGACCTCGTCGGCGACGAAGAGCGCGCCGTTGTCGGTGCACCACTGACGAAGTGCCGGCAAGAATCCCGGCGCAGGCACGATGAAGCCGCCCTCTCCCTGGATTGGCTCGATCAACAGACAGGCGACGCGAGAAGCACCGACCTGTGACTCGACAATGGCCAGGGCACGCTCGGCCGCCTCGGCACCGGTGAGGCCTTCCGGGTCACGGTAGGGATAGGACATCGGCACCCGATAGACCTCCGGGGCAAACGGGCCAAATCCATCCTTGTACGGCATGTTCTTCGCCGTGAGGGCCATCGTCAGGTTCGTCCGACCGTGATAGGCGTGGTCGAACACGACGACCGCTTGACGCCCGGTCGCGTGGCGGGCGATCTTGACGGCGTTCTCCACGGCTTCGGCGCCGGAGTTGAACAGCGCCGAGCGCTTCGCCTGGGTACCCGGGGTGAGCGCGTTCAGCTCTTCGCACACGGCGACGTAGGACTCGTACGGCGTGACCATGAAGCAGGTGTGGTTGAACGCTGCGGCCTGCTCGGCGATCGCGTCGACGACCTTCGGCGAGGCGTGGCCGACACTGACCACGGCAATTCCTGCGCCGAGGTCGATCAGCGAGTTGCCGTCCACGTCAACGAGGATCGCCCCCTCGCCACGCTCGATGTAGAGGGGCAACGTGCTCGAGACGCCCGGCGCGACTGCGCCCTTGCGGCGCTCGTCGAGGAGCATCGATCGTGGGCCGGGGATCGCCGTGACAAGGTTGCGTCCGAGCGCCATCTCGCCCTTGTCCTGATCTGTCCTCATGGCCTCTCCTCGCCTCGCTCCGCTCGCCCTCACCAATGATCGCGCCGGGAAGCCGGGCTGCGAGACTGGGCAGATGTCCGCGTCACCTCTCCGGTCGGTGTTACGCGCCCCCGGGGTGCGCTGGTTGCTCGTCACGTCACTCATCGCACGCCTGCCCTCGGCGATGATCGGCCTTGCGATCGTGCTCCACATCACACGCAACCAAGGCTCCTACGCCAGCGCTGGCGGAATCAGCGCCTCCTACGTCGTGGGCGCCGCGCTCTTCGGCCCCGTGCTCGGCCGCCTCGTCGACCGGGTGGGACGCAGACCTGTTCTCGTGGCATCCGGCCTGGCAAACGCCGCCGGTCAGCTCGTCTTGAGCACCCTGCCCGCGCACGCCATCGTCGCCCTCCTCCTTGTCGCAGCGGTCTCCGGAGCTGCGACGCCACCGGTGACACCGACGGTTCGCTCACAATGGCCCCAGCTCGTCGGACCTGAGCTTTCGAACAGCGTCTTCTCGGTTGACTCCACGATGCAGGAGCTGACCTTCATCATCGGACCGGCCCTCGTAGCGGTGATCGGGTCGGCAGCAGGCTCGACGGCTCCACTCGTCGCCAGTGCCGTGTTCGGTCTGTTCGGCGCGACCGTGCTTGCGTGGCATCCGGCGATGGCCTCGACGGTGCGGGTCGAACCTGCCGCGCGGAGACAGCCATCGTCCGCAGCTGACCCGAAGTCGGACACCCCGCTAGCCGGGACATCGATGTCCCGCGAATTGATGGCCCGCGAATCAATGGTCAGTGGGCCGCTCGTGGTGCTCCTCGGCGCAATTTTCTGCATCATCGGGAGCTTCGGCGTTGTCGAGCTCGGGATCGTGAGCTTCGCCACCCATCATCACGCAAGCTCTCAAGCCGGTGTGATGCTCGGCACGTGGAGCGCGGGCTCGCTCGTGGGTGGCATCGTGCTCGGCACCCGAGCGGCGGCCGCAGGGCCACGGGTATTACCGCCACTGGTCGCGATGATCGGTATCGGATTGGCGCTCTTGGCCACGGCGACGGCGCCGATCGAGGCGTATCCGCTGCTGCTCGTCGCAGGCTTCGCGATCGCTCCGAGTCTCGGCGTCATCTACATCCTCGCCGGAGAGCTCGCTCCGCCGGGGCGGACCGTCGAGGCCTTCAGCTGGCTATCGAGCGCGCTCCTTGCCGGTGCCGCAACAGGAGCTGCCGTCGGCGGCATCGTGGTGCAGCATTTCGGGAGTCGCGTCGATGATGTCGTTGCGGCGACCGCCGCCCTCGCCGGAGCAGGATTCACTTTGCTGCTGCCCCGGGCACAGCGCTCGGCGTAAGGCCCGGGGACGGTACGCCAGATGGCCGCGCGAGGGGAACGTCGCACGCGCCGTCATGGCGATCACCACTGCGATCATGGTCAAGCCGAGGTCGTCCCACGGGAGCACAGCGACGTGGTGTGCGCTGACGATGAGCGAACCGGCCAGCGAGCCGCCACCGATGCCGATCTGAAATGCGACGACGTTCATCGCCGAGCCGGTATCGGGCGCTTCCGGCACGGCACGCAACACCGCATGCTGGAGGCAGATGGGAGCCGAGGTGAAGGCGGCACCCCAGATGATCACGGCAATCGACGTCCACAGCGCGGAACCGGGTCCGAGGCTCGCCAAGATTGCAAGCGACACCACGGTGCCGACAAGACCTGTCGCAATGGCAAGACGGGGACGAGCATCGGTGAGCGAGCCGACCAGCGCCGTGCCACCGATGCCGGCACCGCCAAAGCCAAACAGCAAGAGTGACAACCCGATACCGGTGATGTCGCCGTCGCGACGGACGATCTCCGAGATGTAGGTGTATGCGCTGAAGTGTCCGATCACCGCCACTGCCGTGACGGCACAGACGCACTGCAGCGAGCGGTTCGACATCACCGAAGGAACTGCGGCCATCCGCTCTCGCGCACTGCCACTGTCGGCGTAGCCAGGGAGCTCAGGCAGCACCACGAACAAAGCAATGGCGACCAGGGCGCTCGATCCGGCAAGAGCCGCATTCGCCTCACGCCATCCAAAGGCCTGCCCGACAGCCGTGGCAATCGGTGTCCCGAGCACAAAGGCCATCGAACCACCGCCGAACGCGAGTGCCGTTGCCCGACCTTCGCGTCCAGGAGCAGCGAGCTTGGCGGCAACGGGAGCCATCACCGACCACAAGACACCGTGCGCAAGGGCACAGACCATGCGAGCGCCCATCACCACGGCGTAGGTCGGCGCCACGCTGATCGTGAGCTGCGACACCGTCAGCAGCACCACTGCACCGACGAGCAGTCCTCGACGAGGAAGGCGATTCGACAGGGCGGTAAAGGGAATCGCTGTCACGCCCGCCACAGCTGCATAGACGGTCACGAGCAAGCCGACGTCGCCGCCACTCACCCCGAGGCCCTTCGACATCTGCGGCAAGAGACCGATCGGCAGGTTCTCTGCGGTCACGTAGCTGAACGCTGCAGCCGCCAGGACGAACAGACCGGCGTTCGAGCGGCGCTGACTCAAAGAGGCGCTGGACCTACTCGAGAACACACGCACATGCTAGGGGTTGCCCTCGCACGCAGAACTCGACGATGCCTCCGTGCGGTGGCTACTTCAAGGTCGCAGCTACAGCATCAGCTACAGCATCAGCTGCAGCCGCAGCGCCGTGTTGAACGGATCGCTATTTGATCCCGAAGCTCCGCAGCAACTTGGCCGTGCCGCCCATCGACTTTGCGTAGACCTTGCGACGCACGACACGAGTGGCGTACGCCCCAGGACCGCGTGTTGCGGCACGGACATTGTTCGACGCACGAGCGGCCCGGTAGAGCTGGCTCGTCAGACTGCGCTTGCGCGGCATGCGCCCTCCTCGGGGTGTCTTGCCCTCAATTGCTCACTGATCTCACTGTCAGCCCTCAGATTACGTGCAGACTCAGACTGCTCGGTCTTTGCATTCACGGACCGAGGCCGTCCACGGGCTCGGTGGCGAGTTCGGCCTCGAGGTAGCTCATTGCTTTGACGAAGATCGCTCGCTCGTCCGGGCTCAGACGGCCAAGAGCGCGTGCGAGAGGAGCGCTCGCCCCGTCCAGCCACTCGCCCACAGCGTCGCCCCGTCCCGGTGCCAGCGAGATGATCGTGCGGCGACGGTCGTCGGGGTCGGTCGTGCGCACGATGAACCCTGCCCGCTCCAAGTCCGCGTAGGTGCCGGAGACCGTGGCGAGCGAAAGGCCGAGGTCGGTGGCCAGCCGCCCGACCGTCGAGGGGCCGAGCTCGCGCACGAGTGAGAGCGCAGCACCGTGACGCGGGCCGAGCGAGTGCTCGTCTTCGGCAACCTGGGTGACCTCGGGGACCGAGCGACGCCTGAGGCCACGAGCGACGCGTGGGAGCAGCTGACGGAGCTTGCTCGTGCACTCCGTGAGGGTCTCGTCGGCGGCAACGGCGTGCTCCGGCTCTGTCGGACGGCCTGGACAGTCTGGACGGCCGGCTGCTGGCCCTCCGGATCCGGCTGCGCGTGCGTCCATGACAACAGCGTACCGGGGGTGGGGATTGATTCGGAACTTAGAATAGTTTGGACGTGATAACCTTTGGGCATGGACCTCTCGGTACGTCGTACCGAGAACGAGCGTGGAGTAGATGCGATGACAGACAGTGGCGTCGGAACCGATGCAGCAAGCCTGGTTTCAGGTGCAGTGGGGAGTTGGGTACTCGACACGAGCGCGACGACCGTCTCGCTCGGCACGAAGGCGATGTGGGGCCTCGCGAAGGTGAAGGGCACGCTCAGTGCCGCCGAGGGTAGCGGCACGGTCACGCCCGAGGGGACCGTGACCGGCAAGCTCGTCGTCGATGCGTCCTCGATCAACACGAAGAGCGCGAAGCGTGACGAGCACCTCAAGGGCTCGGACTTCTTCGAGGTGGAGAAGTACCCGACGTTCACCTACGAGGCGACGAGTGCCACTGTGGCGGCGGACGGAAAGGTGACGCTGGACGGCACGCTCACCGTACGCGACCAGACGCACCCACTCGCTCTCGTGGCAACCGTCAGCGGTGCCGGTAGCGACGTGCTCACGGTGCAGGCCGATAGCGAGATTGACCGCTCGAAGTGGGGCGTAGCGTGGGCAAAGATGGGCGCCGGCCTGATCATCAAGCTGTCGATCTCGGCGAAGTTCACCAAGGTCGCCTGAGCTCAGCGTTACTGGCGGCGCGTCGTCACCGGCGGCGCAGCCCTACCGGCAGAGCAGCCCTACCGGCAGAGCAGCCTTGGACATACCCGAAGCTACACTTCGGGTATGTCCAAGGTGATGATCTCGCTTCCTGACGAGCTCCTCCTCGAGATCGACGAGGAAGCCCGTCGTCGGTCGACGAGTCGAAGCTCCCTCCTCGCCGTGGCGGCAAGGAGAGAACTCTCCCGACCCGACTCGAGCGCTATCGCAGAAGCGGTGGCGCGCTCCGAGGCTCGGTTCCGCAGGGCCGGTTCCTTCGATGCCACGGACCTCGTTCGTCATGAGCGCGACCGCCACGAGTGACGACAGTCCTCGTCGACACGTCAGTCGTCGTCAAGTGGTTTCATGGTGAGGGCGAGTCAGAGCTCAGTGCCGCACGGAGCATCCGGGATGCCATGCGCACTGGTGAGCTGGTCTGCAAGGTGATCGATCTCGCCCTCTACGAGCTCGGCAACGTTCTCCTGCGATCGCTCTCCTGGAGCCCGTCGGACGTTGCGGATCAACTTGACGACCTCATCGTCCTGTGTGGCACGCCGCTGTCCATGACCTCGGAGTGGTTCCGCAGGGCAGCCACACTCGGTGCGCTCCACGGACTCACGTACTACGACTCCTCATGGGCAGCAGCAGCGGAGGGCCTCGACGTGCCACTCGTAAGTAGCGATCGCCTCCTGCTCGCCGCAGGCGTGGCAGAGTCCCCGACTGACACCGTCCAGCGACTGCGCCTTCCCATGAATCCCTGATATCCATGACTCGTGATCAATGAGGAACTCGACGCGCTGGCCGATCAGTCGAGGTGGAAGACCTCCTCGACCGGTGACCAGAGATCCCGGCCGGGTCGGGGTGTCACCGCTTCCTGACAGGGATCGGTGAGCTGCCACCAGCGCTGGGTCGCCTCGTCGGCGGCGACGGTCGCCATGTCCGCCTCCAGATCCGAGCCGGTGTACTCGAGATAGCTGAAGAGCAGCCCGTCGTGCTCATAGATCGAGTAGTTCTCGATGTGCGCCCGCTTCAGCGCTGCGAGGACCTCCGGCCACACGGCGGCATGGAGTCTTCGGTACTCGTCGGCCTTCTCCGGACGTAGTCGCACGACACTGGCAATGCGGCGGACGTGTGCAATCTGGTCGACATCCTCACGCTCCATGGGCGAAGTATTGCCCTGTTTGGCGCTCAGCGCTCGGGTGCTGGCGTGCTCGGCGCTCGGCGCTCGGCGCTCGGGCGCTCGGGTGCTCGGGTGCTCAGCGCTCGGGTGCTGGCATGTCCAGCAGCGACAGGTGCCGACGGCGTCGAGGCTCAGTCGCCCCCGAACTGCAACTGGCGATGGGCCGGTTCCTGTGCTGCTTCGCGCCGATCGGGAGCTTGGACGAGTGGCGTGATCACGCCAGGGTCGTCGTGCGCCACTGCTCCGACGCGACGGTCGACCGCGTGATGCACGAGCGTTCCTTTGGATGATGGTCGAAGCAGACCGAGCAACTCATCCTGGTCGCTCTCGTCTCGGTCGAGCCAGAGCGCACGCTCGTCGTCACCGAGGACCACGGGCATGCGGTGGTGGATGTCCTCCATGTCCGGTCCAGCTTCGGTCGTGACGATGGCACAGCTGCGCACCTGTCCGAAAGCGGGATCCTGCCAGTAGGCATAGAGCCCAGCAAACGTCAGGGGTTTGCCATCATGGCGAGTGAAGTAGAAGGGCTGTGCAGGCTGGCCCGGCACACGATGCCACTCGTAGAAGCCGTCGACCACCACGGCCAGTCGCCGTGTGGCGAAGGACTGCGACCACGGCCAGGTGCTGAGGAGACCCTCGGCTCTGGCGTTGATGCGTCGGCTTGCTCCCGAGCGATCCTTTGCCTTCCACGGGATGAGTCCCCAGTGGTAGTCCTGGAGCAACAGCCTCGACGGATCGGCCAGCTCGCTGACACGGCTTCCGTCTGGCGCGCCGCCCCCACCAGCCGAGCTGCCGCCCTCACCCCCGCCTGACTCGCCAGCCTGGGTGAGACCGAGCACTGGCCTGGTCGGGCCGACGTTCCAGTGCCGCCCGGGGTCGGTCCTCAAAGACAGCTCGGCATCGAAAATACGGGCCAGACGGTCCGGCGGCGTGAACAGGGCGATTCGTCCGCACATCGTGCTCACCAGCCTACGAGTGCTCCGTCGGCCCGACACGACACCTCCCCCGCTGCGGTACGGTACGAACATATGTTCCCCTCCGGCCCCCGAACCGAGCGGCGACGGCTCGACCCCGAGCAGCGCGCCCTCTTGGCGACGCGAGTGCAGCCGACGTCTGCCAGCGCCACCCGGGTGCTGCCGGTCCTACCACCGCTCCGTGAGCTGTTGCCGGACGGGGGTCTTCGACGAGGCAGCACGATCAGCGTCACCGCCGACCTGGCCGGCGGTGCGACCACGCTCGCACTCGCACTGACGGCCGCCACCTCGGCCGCCGGGAGCTGGTGCGTTGCTGTCGGACTGTCCGACATCGGCGCGCTGGCGGCCCATGACCTCCGGCTCGACTTGCGACGTGTGGCCTTGGTCCCTTGGCCGGGTCGCCACGTCATCGATGCCGTCGCTGCACTGATCGAGGGGGTCGACGTGGTGCTGCTCAAGCCACCGCCCCACCTGCGACCGGTACTCGTCCGGCGGCTGGTGGCCCGCCTGCGGGACCGGCGCGCCGTGCTGGTCATCTTGCGAGACGGTACGCAGTGGCCAGAGAGCTGCGACATCGACCTCCAGGTGGAGAGTGCGCGATGGGTGGCGGTCGGTCCGGGAGAGGACTGCCTGCGACGCCGTCTCGCCACCGTGACCGTCACCGGCCGGCGGATCGTGACGGGTCCTCGACAGCACCAGCTCTGGCTACCCGCCGAGTCGCGCACGGTCGAGAGCGCCTGAGCCGGGCTGGACCTGAAAGACGTTGAGCGTTGGAACGACTCCTGCTGGTCCGCTGTCCCGAGTTGCTCGTCGAGGACGAGGGTGGCGCGATCTTGCGCACCTTTGCGGGCGTGATCGAGGCCGCCCGCACCTACTGCCCGTGGATCACTCCGGTGCGCTCGGGTATCTGCACCTTGGCGACCCGCGGTCCGGCCCGCTTCTTTGGCGGTGAGGCCGAAGTCGCACGACTGGTGCGAGAAGCGGTGCGTGGCGTCCCGGGCGTCAGCGAGGTGCAGATCGGCATTGCCGATGGCCTGTTCGCCGCCCACCTCGCTGCGCAGTCTGTCGCTAAGGGCTGCCTCATCGTGCCAGCCGGGGAGAGTGTCAGCTTCCTCGCACCCCAGCTGCTGTCGGTCTTCGAGCGACCGGCGCTCACCGATCTCCTCCGACTGCTCGGCATCCACCACGTCGGCGCCTTCGCCGCCCTGCCCGAGCTCCACGTGCACCGGCGGCTCGGTCGTGACGGCGCCAGCTGTCACGAGGTCGCCCGGGGCCTGACCGGTGAGCTGCCGGGACTGCGACTGGCGGACATTCAGCACAGACTCGACCAGCTCCAGCAGAAGGAGACGCCACCCCCCGACCAGCCGAGCTTCTGGGGTGGGCACCGAGACGGCGACGGACGAGCGGTGCGGGTCCTCCAGGCAGTCCAGCAGCTGCTGGGAGCGGAGGCCGTGATGACCGCCCGACGCCAAGGCGGCCGCAGCCCGAGTGAACAGGTCCGTCTGGTCACCTGGCAAGTCGGCGAGGCAAAGGGCATGACCAGGCGCCTCGAGCCGTGGCCCGGCCAGATCCCCTCCCCATCGCCGGCCCTCGTCTACACGACACCACACCGGATCGAGGTCGTCGGGAGCGACGGCCAGCCCGTCGCGGTCACCGCCAGGGGCGAGCTGGCGACGGTGCCCCGACAGCTGTCGGTCGAAGGTGGGCCGTGGACGGCGATCACCGCCTGGTCTGGACCATGGCCTGTCTGGGAGCAGTGGTGGACGCCGAGCCGTCACCGGAGCGCTCGCCTACAAGTGGTGACTGCACCGGGACTTGCACACCTTCTGACCAAGCAGCGCAACGGCTGGTGGCTGAGTGCCACCTACGACTGAGCGTGGGTGGCTGACTCCCCATGATCTACGCCGAGCTGCACTGTCACTCGAACTTCAGCTTCCTCGACGGCGGAAGCCACCCCGAGGAGCTCGTCGCGGAGGCGATCCGTCTCGGACTGTCGTCCCTGGCACTTACCGATCACGACGGCCTCTACGGCGTGGTGCGCTTTGCCGAAGCCGCGCGCGTCCTCGGTCTACCTACCGTCTTTGGGACCGAGCTCAGCCTGGCACCTGCCGGACCGCGCACCGGAGAGGCCGATCCCACCGGCAAGCACCTGGTCGTCTTGGCTCGCGACGTCACCGGCTATGCCGACTTAAGCCAGATGCTCGCCGAAGGCCATCTCGCCGGAGGCGCCAAGGGCAAGCCAATCTTCACCGTCGAGAAGCTGGCCGCACGACACACCGGGCACTGGCAGGTGCTCACCGGATGTCGCAAGGGTCAGGTGGCACAGGCGCTGATGAACGAAGGTCCCGCCGCTGCCCGGCGTGAGCTGGAACAGCTTGTCGAGCACTTCGGCCGGGAGCGAGTCTGCGTCGAACTGTGGGACCACGGCGACCCGATCGACTGGGCGCGCAACGAAGCCCTCGCCCGCATCGCCGTCGAGGCGGGCACCTCGTATGTGGCGACGGGCAATGTCCACTACCACCAGGTAGAGCGCTTTCCGCTGACCTCGACACTCGCGGCGGTCCGGGCACGCCGGTGCATCGAGGAGCTCGAAAGCTCACTGCCATCGGGACCCGGCGCCTGTATGCGCTCCCCGGCCGAGCAGGAGCGGCGCTTTCGGCGTTGGCCCGGTGCGGTCGAACAGGCCGCCGAGCTTGGCGCAGCGTGTGCCTTCGACCTGCGACTCGTGGCACCCCGACTGCCCGACTTCCCCGTGCCCGACGGCCACAGCGAGCAGAGCTGGCTCACCGAGCTGGTCCGTCGAGGAGCGATCACCCGCTACGGGCCACGAGAGTCGCCCCGGGTCCCTGGAGCGTGGGAACGGCTCGACTACGAGCTGGAGATCATCGCCAGTCTCGGGTTTCCCGGTTACTTCCTCACGGTGTGGGACATCACGGAGTTCTGCCGGAGATCGAACATCTACTGCCAAGGCCGGGGATCGGCGGCAACCTCGGCGGTCTGCTTTGCGCTCGGCATCACCCAGGTCGACGCCGTGAAGTTGAACCTGCTGTTCGCCCGCTTCTTGAGCCCGGCACGAGACGGACCCCCGGACATCGACGTCGACATCGAGTCGGGCAGACGCGAGGAGGTGATCCAGTACGTCTACGCCCGCTACGACCGGCGTCACGCCGCGCAAGTGGCCAATGTCATTGGCTACCGGCCGAAGTCGGCACTGCGTGACATCGGCAAGGCCCTCGGCTACTCACTCGAGGAGGTCGACCGCTGGGCAAAGAACACCGACCGGGATCAGGTGATGGGTGGTGGGGAGCCACTACCTCCGCTCGTGCAGAAGCTCGCCAGCGAAGCACTGGACTTTCCGCGCCATCTCGGCATCCACAGTGGCGGCATGGTGATCTGCGACCGACCGGTCGTCGAGGTCTGCCCGGTGGAGTGGGCCACGATGCCCGGTCGAACCGTGCTGCAGTGGGACAAAGACGACTGTGCCGCAGCCGGGCTGGTGAAATTCGACCTGCTCGGCCTCGGCATGCTGGAAGCCCTTCACCACATGGTCGATCTCGTGGCCGAGTTCCACGGCGAGACCGTTGACCTGTCACAGCTCCCCCAGGAGGACTCGGTCTACGACCTTTTCTGTCGCGCCGATACCGTCGGCGTCTTCCAGGTCGAGAGTCGGGCCCAGATGGGCACACTGCCACGCGTCAAGCCACGCACCTTCTACGACCTCGCGATCGAAGTGGCCCTGATCCGACCAGGACCGATCCAAGGCGGCAGTGTCCATCCCTACATCCGCCGCCGCAACGGTCAAGAGCCCGTCACCTACCTGCATCCCTTGATGGAGCCGGTGCTAAAGCGCACCCTTGGGGTGCCGCTGTTCCAGGAGCAGATGATGGAAGTAGCCATGACGGTGGCCGACTTCACGCCGGTGGAATCCGACGAGCTGCGCCAGGCCATGAGCGCCAAGCGCTCTGATGCACGGATGGAACGACTGAAAGGCCGCCTGTTTGCTGGAATGCGGGCCAAGGGCGTGCCTGAAGCGACAGCCGAGCAGGTCTACGAAGCCTTGCGAGGCTTTGCGAACTTTGGCTTTCCCGAGAGCCACTCCATCGCCTTCTCCCATCTCGTCTACTCGACTGCCTGGTTCAAGGTGCACTACCCCGGCGCCTTCACCGCCGGTCTGCTCAATGCCCAGCCGATGGGCTTCTGGTCACCCCAGTCACTGATTGCTGATGCCAAGCGCCACGGCGTCGACATCCGACGCCCCGACGTCAACCTGAGCCGTGCGGGGGCGACACTCGAAGAAGATGGCCTCGCCATCCGTCTCGGATTGTCGACGGTCCGAGGTCTCGGCAATGCCAGCGCCCAGCGGATCGCCGACGGCCAGCCGTGGATGGACATGGCGGATCTCGTACGACGGGCAGGCCTCGACGAGCGTCAGCTCGAAGCTCTGGCTGCCGGGGGAACGCTGCGTTTCCTACCCAAGCATGCCAGCGACAACCGCCGCCGTGCGCTCGTGTGGGCGGCTGGTGCAGCGGCACAGGACACCGCCGATCGCCTGCCCGGCATCATGGCCGGCCTCGGTGCTCCCGAGCTGCCCGAGCCCTCGGCCTTCGAGGACGTGGTCGACGACCTGTGGTCGCTCGGCGTGACGCCGGACCGAACGGCCATGGAGCTGGCCCGACCAGAGCTGAAAGAGCGTGGCGTGGTGAGCGCAACAGATCTCTCGCTGCACCCGAGTGATCGTCGGGTGAGCGTGGCCGGCATCGTCACCCATCGCCAACAACCCGAGTCCGCCCATGGTGCAGTGTTCTTGAACCTCGAGGACGAGACCGGCATGGTCAACGTCATCTGCTCGAAGGGCGCCTGGGTCCGCTGGCGATCCGTGGCGAGGCATTCGCCCGCCCTCGTCGTGCGCGGGACCCTTGAGCGACACGACGGCGCGCTGGCCCTTGTGGCCGAGAAGATCGAGGCACTCGCCATCGGCGTGGCACCACCGTCACGGGATTTCCGGTGAGCGCAGGCGACTACGACGCCCTGCAAGAAACGATTGCCGTGCTCGGAGATACCGAGCTGCTCCACGAACACCTTGAAGCCATGCGCGCGATCGACCAAGGCGATGTGGCAGACCCTGTCTATGCCTTCACCGCTGGCCCGCTGCTCGACGACCCTCGCCGTGTCGGCAAGCCGCTGAAGCCGCCACTCGATCCGGCTTGGTCTGCCCGACGAGGTAGCTACCGCGTGCTCTACGTCATCGACGAGCTCACTCGAACGGTCACCGTTACTGCCATCCGCCACCGAAGTGATGCCCTGCCGCATGTAGGGCGGCCGCACGAAGTACCGTCCATCTACGCTTCGCTGGATGAGGCGCGTCGCCGACAGCTGCTGTCGCCAGCACCTTCTCGGCACAAGCGAGGGGCAGCCGCCCTCTCGCACATCTGTACGAGGAGGACGGGAGATGCCGACGAAGCTGGAACGAATCGAGGCGCGACTGAGCAGCGACCAGCGCGTAAAGATCGAGCGCGCTGCGGCGATGACGGGCGAGGATATGTCGGCGTTTCTCGTGAAGGCTGCGGATCAGCGGGCCGACGAGGTCTTTGCGTCTAAGGCGACGACCTTTCTCCCGGCTGCCTACTTCGACGATCTGCTCATGGCGTTGGACAAGGCCGATCCGGCACCTCGGCTTGAAACGGCGATTGCGCGCGCCAGACGCCAGGCATGATCGCAGCGGTCGAACCGCTCGATGAACGCCACGACTTCTCACCTTTCCAAAGTGGCAACCCGGATTTCGATCGCTGGTCGATCGATCACCGCACGACCGCCTGCGGCCAAAGCGTCCGTATGTATGTCGCGCTCGATGACGAAGGCAACGTCATCGGATAGTTCGCGATCGCTCCCCATGCGGTCGAACGGAGTGAGCTTCCGCCGCGCATCGCGCGCGGCGCGTCGTCGCGCATCCCTGCAGTAGTACTCGGCGAGCCTTGGCCATAAGGCACATCCGTTACGGCCGAACGGTAGTGGGGTTGTTTGCTACGAGTTCTGTTCGTCAACCTCGAGTCGACGCGAGAACGCCCACGCCGCGTCCGCCTGCATTTTGGGCAGCATCGGCCGATGGACGGTCTCGCATCAGCGCGGTTAGTGACCCAGGCTCCTGGAGGGTACCTCCAAGCAGGCGTAACAGCCAGCAGAAGAGGGAGTGCATGTGGATTGCATGGCGGGGATTTGCAGGCCTCAGCACATCTGGTGGAGGTGCCGCACGAGCTCGGCCGAGGCAGAAAACCCCGCCACCGTGAGCTCGTAGGCCGACCGGAACAGCCGGTCTCGAATCCGGCGACGATCGACGTCGCCGGAGCGGTCGCGCCGAGCGCTTTCGATGGAATCCGGTGCGGCGAGGTGGGACGCCAACGAGGCCGGTGCCCGCCCACCAGAGCATTGGCACAAATGTTGATCTACCTAGTAAGGTAGTAGACATTACTGGTATAGTTCCTAACGGCAGGTAGGGACCGTCCCCGGTTCGCCTTTCGCAGGCGGTCGGGGACATTGGCGTGACTAGCGAAGGAGACCGATGTCCTTGAAGAAAGTGGTGAGCGAGATCAGCGGGACCGTGTTCTCACTCCCGTACTACGTCGCCCGTGACGAGGGCTACTTCACCGAGGAGGGACTCGACGTCAGCTTCGTGAAGCGTGGCGAGGGTCAGGCCTCCACCCGCAGCGTCGAGCTCGTCGAGGACCACCACCTCGTGAGTTCGTTCGGTGGCAAGTCGCCGTTCGAGTCCGGCGAGACGTCCCTCTACCGCGCGTGCGAGTGGGGCCAGGTCCGTCGCTCCTACGACAGCGAGGTCGGCGGCCAAGTCGTCGCGAAGCGAGCCGCCGTCGCGACCCAGGCGATCATCGTCCGGCCCGACTCGCCGGCGAACATCCCCCAGGATCTCGCAAACGTGGCAGTCGGCGTCAACTTCCACCACGGCTCGCACTACATCGCGATCCAGATCCTCGAGGGCTTCCTCACCAGGGACGAGATCAAGGTCATCCACATCGAGGGTGCCGGACGCTTCCAGGCCCTTCAGGCCGGCGAGATCGATGCGATCGCCGTCATGGAACCGTGGATCACCGTCGCGGACAAGCTCGGGTACAAGATCATCGCCGAGGCACACTACGTCGGCCTCGAGATCGGCGCACCCGACCTCGATCCCGAGACGTTCGCCGCGGTGAGCAGCGCCGTCTCGAAGGCGGTGAAGAAGCTGAACAGCGACCCGTACCCGTACCTGCACTACCTGATCGCGGATGTGCCGAGCGACATCGTCCGGCTCGTCCCGCAGGACTTCCAGCGCAACCGGCTCCGTTACGTCGACCCGTCCCCGTACTCCGAGGCGGACTTCCGGCGCACGTACAACTGGATGGTCTCATGGGGGCTGATCGAACCCGACAGCGGCTACGACCGTCTCGTCGACAACCGTCTGACGGCCGTTGCCGGCTGAAACGATGCCCGCGGTGGTCGACCGTCCCCGGAGCGATCCGGGGACGGTCGAACTCGACGGCGCGCAGATCCCGAGCTTTACCGAGGCAGTCCGCCGCCTCCGCGTGTTCAGTCAGTCCTCCCGGGCCGGTGCGTCGGGCGCGTGGCGGGCCGCGCTCCAGTGGGGGGTCTCTGTCGCCGTGCTCGTCGGGCTCTGGCAGCTGCTCGTGAGCGTCGCGCACCCGAACGCTCTCGCGATCGTTGGGCCGTGGCAGGTCCTGCAGGAGGGCGTCACGCTCGCGAAGAGCGGAACGCTCGGTACCGATCTCAGGGTGAGCGGCGAGGAGTTCGGCCTCGGGTTCCTGCTCGGCACCGCGGCTGGCATCGCGATCGGGGTCACGCTCGGTCTGAACCGGCGCCTCGCCCGGTTCTTCGACCCGTGGGTGATGGTCTTCTACACGGTGCCGGTCATTGCCATCGCGCCGATGATCATCCTCGGGCTCGGCATCACGATTACCTCGAAGGTCGTCATCGTCGCCGCTGCGTCGCTGTTCCCTGTCCTCATCAACACCGAGACCGGGGTGCGAACCGTCGACCGGGGGCTGCGCGACGTCTGCGTCGCATTTCGGGCGACCCGGATCGAACGGCTCCGGTTCGCAGTGCTGCCGGGATCGGTTCCCTACATCCTCACCGGCGTGCGACTGGGCGTCGGGCGCGGGTTGATCTCCGTCGTCGCGGGCGATCTCTTCGGTGCGACCGCCGGCCTCGGCTATCTCATCCTTTCCGGCGAGCAGAACCTGAACACCGCCTCGGTCTACGTGGGTGTCGTCTGTCTCGCGGTGATCGGACTCGTGCTCACTCAGCTCACCTCGCTCCTCGAGCGGCGGTTCGCGACCTTCCGCGCGGACGGCGGGGTCCGACGATGAGCGTGCTTCGAAGCGACCGAGCCGACCGCGCCGCTCGACCGCTCCGCACGGTGCTTACCGACGCGGCCAGCGTGACGAAGGCGACCGGCTCGGCCGTGCTGTCGGTCGAGCACGTGACGAAGCGGTTCCCAGCGCCTGGCGGCGCGCTCACTGTCGTCGACGACGTCTCGCTGTCGGTGGGGCCCGGTGAGCTCGTGAGCATCGTCGGGCCGTCGGGCTGCGGCAAGACCACGCTGTTGAAGATGATGCAGGGGCTCGAGTCGCCCTCCGCTGGTGCGATCGCGGTACGGGGTGGCGCGCCGAGCGAGACCGACGTCGGCTTCGTCTTCCAGCAGGCGTCGCTCTTCCCGTGGTGGTCGGTGCGCAAGAACGTCGAGTTCGGTCTGCGACTGCGAGCACGGCGCGCACAGTTTGCGTCCCGTGCCCGGCGTGCCCGTGTCGAAGATCTGCTCGACCTCGTCGGGCTCGGCGATTTCGCCGAGTTCCTGCCGAGCGAGATCTCGGGCGGCATGCAGCAGCGGGC
>Ga0116230_10002184_pt1 | contig 18806 bp, 20 predicted proteins | sample S1TSphfallax_3_FD_88678 | JGI IMG/M metagenome (GOLD analysis project Ga0116230, IMG submission 88678) | Host-associated microbial communities from peat moss isolated from Minnesota, USA - S1T2_Fd - Sphagnum fallax MG | ecosystem: Host-associated > Plants > Peat moss > Unclassified | place...
AAATTTCAAGTGTAAATACGTACTAAAACTCCTTCACCAACTTTCTGCAACTTCAGTCTGTTTTGCTGTTGGCTGTGTGCCGTCACGAGGCCTTGTTAGTACTAGAGAATTGGCCCCCTGGTGCCTGATTCTGTCAAGCAATTGGTCACTACGCTCGCCCGCCCGACGTGCCGAGCCTCGTGCCCACCCACGATCCTGGCAGAATCCGTCACCCAGAGAGAGCCCTGTTCCCTAGGACCATGTTCCCCAGCAGAAATTGGCAGCGGGAACATGTCAAAAAGTTAAGGGAACTCCCTGAATGGCAAGGTTCCCTAAAACTGCCGATTCAGCCTAAAGAATCAAGCCGCACAGACGGCAAAATCAGCCCCACCTGCTATTTACGTTCCCCTAGTGTTTTGTTCCCCTCTCTCTTCTTCTGTTCCTAGTTTGCTTCAAAGAAGCTTCATTACATTTCATCATCTTATTATATTACTTTACACCCCTAATCTTGAGTAGTTAAATTTCTATTGAGTGGTTTGTTGGGTGGTACCTTGTGAGCTTAGATTTGAATTAGGCATACGAGCAAATGAAGGAGAGACATGAACACATCTTCTTTTTTGTGTAACCAAAATCTAGTGTTTTGGTTAGGGTTAAAAGGAAGGGAAGAAGTAATAAGGCAAACACCTATGGGCTGTACAACTTTTAAAACATTAAATGATTATCACTCCTCTCTTATCCAAAAAAAGAAAAAAGAAAAAAAACACCCAATAAAAGAAAGGAAACAAATGCAAAATCCATGTTTCTTTCACATGGCCATGAAGAAGGGGAGAAGAAGCGGAGTGGACTAGAGTCCCGCCTAATCTCTTTTTCCAAATCTTACAATGAGTCAGTCCTTAATAATAAAAATAGGTAAGTAAAGTATCATATGCAGTATCCAAATTTAGATGATTTGATTTGAAGCCCTTCTGAATTATCATCACTTGTGAATTAATTCTTTTAGAACAAAGCTCTTTGTTTTCAGGGACAATCTTTAGAGAATAGTTTTTTTAATTAATTAATTACAAGTTTGTCTGGGCCTTTAAGCAAGTTAACCTAGCACACATCCCAAAAGATTCCACTTCTGAAATTGCCATGGACTACTAGAACAAAGTTTGTTACCATGGTTCAGAGGCCAGCCTTAATAGTTGTCCAACTAGTTACCACCTAATAGTGGGGTTGGAGAAGCTAATTTAAGGAATATCTTGTCAGGTTTGATTATGGAAGGGTTGAACAACAAAAGTTGTGTACTCAATTCAACCAAATTGGGTTTCACTTGGGTGTTGTACATTTATGGATGAAATGTTGTATAATCCTTTCAACAAAATTGGGTTCCAGTTGAGTATGTACATTCATAGATGAATTGGTAGGAGAACACTCTTAAGGTGCATTCACACTTGGTGTTAAGGACTCCAGGGTTGAGTCCCCTAACACCATGCTAGCCATTTAGGACATAAACCTAGTTGCCATGAAAAATTATGCATTAAGCTAACATTCACTTAACATTGAGCTATGGCCCATTTAAAATTGGATGCCACCTGGATTTTCATTTAACATTGACATAACATCAAGTGTGAATGCACCATTAGATATTGTATTTGATATCAGAGTAGATGGGCTTGTCACACCTTGCATCATGTGTTGTGAAGCTTTATGTTTGAAAGTTAAAATGATAAGGCTTTTTGGGTTGGTTTGTGAGAAAAAGATAGGGATTTAGGTTTTGTGTGTGAAGAGGGTTTTTTTGTCATTGTTTTGGCACTGAAAACTACCTTCTATCTTGTTGTCTTGTTATGCACAATATTACTCCTGATGGGGGAGTTTTATGTTGACAATAAGTATCCTTTTAAGGAGGAGCGAAAATTTAGGATCAAGGCTATGTGTATATTTGTTTTCTCTTCTATGTGGTGGAAAATGGTGCAAGCAATGGAGCTGGACAATGGTGTGAGACTACAAGAGGTGTTGAATTTTCCAAGCTAAGTATCTTGCTCCTAGTCATTAAAATTGTTGGTTTTGGTTATGTAAAATTTGTTTTGTTTAAAGAGATGGATGTCGGGATGAATGCCTAAAAGATGTAGTCAATGTTTTCTTGACTTCAAGAGTTCCATTGCACTAGAATCAAGAATAAAACATTGGTCTTTAATAGGTTTTTAAAGGAAAAATAATGGAAGAGATGAAAGGCTCTAAAGGATTTGTTGGCTAGTCAATTGTGGAATTCACCAATACAATTTGTTGTGTTTGAATCGAACCTTAGTCATTGTTTGGGAGGGTTGAATACCTTACATTGGGAGCTCCTAATAGTTGTTCCTTCATGGGGAAGTTGGGTCTTTCAAGGAAATTTTCTAAATTTTTTTAATGATGGGATTATCACTTAGTAAACACTTTCCTTAAACCTTGATTAACTGTTGATGGGGAGATCAATTGTCTTTGAACAAGTATGTGAAGCTCCACAACTAGTGACCATGATAGACACTAAGAGAGGATCCAAAGTGATTTGATCCATTATTTGTCTTAATTTAAAGTCTATATTGCATAGGTTGGTAATGATCATATTGTAGCATGAACATTCACATTTGAAGTTTTAAGTCGGAATGAATGTCTATTGCATTTTAGTATGAGGAATTGATTACATGCTCTTTTGTGAACTTGATGTGACCCCACTTTTTGGTATCAAAACAAGTTCTTTCTGTGGACATAAAAGTTGCATCTCAAAGTATTAATGATGTTGGGTATCAATTATGTAGGTGAGAAGTTATGTTAGTGGCATCATGATGGATGAAAAAAAAAAATCAATTGAGACAAGCTTAATATAAAGATGAAATCCTTGCCATGAGTGAGTTTGATTTTCCATTTCCACATTTTGACATTCTACCAAGGGAAGGTGTTATCATTCTAAGGATGCAAGGTTTTGGAGTGGTTAGCATAATAGGGCTTAATCCAAACCTAGCAAAAACATGAAATTTGGTTGTGCTTATCACTCATATTGGGATGTGTACAAAGCTTCAAGTTTGGTTTAAAATAGGGGATGGAGTAAGAGGCTAGACCACCATTGTTCACCATCAACATAGATATTATTTCTCTTTAGTTTTTATCTAGTCCATTGAATATTGAATCATTTGAAGAAGTTGAATCATTACCCAAGGTAGCAGACTTATGGTTGCCCATTGCTACAATTTCACCCTCTCACAAAATTATATTCTTTCTTCCAAGAATTGATGTTTTGTTTGTTGTTGGAGATAAAGTGGTTAGAATTGAACATTATGGGGTTGAATCAAAAGTCTTAGTGTGGAGGCTTGGGAGAAATGTTGAAGGAGGTTGCTAATGGAATTTTGAACATGATGAAAAAATGTAATATGAATTACAACAATTGTCAACATGATCATACATAGTGATCACTAACAATCCTAACCATGAATTGGAGTTATACTAATGACAACTACTATTAAAGGCATGGAAAATGGCAATCGCCAAACATTTTGGAAATAGTTCCATTTCACATAATATCCTTAATCCTACTCTTTTCAATTTTGAAATTTTTGGTCTTGAGAATGGAATACTTGCTCCAAGATTAGGAGATATTTGGATTATTGGATCACAAGAGACAAAGCAACATTATGTCAAATTTGATCTGCTAGGGATGGAGAGTATGTTTACAATAAAGGACAAAGTTGTTAGGGTAGAACATTCTAGAACTATTTCAAGGATGTTAAGTTGGAGTTTGGATGAAAAGATTGTATGGGTTAAGGATAATTTAGAAATCATTGATTTTGCATTAGACTTTGATCAAGAGGGCGCGATTTCTAGTCTTTACATGCAATGATTATAAAATTAATTGATCCAACACAAGATGACAAGCCCAAAGGCATGTATGAACTCTTATGGGGAAAAGAGTTTGACGACATCCATGATTGGGTGGAGAGGTTGGAAATGGTGGCAGAAGTACAAGGAATTGATGAGTAGAAACTATTCAAGATTGGCAAGTTGAATTTATAAGGAAAATCAAAAGATTGGTACAAGAAATTGGCCAGCTATGAAGGCTAGCATGTTGTTGAAATATGGCATTATGGATAAAGAAGAGATTCAGGCTAAGTTGGATCAAATAAAACAAGAACCAAAACAATGGGTTCAAATTTACCATGACATAATGGAAAAGTCTTTTACAAGAGGAAAGTTGGAAGATGTTGAACAAAGGCGAAGGTTCCTATCTAAGTTACTCCTTGAAATTAAAAAGTTGCATGTCATGAGAGATTACACAAGTATGGATGGGCTATTGGTTGTAGGATTGGAGGTTGAGTGGGTCTTAGTTAAATTGGGGGAACCTCCATTCGAATTGTTGAAAGAAGAGTAGAAACAAGGAGCAGTGGTTGACGTTGTAGAAAAAAAAGTTAGTGCATTGAATGGATTTGTCATCAGTTTCTTCAAGCAAGGTGCTACATCAAACCATGGAGTTGGATCCCCTAGAATTAACACTTCTTTGGTATGCCAAATTTGCAATGCAATTAATCACATCACCATAGTTTGTCTAAGAATTGGAGACCTTAAACCTAAATGCGATAAATGTCGTCTCTTACATTGGATAGAAAACATTGGATTTATATGTGGATATTGTACAAATATGGGACATGCTGAAGACATGTGTTGGAAGAAAAATAAAGACACCAAACCACATGTAACTACAAACAACTACATAGAAATGTTGATGGATGATGAAACAACCACCTTTGAGTAATAGACTTTGTGGATCTAAACATGATATTTTCTTTGGAGCTCAAATGCCTAGGAGATGACTACTTGTGGAAGTGTAGCAACTTGAGACTGATGTGGTGGATGACATGATTACAAGATCAAGGCCAGTCGAAAGTCTTAAGGGAGGTTCAACCAGATCAAAAAATTTCACTCACTTCATTAAAAACAAGATTTCATTATCACCTATGGAGACAATTCTTTCCATTCCTAGTGAGTTGGAGTACCTTGAAAGCCTAATGAAGCTTGTAAGGAAGAAATGTGATGAAAACATCATAACTACAAATGTGATTAGAGTTGAAGGAATGTCGATAATCTGTAGGATCTACATCAAGAAAAGCCATTATGGCAAAACTCTACACCTGCTTATGGATATTAACAATAATCTAGTATAAGGTCTTATGGACACATGGGCATCCATGTCTATCATAGTAGTTAGTATTGTTTGGGAACTAAGGATCATGCATTTGGTCACATGTATTGAATATTATAATATAGCTTTAGGTGTAGTCACCCAAACATTGGGAAAAATAATTAAAATGCTTATGAAAGTGGGAAAACTCCAATGCTTAATGATAATCATGGTGGTAGATACCAACAGCTACAATCTACTATCGGGATTACACTTTATGATCGAGATAGGAGCTATCGTCGATGTTGAAAAGGGCATGATTCAAGTGAGGCAAGGTCTTGGGAATGATGTCCAAGTGCTTTCTCTAAACATGGTTAACATGTTACAGGTTGCCAAGGATAAATTTCAGACTGTTTCTAGTGCCACAACAATGGTGGAATTGGGCCTAGGACAACTAGACCTCAACGAAGTTGAACAAACTACTGGTTACTTTTCCAACAATGGCCAATCCAGTGATGGTTCTGAAAAGGATGCGTTTGACGGTGATACTACTAAAACATAGGAAACAAATCATGATGCATATTATTATGTTGGAAATCATGAATTTTAGGAAGAATTGTAGGACAATGGATTTGATACCTTTGTGAAGCACGAAGGACCTAATCAAAATTTGAATCTATTATTAAAAGACCAAACCAATAACATAATCTTTGGGGAGATTTCAAACTCTGAAGATTATGAAGACTAAATGAGATGCGTATGAAAGGAGGAAGATGTGCACAAGGTGGCACATCATTTTGAACAATCAAAAGACTATCCATTGATATGGGAGTTGGAAAAGTGGAATGATGTGGGAACCACCAAGGTTGCTACAAATGCACATAATAACTTTAATGTGAACTAGTAAGGGAGATGGGGAGAAATTAAATCCAAAATCAATGTAGATTCAAATGTTGGATCTAGTAAAAGTTGATCAATTGTGGCAGTTGTTGAAACAATTTTCTAATGTGCTTGCTTGGCATAAGGGCGAACTAGGTTGTTGCAATATTGGGGAGCACAATGTGGACACCCAAGGTTTCCCACCTCATCGCACTACGCCAAGCAAGTTGTCATTTTGGGAAGAAGTAAAAGTCAAGAGATAGATTGACAAATTAGCGCGTTTGGGAAAGATGAAGCCTAATACATTGAAATATGCATGTAAGTTGACACTACTTGTAAAAAAGGATGGCAATTGTAAGTTTTGCAAGGATTACAAGCCATTGAACCAACAAACTAGGAGGGATGCATTTCCCATGCCTTTAGTTGAAGATGTCTTGATGTAGATGGGGAAATCCAAATGGTTCTTTACATTGGACTTATAATCAAGCTTTTGGCAAATCAAGATGGCACTTGAAGATGTGAAGAAGTTTGCTTTGATAACAAAATTTGGACTATATGACTAGACTGTGATGCCTTTGGTATGAAAAATGTAACCAATACCTTTACCCACACAATGATTGAAATATTCAACACTTAAATGGATAAATTCTTAAAAGTGTTTGTTGATGATTTCAACATACATAGCCTAACATGGGAGGAACACCTAGAGCACTTACACTTTGTCTTAATGAAGTTGAAGGAGGTTAACTTGAAGCTTAACCCAAACAAATGGGAATTTACAAAGACAAACATTTGTTTCTTAGGACATATTGTTAGCAAGGAGGGGACTCAACCAGATCAATGAAAGATCAAAGTAATTATAGAGTTTCCAATACCAATGTCAATCACAAATGTCCATGTTTTTCTCGGACTCATAAGGTATTACAAAAATTATGTTAAAGGGTATTCCAAAATAGTGGTATTGCTCTTTGAGTTAACATAAAAGGATGCTACATTTTGTTGGAGTGATGAATGCCATAATGCATTTAACATGTTGAAAGATGTGTTGGTCAAGGCACCCATTCTAATTAAACCAAACTTTACTAAACCTTTCATACTAGATGTGGACTAGTCAACAAAAGGAGTAGGTGCCATTCTTTCACAATGGATGGGCAGAAATGAATAGGTCATAGCATACAAAAGTAAAGGTCTTACATGTGTGTAGAGAAAGTTTCACCCTATGGAGGGTGAATGTTATGCCCTTATTTGGTGCATAATGCATTTTTTATAATACTTGTATCATAATCATTTCATTTTGTGTACTGACCACAAGCCATTTGAATGGTTAGCCACAATGTTAGATGCATATGGTAGGAGGGGTAGATGGATTAGCATGTTATAGGACTTTAGCTTTAAGATAGTACATTAAAACATGGTGATGTTGACACACTAAACATAAACCCAATTGGCAATGTGGATGAAGACAAAGACTTTTAGAAGGAGATTCAAAACTACGACTAGATGCAACGAGTTCAAAAAGTTGAAATTTCTTACTATGGAAGGAAGAACTCCAAAATGGGATTGACTCTACAACAATTGAACAACAAAGTAGTTCTAAATTAGATGTTCATGGTGGATGTCATTAAGTTAGAAGAGGTGGAAGCAGTTCTTGAAGAGGATGACTTATGTCGCAACCCTAGCCTTGGGCTCACGACCAAGGCAAAGGCTTGCAAGGTTATGGGCCAAGAGGGAAGCCCGGGAGTCACACCTCATGCTCTCGGAAGTGTAGGAAAGTGTGAGGGAATGAACCTTCACACTCCCAAGGGAGCTTCCACTTTAGGAATTGGAATCCCGATGGACTCCCGAATCTTCATAGAGTGATTGCATGGGTCAAAACTCAATGGATTGAGAAGTTCCTTATATCATTGAAAAGTTCTTAGAACTTAAATGTCTAAAGTGGGTTCGCATGACCCATTTGGACACTTCAAACACAAGTTATAGCCAAAAGAAGGGTCGGGAGTTAAATTGGTAATTTGACTCCCGACCACTAAAAGTTGAGAATCGCCCTGATTTCCTTGTGTGCAAGTGGCATGAGACATATTGTTGGAAAGATTTTGATGAGGTTACAACTTTGTTTTAGACCTCATCTCAATCAGAGGTGTACATGCAAAGTTATGGACCCCCAAAGTCACAGGAATCCTAACTGTGGGAAATTTGGGATTTCCACTTTGGGTGTTGGTCTCGTGGCCAGGCACAAAGTATACTATAAGGGGGAAGGTGGTGGCTTCCCCCAAGTCCGGGCTTTGGTGAGTCTTGTGAGTCCGAGTTTGCCTGTGATTTGTCCTAGCACCATAAGTGCTCCAGTTATGCATTAACCAACTTGTTGTTTGGTTTTGTGCAGGTATGTGTGAATGAGTGATTACTTGTCATTCTTCCTAGTCCCATCCTAGAGCTTCAACATGCCCTTCTACCCCCAAAGTGCTGTGAGCAAAGGAACGTGCCCCAACTCCTTACTTTTTTGTTGTTTTCACCTCAGGTTCACATTTGAGTCTATCAAGGAGCTTTGGAGCGCGTCAATTTAGTTGAAAACTAGGAACATGAGGTTGAAGATACATAAGACAAACAAATTTCCAAAAGAAGGAAGAATTTTTTTTTGGATTTGCAAATGCATCTGCAATTAATGAGGCACGATCACTTGTTGATGATGACCTTATGGATGAGACTTAATATGAGGAAGAAGATGACACTGAATGGGACCATGTCAAAGACATGGACATCTGGGATGACCAGCATACCATGGCAATTCTTAATGGGGGTCATATATTGGTAGAGTGTAATTTACAGGAGAATACCAAAATCAAAAAGAGAACATTGCAATATCAATGGGACCATGAAAAGCTCATGTTCAAAGAATTGTGGGTGCTAAGACCTGATGAGCGCAAACAACTTATCTTAAACCCACATGAAGAAATTGGTCATTTTGGAGAAGGGTGCACACTTGCTGAAGTTAATAAACAGTACTTATGGCACAATAGAATAGAAGATGTAAAGAGTGTTGTCTATACTTACAAGTAATGTTAAATGGTGAAACGAACTAGCAATATCAGATCAAACATGGAAGAACTCAAGAGCATACCTGTTTGGGATCAATTTTATAAAATAACATTATATATAGCATGGCTATTACTTAAAACACGTAATGGCAATAGATACATCCTTGTTGTAATCAATCAATACTCAAAATGGGTAAAAGCTAAGGTAGTTACTAAACATGAAACACAAATTATCGTTCATTTTTTTTAAGATGGAATCATTTGCATGTTTAAAGTTCCAAAATATATATTGATTAATAATGGAGGTGAATGGGTAGCTACATTGGATCAACTATGCAAGAATTATGGAATTGCACATCAATATACATCACCTCAATGTCCTAAGTGCAACAATATGGTGGAAAGAATGGTCAAAACCTTGAAACATGAGTTAACGGTTATGGCTGCTATTGAGGAACATGCCCAAGATTAGGATGATCACTTGCCCCATATTTTATTTAGTTACAGATGTGGTGTACAAACCAACACTTGGTTTTTGCCTCACATGATTTTAACTAATCAAATTTTGAGGTTATGAGTTGATAATGTTTTGAATCCCCTAACCAAGACATATGATGTAAATGGTGATCCAACTAAGCTTACTAAATAAATGATTAAGAAATTGCAACTCATTGACAACATCCATGGTTAGGTGATTAAGAATGTGGGTGCAGCGCAATTAAAGCAAAAAAAGGCATATGCGACAAAAAAAGGAAGTGACTATTTTTGGGTTTCACTTAAGGTGAGACTTATGTCAAGATGAAGAAACTTGGGAAGAATAAGTGATTGGTTTTGAATTGGGAAGGTCCATTCCTTTTCGTGAAATATTTAAACAATAATGGATTTCAAGAGCAAGATGAAGGTAGAAAAATTTGTGTCATTAAGGGAAAGGATGAGAAGATTTGGGATAGACTAGAAGGGATCTACAAGTTTTCCATTTTGCACTATTAAGTGGTGGTGACAGAGGGACTGAGTCAAAAATTTCTAGGAGTGGTTACACATGTGACAAAAAGATAGGGATTTAGGGTTTGTGTGTGAAGAGGGTGTTTTCTATCATTATTTTGGCACCGAAAACCACCTTCTATCTTGTCATCTTGTTAGCACAATATTACTCCTTATGGGGGAGTTTTATGTTGATGATAAGTGTCCTTGTAAGGAGGAGTGAAAGTTTCGGGATCAAGGTTATGTTTTTTTTGTTTTTTCTTCTATGTGGTGGAAAATGGTGCGAGCAATGGAGTTGGACAGTGGCACAAGACTACAAGAGGCATCAAATTTTCCAAGTTAAATATCTTGCTCCTAGTCATTAAAATTGTTGGTTTTGGTTGTGTAAAATATGTTTTGTTTAAGGATATTGATGTTGGGATGAATGCCCAACAAATGCAATCAATGTTTTCTTGACTCCAAGAATTCTGTTGTGCTAGAGTTAGGAATAGAATGTTGGTCTTCAATAGGTAATTAGAGGCAAATAATGGAAGAGATGAGAGGCTGTAGAGGAGTTGCTGGTTGGTCAGTTGTGGAATTCACTAGTACAATTTGTTATGTTTGAGCCAAGCCTTGGTCATTGTTTAAGAGGGTTGAGTACCTTATGTTGGGAGCTCCAAATAGTTGTTCCTTCATGGGGAAGCTGGGTGATTCAAGGAGATTTTTTGAACTTTTTTAATGATGGGATTACAATTTGTTAGACATTTTCCTTGAACCTTGATTCACTATTAATGGGGAGATCAATTGTCTTTGAGCTAGTATGTGAAGCTTCACAACTAATGACCATGATAGCCACTAAAAAAGGATTTAGAGTGATATGATCCATTCTCTACTTTAGTTTATAGTCTATATTGCATAGGGCTAGTAATGATCATATTGTAGCATGAGCATGAGCATTTGAAGTTTTAAGTTGGAATGAAGGTCTCTTGCATTTCAATACGAGGAATTGATTACATGCTCTACTATGAACTTGATGTGACCCCACTTTTTCGGTTACAAGTTGACTATAACAATGCCATCTACTCATGCAACTTCAATGTGCCTTCTTGCACTACTAATGCCTTGGGATGAATTCTTGTACCCATGTTGGCCGAGTAAGTATTTTCCATTATATACCCATGTGTGAATATCATGGTATAAGATATATATTAACTAGCTTGTAAATTTTCCATTCTACTATTTCAATTACCCCACTTGAATGGTAATTTCAAACTTAACCTAGTTCAATTTATTTGGTGATAAGGGCCTTGTGTGAACTAGCACCCATGTTGTTAGCATGGTAAAAAATCCCAAAATTCATTTAAATTATTTTTAAATAATACAAATATCCCATGCTAAAACTAAATCAAGGTCTCTTAGTTCAAATCTAACATTTTTGGGGCTCAATATAGCCATTAAGAGCCTTCACTCAAAAAGGTGAAGGTGCCAATGCATGGGTGTTGGTTCACCTTGGCCATTGGTAATTAGGTATATGTTTTAAATTTTATTTTTATCAAAGGGATGATAATTGGTTTTAGGTAGGAAAAAAGAAGGTAGGGTAACCAAGTCAATGTGTAAACATTTAGTGGCTCAAACCTTAACAAATCTGAATAGAAGTTTCCTTTGTTGGTAGTGCGCCCCAAAAAAATGTAATCTTCCTTGGGGCACACCTATGGCACTTTGAATCATTCAAATAGTTCAAGAAATGAAAAAAAATATGACTATTTAAAGTTGAGGGTCTTAAGCTTGAAAATAAAAATCTCAAAACACATTTAACCTATAAATGATGCATTTGCCACCTATAAGCAAACAATCAAATGTGCACAAATGGATGACATATATTATATCACTAAAATGGATGAAATAAAAAGTAAACAAAGTTTGTTGTTTTAACATTCACATTTGTGTATGCAACAAGATCTATTCCAAAAGATGATTAGAAAACTTACAATCATGGTTGTTTTAGGGTTTTGTGGATACTAAACCTTTGTAGCACCCACAAACCCTTCCAACACCCCTATTTTATTCAACTATGCCCATTCTTTTTACATTTATGAACAAATTTATCCTACATTTCCCTATCCATCCCTAAGCAATTGTGGTCCTTTTCATGATGCTCATCATGGTCTTCTTGTATTTCTTTGCATGTTTTTCTCTCTTGAAGCTTGAAGCTCATATGTTTTTGGTGATGATTTGAACCTTCTTTATCTTCATGTGTTTCTATAGGCTTTTTAACAAGCTATAAATTTACAAGCTACAAGTTCCTAACAACCTTGAGCTTCAAGTAGGTGACCCCCTTTTGCTAGTTTGAGGGGCCACTTAACCTTTTAGTGTTCTTGGGAATAGTCTCTTGCCCTTTTAACCTTGTTATTTATTTTTGTTTGATGTTTTCTTGTAATTGCGAACAATGGATGAATTGAGAGGTAATGGCCTTTTGGTGGTCCAAGTCTTCTCCTTTGTTTCCTTTCTTTTAGTTTTGACCCTTCCTTGTGTTTCTTTTCTCTTGGTGCAAAACTACTTGAAGCTTAAGTTTTTCTTTTTTGCAAGTGCAAGCCTTGTGTTTTTGTGTTTGTTTGATCATGGTTTGAAAGCCACCACCTCTTGTTTTTCTTTTCTCTACATCCAAGCCCACCCTGGGCCTTTCTTATCTCCTCATGTGAGCAAGTTGCTTGAAGCTTTTGTGTTTCTTCTTTTACCTCTTGCAAGTGCAAGCCTTTTGTTTTTGTGTTTTTTGCTTATGGCTTAAACCCCCCCCCTGCCCAATTTTGTTTCTCTCTATCAATGACCTCTTTAAAGAAAACTGATTTTTTGAATGTAGTTTAACCAATGTGTTGAAGCCTATGTGGCTCAATGAATTGTAAAGGTTCTTTAAAACATTTGAATTCCAACATTGTACACATTAGAACTTGAAGAATTGTACAATCAATTGACAAGGCCAATACCACATCAAGGAAGACAACAAAAGGTTGGTGATGAAGGCAATCACAATGAAACATTTATGGATTTGGCATGCATTTGTATTGCTTCCAAGTTTTAAAAATAATATCAATGTGGTTGATTGTTCTTTTTTTCATGGTGAACTACCTCCATGATGTTCCCCACATGCAAAATCCATTATTAATGACCATGCCTATCGCGTGTGTTATTTCCTATTTAATCATTATGTCCCAATTGGACCATCTTCCAAATAATTATCTTTGAGGTATAAGATGAAAAAAAAAATGGTACACAAAAATTCTTGAAAGGGTTCAACTTGCCAAATTTCAAGCCTTAAACCTAATTAGTAAAAAGTTGTACCATAAAACTTGAAAAGATTTTATGAAAGCAAAAAACTCAAGTTGGCAATAGACCTGCAGTCATTTAAAACGTTGTTGCCTTTGCATACATTATGCAAATTTAGCTTGCATTAGTTCATTATAGAGTTAACTATAAAACGCACTAATTTGCCAAATCTCAAACTTTTCACCTAAATCAATAAAATGTTATGCTACAAAACTTGAGAGGTTTTATGAACATTTTCTAAGATTTCAAGCTCCAAATCTACCCCTATTCATTTCCATTCTTTCAAAGGTATTACTATGATCCAATTTATTCTCCCTCTTTCTAATGTTTATAAGGATTCATTACTCTTTCCTCCCAAGGAAATATGGAGGAACAAGTTTTCAAGATTCAAATTGAAAATCACGTCCGAAAAAAAGAAAGACAAATGATCCAAATTCGTGCCTTTAAAGAGAAGGAGAAGAAATGAGACAAGGGAAGACCCCAACTTGGTGGCCAATGGAGGGTCCCAAGCTTGGTGGCCAATGGAAAGTTCCAAGTTTGGTGACCTTTGGAATGTTCCATGCTTGGTGGCCAATGGAAGGTTCCAAGCTTGGTGGCCTTTAGAAGGAGAAGGAAAGACATCCTTCTCACCTCTTTTCACTTTCCCCTGCAACAAATTTTATTTGAACTTTTTTTCATTGATTTTAAAGTTTTACTTTGCCATGGTTCTAGGTCATTATTTTATGTCTTTCCTTCCTTCCTTGACCTATAAATTATAATCACACATCTTGATGTACCAAGTCTTCCACACTCATAAAGAAGTTAAATGTACATTTAATGTTTTATAAGCATGATGGGGAGTGATGTGCTACCTAACACAACTATGTAGTGAAACATGAAACAGGTTGGGAAAGCAATTGTGATCATGCGCAACATGATGGTCACAAATAAAGAAGGAGATATAAAATTAAATTAAATTTTTTAACTACAACAAACTTTAGTTTGTGTAAAGGAATATCGATTGTTAATCCCATTGTCCTTTGATAAATTCACTTGTGAGTTGGTGAACACAATTTGATGAGAGGGTTTTTTCTACTCTCTTTGAAATGACCTAATCAACCATTTGTGGACTCTCAAAGGGGAGCACAACTAGTTTTTTTTTAAGGCTTTTGTATGATTAGCCTAGGCATTGAAACATTGTCCATGTGTATGAATTTTTCTTCAATATAATGAATTAACAATTCAATTACCAAGTTTAAATTGAAGTGAATGGGATCATTACTTTTTTTCCAATTTTGTGATTTCAAAATTCTATACTTTTAACCACTTTTGAATTTACATTAAGATTTTATTTTTTCCAATTTTCCAATTTATTGAATACCCACATTGCAAAGAGTTGTTAATTTAATTTTTGGAATATGAGATTGTATAAAATGCCATTTGATGGCTAAAAAAAATCGAAAAAAGAAAAATTACATCAAATTAATTGTCAATGGCAAGATTATACCACAAGGTTGAAGAGGATCAATGTTGTTATGGGCAATTGCAATTCTTTCATCAACCTAAAATGGACCTTCATTATTGTCAACACTATTAATGCAATGTGGCACCATAGCTCATGGAAAAGGATTGGTCATGTCTATGAACATCATTTTTCAAATAGTTCAACACCTACTATCAATGAAGCCACATATATTCTTAAAATCTAATTTCAAATTTTGCAATGACATTGTGAAGAGAGAGGTGGTAGTGGAGTCTTTCAACAACTCCATTTTTGAAATATTCATTACCACTGTGGCTATAGTTGTTTTTTCAAAGTTTACATCTAATTTAGCCACCTTAAAGTTGTTGATTGCCATCTTCTTCACCTTTCTTTTTCTTGTAGGATGTTCCCAAGGTTGAATTAATGTTGATGTTGCAACTACACTCATGTTATCATCATTGTTATTGTTTATGCTTTAGGATTTTTTTTGAAACCATGTCAATTCAAATATAACATAAATTTATACCCCTATGATGCAAATGCTTAAAGGGGATATAATAAGTCTACATAAGTGAATATTCACAATGTTCTCACATAGACAATTAAACATGGGCTAAATATTATATAATTTTACCTTTATTTAGCTAAAATAGTACAACTACCTAGTATACCTAGCCACCCAATACAAGTGGATACACATATGAATCCATTTTTAAAAAAATAATAGTAACATTTTCTCCCAAAAACCATGCCTAATAAAGTTTGTGGTTTAATTTCTTTGGAAATCTGTGTTTATCCTTTTGTGCCCCCCCACTCCACATAAAACATACCAACTTGGATAATTAACTAGAAGGAGATATTTTCCTAGGTTATGTGTTATCCTGAATATGACTTTGTGATAATGTTCCTCAAACTTCATGTGGTCTTGTTACTTAAATTAAGCAAAAAAAATAATGCATAGAGATGAAATTGCTTATGTTAAGGATCATTCTAGAAGAAGTTGTATAACAATAAATATAATGATAAAAATAATCAAATGATTTTATTAAATATTTTATCCTTTTTTCACATGAGCATCATTCATTCATATTCATGAATCAACAATTACCCACTAGGGTGGTCCATAAAAACACAATAGGAGTCCATTTTGGCACAATTTTTAATACTAGCAACCCCTTCACAATGAATATGCATACCAATTTTTTTTTTAAAAATCAAGAACTATTTATTGCCCTCCCATTCTAATATATTATTCAATACGTTGAATGAAGATTTAATTTTTTATTTTATTTTTCCCATTAAATAGGATTTTATGGATTCAAGCATTTTTTACCTTTTAAAAAGTACCTGAAAATGTACTCCCACTTGCAATGACATCTTCAATGAGAAATTTTATTTCCATTTAAACTTATGATAGAGTACATTAAACATTTAATACAATATTTTGAAATTTATGAATCCTTTTTTACACATTTCCTTACCAATTCAATTTTAGATACATTACACTAGTAAAAAAGGTTTTGGAATTCTTACATTGTTTCATCCATAAAGGGACAACATAGTATGCACTTAACCAAATATTCAAATACATTATAAGAACACTTGATATAGTGGCATGAACTTCTCAATAATGTTTTTTTATCAAATTGACACTAGGTGAAAATAAAAATGTTAGGCTTACTAGTGATGATAAATGTCCCCACAAGCATATGTGGATGCACTTCTAATGATCGGGAATGCATGTCAATGGGCTTGTCTATTCTATTATGGGGAGACTATGTTGTTGGTGTAAGGTTGTGAAGAATGGGATGTGAAGAAGTTAGCTACTATGAGTCCATGCAATAACAAAATCATGTAAGAGGTTTGCTACAAGTTAAGTTATGGAGGAGTAGACAAGATGAGAAGGGTGAATCTTGAGCAACTAGGTATTTCATGCAACTCAATGGTATGTGTAATTGGTGTGAATTGTTAGCTCAATTTTTCCTTCTCAAAACCACATGGTTGCTTCCTGAGATTCAGATTTAAGAATCACAACAATTCTTCTTTTTTTAAAAGTTTCAAAACAAGTGGAAGCCAACATACCTAGTTGTTTTTGCTTGTTCAAATTTATTATTATTTTTTAAAAAAGTAATAAAATCTAAGGTTGTGGTGAAAATCATGTCAGTTCTAAAATCAACGACAGCAATCCCACCTCTTTCTGCACAAATTTTGTTTTCAGAACCAAGATCAGACCCCTTGTTCATAACATGTGCACTTGTTTGTCCCCGGGCTATTCAAAAAAATGAGAAAATGCACAATCAAATGTGACTTTCAGGCTCACACTTTGCTCATGTCATGCATACAAATGGCTAAATTGTTACAAATTGTTTAATCTACAGCCTTCCAGCAAACCAACACACCACCAGCACACCATCCATCCACTGGATGCCCGTTATGATTCAGTTTTGGTTGAACCTCAACTGAGTTAATATTGGGTTTGAGCTTGGTAACCCATTTTGTCAGAAGTAGGTCCAATATCTAGGTAGATAGGTAGGAAAATAGGTGACTATTAGGTAAATATATGGTTTATAGTTTACACATAGGTAATGGCTAGTTTTACTATCTACCTACTAACAACAACCCACAATCATCATGTTAGTCGGTAGGTAGTAAAAAACAAAGCAAGTGATTTGGGGTGTTCCTTTAGTCCTCACCATTGTATGACCATTGTATGTTTGTGTGGCTTGTTTTCTCCCATCATCCTACAAAAGTGTATGGGTTTGGGCAGTCAAGGGTTTAGGGTTTAGGACTTAGACCACTCTGACGAAACTAGCTTACAAACAAGGAAGACTCTTTATAAGCCTAGGGAGCCTATATTTGTAGTCAATCATATAAAAGAGCCAGTTCATGCAGGACATGCATGAACTCTCATGTTTGCATGTTCATGCAGAACCCTTTCCCCTAATGGTGTCTGATCACACTCTTTTGGCTAGTATCTACCACTTTCCACAGAGTATATGCCACTCTTGTTGACTCTTTAAATGCCTACTTGTTCTCTACAACTGTGAGAAGTCACATCTGGCAAGTTTGTTTTGCAAAGCCTCCTCCTATTGAAAAAATTGCACCCAAAATTTGTTTTTCTTTTTAAAAAATAATTTCTTTCACTTTTGGTCACATGTATTGAATTCTTGGTGAGAACAGAACTATCAAAACTGTATTCATTGTATTTTTGGCCATATGTATTAAGTTTTTGTATTTCATGGGTGATGAGACTGAAATGGAGAGTTCTTTCCACATAGCTTGCAGAATGTATTCTACATGCCATTCATGTGTGTCTCCTACATTCCTTGAACTTATTGATTTATTTATGTGCATGGAACTTACTGAATTCTTCTTAGGTGTTGCATTCCTTTTATAGACAGAGAGTGTCCCTGGCTTTATGGAGAGCATAGGCCGCTTTCATTTCAAGGCAGGCTGTTATTGCAGGGGAGGGTTCTTTTAGGCTTGGAGTTTTATTGAGTTTACCTCCCCTTTTTTTTAGTTGATATGCTTCATGCGACTAGTGAAAGTTTTGATACTTAGTGGTTCCATTATCCACAAGGGAGGGTTCTTCTAGACTTGGAGTTTTATCGGGTTTACCTCCCTTTTCTTTAGTCAATATGTTTCGTGCAACTAGTGGAAGTTTCAATACTTAGTCATTCCATTACCTCCGTGTGACCTGCCTCTTTTAGTTTGTTTGCTTGCCTGGACTTCAATCCTTGCCCCTTCTTTCCTTTTCTCTCCATTTCTTGTGTGTTTCTTTTTTATGAAGTTTAGCAGGGTTTCATCATCATCATATCTCTAGCATGCACTTGAAGAAGTGACCAATTTCAGATTGAGGGCCAACAATTTCATGCACATTCAATCATTTCTGTGTCGAGGATTTCAACTTTGCCAAAAAAAATTGCACAATTGCATTTTACTCACATAAGTTTCTTCCCAAATACTATTGCAAGTTTGGGCAACTTGGTCAGACTGTTTATACCAGTGTATCCAGTTGTCATGGAAATGGTTGGTTATCAACGAG
>Ga0116230_10002185_pt1 | contig 18804 bp, 12 predicted proteins | sample S1TSphfallax_3_FD_88678 | JGI IMG/M metagenome (GOLD analysis project Ga0116230, IMG submission 88678) | Host-associated microbial communities from peat moss isolated from Minnesota, USA - S1T2_Fd - Sphagnum fallax MG | ecosystem: Host-associated > Plants > Peat moss > Unclassified | place...
CGCTTTTGCCGCGATCCAGCCCAACGAAATGACCGCATCGATCGCACCGGACACGTCGAAAAAGACGCAATCCGCATCGAAACCTGATGTTGTGGCAGCATTGATTTCTACGACAGCACCGGCTCAATCCGCTTCACTTGGACATGCGGCGCTGCCAGCCGTTATTACGCAAGGGCCTGATGGGGGAAAAAACACTCCGGATAACGTTTTGGCCTACGCGCCTTCCGCTGCGTCCCGCTCAGCCATGGCAGCGCCCGCATCATCTTCTCTGGCGCCGCCTTTACCAGGCTTGCGCTCCGCCGCCCTTGGCAAAACGGGCGATGCGGCAACTCAGCATCACAATCGGCAAGCCATCGTTCCAGCCCGGCTCGATGGCAGCAATTTCCGCAGCCTGACAAGCGACACCGCCGCGGAACAAACCCCTTCCCAATCCGTCCTCGGCCCGAGCCTCTATGGTTTGAGAGCCGCGGCTCGCCTCCCGTCTGGTACCTTGTCGAACGGCCTTACGGCCAATTATGTCGCGCGGTTCGCTCGAGCTGCGACGGATCTCGACACCACGCATTTCTCCGGCGCAGCGGTTCAGCCGCTGCCTTCGGCAACCGAAGCGCTTCAGCAAGTGGCGAGATTCTCAAGCTCGCAGAATTAAACACACAGATGTTTTAAAGCGCTGTGAGCGTGAACCCCATCCATTGCGCGGCGAGCAAGGCACATCCGAAAAGCAAAACGCAAAGCGCCGCGGCGACTTCAATAAGACGCCCGAAAACCAAGGCACGCGGTGAGCCCTGACCTGCGTATTTCATTGCCGTCTGCTTAGCAAAAACGGCGAAAGCCGCCAAAGCTCCCGTGGTGACCGCTGTGCCAAGCGACATGGCAAAAGTCGCTCCTATGCCGGTCAGAAACATGTCTTGCGCCAACGCAAAGACCAAAACCAGGATCGCACCCGAACAAGGCCGCGCACCCGCCGTCAGCACTGTTAGGAGAGCTCCTTTCCACACAAAACCTTCATCGAGTTTCGACGGATCGAGCCCATGGAAATGACCGCAATCAGGTCCATGCACATTGTTTTCACCTCCGTCATCCGCGAAGAAAGCAGAAGCGCCGCGACCTATCATTGGTAGAGGTACAGCACCCGCCGCGAAAAACTGTTCGACAGGGGCAGGTCGCAAAGAGCGACAAGCTGTGTAAAAGGCTGCGCCCTTCCGCCAGACCAGGATGATGCCAAGCGCGGCAATCCCAAAATAGCTCGCGGTTTCAAGTATCCCCGCGGCTGCCGTCATGCGTTGCGCGGTCGCATGGAAGATCAAAGCGGCGGCGCTGATCAAACACACGGCGGCAATGCCTTGCAATAAAGCTGCGAGCAGGGAAATAACGAGGCCGCGCCACAAGGCTCTTTCGTTCGAGACCATATAAGACATCACGACGGCTTTGCCGTGGCCAGGCCCCGCGGCATGGAAAACGCCATAGGCGAAACTGACCGCCGCGAGAGACCATCCAGCCGATCCATGCTCCTTCACCGCATGAAGCGCTTGCGTGATCAGCCGGTAGAACGCGCTTTCCTGCGCGATGATCCACGCACCAATCCCGCTCACATTGCCAACCGCGCCTTCATTGGCGCCGATCGCAAAAGGATGATGGCCCTGCGCGAAAGCGCGGCCGCACGTCATTACGATCGCGGCCAATGCGCAGGCTATGAGCATTTGATAGCTGAGAACGATGGATGGACTTTTCCGCAAACATCCGGCCTTTCGATACCACAGCTCTCCGGCAGCGCCCCGCTCTAAGGACATGCGACGATGATTCGATCAGCAAGCTTGACGCCGAAATCAGCGCCCGGCGAGAGCCCGCTGAAAAAGGCTTCGGATAATTTCTTCGTCTCAGATACCTGCAGCGGATTGGCGCCAAGGACATTCGCGGAACAACCGGAAGGCGCATTGACGAGCGCCACTGGGTTTTTCGCATCGAGACTGAAGGCGACGAAATAAGTCGGATCATAGACCTGAAGAGAGAAAGCCTTCGGAGCACTGGCCGGATTTACCAAAGGCAAAGTGAACCGCAAGACCACAAGCTTATCGGGGCGCGCCTCAAGCGTGTAATCAACCGGCTTTGCGAAAGTGACCTTGTTGCCCGCTTCCTTGGCATAAGTGAAATCATCAAACTCGGCCAAGGAGTCGATATTGGTTTGCGCGAGCGGCGCAAGTTCCTCCGGCGTTGGCGGCTTGCCATCCTTGCCAAGCCCCTCAGTCGCGAAGGCCGAATACATTTCGTCGAAAACCCAGGTGTTACGGATCGCTTTGACCTGCCCGTTTTGATCGAAAATCACGTCTAGCTGTGCCGTAACCCAGACATGCGGATGCGCGAGGGCCGATTGGGCAAAGACCATCACGAGGGAAGCTATCAAAGCTGGACGCAGTCCTGCCGGCCCCTTTCTCATCACGAATTCTTACCCTTTCTTTCAAACCCTCGCAGCCGAAAGCCTGTGGGCAAAAACCGATCGATTTGAACGAAGCAACTTTGGCCAAAGCGAGGCGGCCCCGCCCCGGACGAACTTAAAAAACGGGACTTCACACTGATTTTAAGATGAAAACTTCGCTCCCAGGCGTAATGGGCCACGAGAATAGGGGAAACCCCTCCCCTGTATGCTATACGCTGCGGAAGCTGGTGATTATAATGAGTGAATGATTGGTTGATCCAAACTAGCCAACCGCCTACCAAGGTGGTGATGCGAGGACACTTTCGACCAAAGCATGCTCTTGAAGCGGGCGCGGCAGGAGGACCAGGATGACGAATGCGGTCGGCAGACCAATCGACATCGCCGGGGGCCTCCCCACTATAACGCTTGGCGACAAATTTGATCTCGCCAAGCAGCAGATTTTTGTGTCCGGGCCGCAAGCTGTCGTCAGGCTTTTGATGATGCAGGCGGAGCTCGACCGCCGTGCCGGGTTGAAAACCGCTGGTTTCGTATCTGGTTATCGCGGCTCGCCGCTCGGCGGTCTCGACCTCAATCTCCAGCGCGCCAAAAAACATCTCGACGCTTACAATATCGTTTTCCAGCCGGGCCTCAATGAAGACCTCGCCGCGACCGCCGTGTGGGGATCTCAGCAGGCAGAGATGCGCGGCGAAGGCCGTTTCGACGGTGTGTTTTCGCTTTGGTACGGCAAAGGACCGGGCGTCGATCGCAGCGGCGATGTTTTGCGCCATGCCAATCTCGCCGGCACCTCGAAATATGGCGGTGCTCTCGCCCTGATGGGCGATGATCATACGGCTGAATCCTCAACCACCGCGCATCAGTCGGAGTTTACGTTCGTTGATGTGATGATGCCGATCCTGTCGCCCGCGGGCGTGCAGGAAATTCTCGATTACGGCCTCTTGGGATTTGCCATGAGCCGTTACACGAGCACATGGGTCGGCATCAAATGTTTGAAGGATACGATTGAATCGACAGCTTCGATCGACGCCTCCTTCGGACGCGTTGTGCCCGTCGTCCCAACGGATTTCATATTGCCGCCAGACGGTCTCAACATAAGGCCGCGTGATGGCGTCCTCGATCAGGAGATCCGCCTGCAGACCGGCAAGCACGATGCGATGCTCGCTTGGCTGCGCGCCAATCTGATCAATCGCGTCATCTTATCTGGCGGGCCGCGTGCCCGCATCGGCGTGATCGCCGCCGGCAAATCCTACCTCGACGTGCGCCAGGCGCTTGATGATCTCGGCATTGACGAAACCAAAGCCAATAATCTCGGTCTTCGTCTTTATAAGATCGGCTGTGTCTGGCCGCTTGAGCCCACGGGTCTGCGTGCATTCGCACAAGGCCTCGATATGATTATCGTCATCGAGGAAAAGCGTTCCCTCATCGAGATGCAGGTTCGCGAACATCTCTATGGCATGAGCGATCAGCCGGTTCTGATCGGTAAGAGAGATGAACAAGGTCAATGGCTCTTTCCGGTTAGCGGCGCGCTCGATCCAAACGATATGGCGATTGCGATCGGATCGCGGCTTCTAAAGTTCACGGCCGATAGCGGTCTTGAAACACGCCTCCGGCAACTCGAAGCCGCGCAAGCAAGGCTCGGGAGCCTGCAGGAGATCGCATCGCGGACACCCTATTTCTGTTCCGGCTGTCCGCATAATCGATCGACCAAGGTTCCAGACGGCATGCGCGCTTATGCGGGCATCGGCTGTCATTACATGGCGCTTTCCATGGACCGGGCGACCGAAGGCTATACGCACATGGGCGGCGAGGGCGCCAATTGGGTTGGCGAGGCTGTCTTTTCGAAACGCCAGCATGTGTTCCAAAATCTCGGCGACGGAACCTATAATCATTCCGGCAGCCTTGCCTTGCGCTTCGCTGTCGCGAGCAAGGTGAACATCACTTTCAAGATCCTCTTTAACGATGCCGTCGCGATGACCGGCGGCCAGCGCCACGAAGGCGGCCTCACGGTCGATATGATCGCACGGCAGGTCGCAGCCGAAGATGTGAATCAAATCGTCGTCGTCACCGACGATCCAAATAAATATGCCCCTTCGACGCACTGGCCAGCCAGCACGTCGATCCGCTCCAGAACCGATCTCGACGATGTGCAGCGCGAGCTCGCAGCGATAGAAGGCACCACCGTTCTGATCTACGATCAAACGTGCGCTTCTGAAAAACGCCGCAGGCGCAAGCGCGGTGAAGAACCCGATCCCGACACGCGCGTCTTCATCAATCCGCTCGTCTGCGAAGGCTGCGGCGATTGCGGCGTCAAATCCAACTGCATCTCGATCCAACCCATCGAGACAGAGTTCGGCCGCAAACGGGCTGTCGATCAATCGAGCTGCAATAAGGATTTTTCGTGCGTCGATGGGTTCTGCCCGGCTTTCGTTTCAATCAGCGGCGCAAAGCTCCGGACGCCCGAGCCTGCCGCCTTTAACAATGCCACCGCTTTGCCTTTGCCAAAAAAGCCCATCCTCACGGACAAGCCCTACGGCATTCTTGTTACAGGCGTCGGCGGCACAGGCGTCGTCACGATCGGTGCGATTCTCGGTATGGCCGCGCATATCGAAGGGAAAGGCTGCGGGGTCATCGACATGGCGGGCCTCGCGCAAAAAGGCGGCGCGGTTTTCAGCCATGTGAAGCTTGCCGCGAAACCGGACAATATTCAAGCGATCCGGGTCGCAGCGGGAAGCGCGGATCTCGTCCTCGGCTGCGATTTTATCGTGTCCGGCTCAACGAAAGTCCTCGCCGCGATACGCAAGGATGAGACGGGCGTTCTGATCAACACGGCGGAAGTCTATCCCGGCGAGATCACACGCGATGCGGATTTCACGCTGCCGTTCGAAGAGATCAAACGCGCAATCAGCCAGGCCGGCGGCAGCCGCACGCATTTCTTCGACGCCAGCCGCATGGCCATTGCCCTTCTCGGCAATTCGATTGGCGCCAATATGATCATGCTGGGCTTTGCCTGGCAGCAGGGCCTCGTTCCGCTTGAAGAAGCCTCGATCTTGCGTGCGATCGAACTCAATGGCGAATCCGTTGGCATGAATCAGGCAGCCTTCGCCTGGGGCCGCAGGCAGGCCGCGGAGCCAGCCGCGGTGGAAGCAGCCATCAAACGCAGACAGAACATTGCCAATCCGCCGCCAGCGACGTCACTCGATGAAGTGATCGAGCGGCGGGTCGAACTTCTCAGAGCCTATGGCGGCCCGGCCTATGTGCGGCGCTTTCTCGCGCTGGTCTCGCATACAGCCGCGATCGAAAGGTCGAAACGTCCTGGCGAAACGGCCCTCACCGAAGCGGTTGCCCGCAATTTCGCTAAATTGCTCGCCATCAAGGATGAATATGAAGTCGCGCGGCTTTATTCGGACGGCACTTTCGCGCGCGAACTGGTTCAGACTTTCGACGGCGACCTCAAGCTAACCTATCATCTTGCACCGCCCATATTGGCCCCCAGGAACAGCAAAGGCCAACCGCTGAAAATCACCGTCGGGCCGTGGATGATCACGGGCTTCAAGCTCCTCGCTTCGCTGCGCGGCCTGCGCAAAATGCCATTCGATATTTTCGGATTCACACGGGAACGTAGAGCTGAACGGGCCTTGATCCGCGATTACGAAGTGCTTCTAACCGAAGTGCTTGCCGGGCTCACCTGCGAAAATCACGGTCTCGCTATCGCCCTGGCTTCGATCCCTGAACACATCCGTGGATATGGCCACGTCAAAATGAAAAATCTGGCCGTTGCGAAGGCTGAGGAAGCGCAACTTTTGGCGCAGTACCGGCAGGGCCTTCAAGCGTTTCCCTCGCAGCCGAGTAGTTAGACCCGCGATACCTCGGCCTTGCGATTGAGCTGAAGCGTGCCGGGAATGAAGGCGTCGAACGCCGCCCAAAATTGCGCGCGGATCGCATCGTTTTCTAAGAGCAGGTCATGCCGCGCATAGGGGATGGTGTAATGCCGCCCAGCTTTCAACCGGCTTGCAAAGCTCTCAATCGCTGGCGTGCTCACCAGCCGGTCAGACCCCGCCGCGAGAATCAAGATCGGCGTCATGATGCGCCGCGCGTAATCAGGTTCTTTGAATTGACGCATCAAGCGGAAGGCGGCATTGACCCAGCCAATCGTCGGATCGCTGATCGCCAAATCCGGCGAGGCGTTTGCGATCGCCGCATAGCGCATGAAGCGCACGGGGTCCGAAGTGAGCACATTGCCTTCGAACGGATAGCGCGTGATGGGCAGCTGGCTGCCGCCTGGAACAAAGGCCCCGCCGAGCCCGATAATATCGAGCGCTTCGACAAGGGCGCGCGTCGCACGGGGAAATCTGAGCCCGCACAGATCGATCATCGGCGCGGTTAGGACCATTCGCTCAAAAACATCCGCGCCGTGACGCGCATGCGCCAGAAGAACGGCGGCGCCCATGGAATGGCCAAGCGCGAACCAGGGTTTTGGACAATAGGCCTCAAGCACCTGACGGCTTAAAGCGGCCAGGTCCCGTTCATAGATCAGGAAATCGTCGATATGACCCTTGAGCGGATTGGCAAGTTCGCGCTCCGACAGGCCCTGACCCCGCATATCCATGATGACAACATTGAAATGCCGGGCACGGAGCTCTTCGATGATTTCGAAATATTTTTCGATGAACTCTCCACGGCCGGTGACGATCGCGACCGTGCCCCGCGGCGCCTCGCTGACCCAGCGCGCAGCGCGCAACTTGAGGCCATCCTGCGCCAAAACCGGCACCATAATCGCCCCTGCCGGAACCGGGTTTTCCGGGATGCCAATCAAATCCATTTTTTTTCAAAAACCCTTCTTGCAAAGGTCCGAAGACCACCCAAATCCATGATAGCGCGGGCCGCTTATGGACGCGCGAAATCAAAGCTTGACTAGGTATTCTTGGTTAAGCGCAGTTTGAGAGACATGGCCGGTCAGACGACGGCGATGGCTTTCAGATGGCCTGGGTGACCAATGCGTCGCGGAGGCCCGCGCTCTTCTAACTTTGCTACGCCCATTTGTTACGTTCAATGGCGTCGCCGAGAAACCAGAGGAATGCTGATCGCAAGCTTGATGTCGCTTCTTAAAGGAGGATATTCATATGCGTCACTTCGATCTTTCTCCGCTTTATCGTTCGACCATCGGATTCGACCGTTTGTTCAACATGATCGATGAAGCCGCCGGGCATGAAACAGCTCCGGCCTATCCGCCCTATAACATAGAGCGAACCGGCGAGAATTCTTACCGGATCAGTGTCGCCGTCGCAGGCTTTTCGGAAGCTGATCTCTCGATCGAAACCAAAGAGCATGGGCTGATGATTCGCGGCTCGAAAGAAGTCCGCAAGGACGGCGAGCAGCCTGCGAAGGAAGTGCTCTATCAAGGCATAGCCGCGCGCTCCTTCGAGCGCCGTTTCCAGCTTGCCGAGCACGTCAAGGTCATGGGCGCCAGCCTTGAGAACGGTTTGCTTCATGTCGATCTCGTGCGTGAGATTCCCGAAGCTGCCAAGCCGCGCCAGATTCCGATCGGCACCTCTGGCCCGAAATTCGTTGAGACTCAGAAGGCGGCTTAAACTCCTGTCGCGTTTGACGGATAAGGGCGCCATTCAGGCGTCCTTATTCACCTTAACTCATTCGCTTCGCCGTGTTTCACTTGCCGCCGCCGGCGGGGCGTGATCTGGCGCTGGTTCAATGGGCGGGCCATTCGCCGCCTTGGCTTGCTCGACGGGCTCCCTTTCTTGAGGCATTCCAGCCTTGCCGGATTGATCCGGCTTTGCCTCAGTCCCTCTTGGCGGCGGACGCAGCTTTTTCACCGGTCCCAAAGGCGTGTTTTCGAGAAGATGTCCGTCATGCGCGTCGTAGACGAGCCGGCGGCGCACCGACTTTGCGTCCTCAACTTCGGCAAGATAAATATTGCCCTTATGCCGGGGCGGCGCGATCAGCTTTAACCCGGCCTCACGAATCCGCTGCTTGATCAGTTCGAGAGGGACAGACGCCGTTTGTTTCGGACTTGCGTTCTGATAGCCGGGCTCGCGATCAGCACTTGTGCCGGGAGGAGGCCCCGCTTCCGGACCTTCGTCATCGGCGTCATAAGGTGACGGTCCGCCATAAGGAGCAGGCTCAGGGCCATAATAAGGGTTTCCATAATACGGCCCGCCATAGGGTCCGCCGTAATAGGGGCCCCAGCCGCGTCCATAATATTGGGCCTGCGCGGCGATGGGAAAACCGGCGGCAAGGCCAAGACTTAAAGCCAAAGCCATCCTGCCAAGGCCGGGGCTGATCCATTTCAAAGGAGATGTGGCGGTGATCGGCTGCATCAGAAGAACTCCACGCTTTCCTCGCTGCCTTTTCAGGCCGGGTTCAAAGCGAACGTCGCTTCGGAATAAGGCGGCGATAAGACAATCTATTTACGCACTACGCCGATGAATCGCTCAATATCCGCAGCTGTGGTTTCAAAAGACGTCACAAGACGTATAAAGACCTCGTTCTCGACCGGCGGGTTTTTATTTTCCGGAAAGTCGCGAAGGCTCCAATCATAATAGCGCGCGCCAGCGGCTTTCAAAGTTTCATCCAGCGCGCGCGGAATGATGGCAAAGATCTCATTGGCGCAGGCAGCCCATGGCAGCCGGACGCCTGGCACTTTGGCGAATTCCGCTGCGAGACGCGCCGCATGTCCATTCGCGATTTGAGCCAGATCGAGCCAAAGGCCGCCGTCGAGATAGGCGCACATTTGCGCACCCAGGAAACGGCCCTTCGAGATCGTATGCCCGGCGCGTTTGCGTTGAAACCCGAATGCTTGCGCCAGAGCTGGATCGAAAAAAATCACCGCTTCGCAAGCCAAGGCGCCATTTTTCGTCGCACCCAGCGACAAGACATCGATGCCCGCCTGCCAGCTCATCGCCGCTGGACTGAGATTTTGCGAAACGAGCGCATTGGCGAAACGGGCACCGTCCATATGGACCTTGAGCCCAGCCTGATGCGCGATGGAAGACAGTTCAGCGATTTCTTCGCATGTGTAGGCAGTTCCGGCCTCGGTCAATTGCGAAAGCGAGAGAACGGCCGGCTGCACCTGCTTGACCGGGCCGCTTGGAAAAGAAGCCAAAGTGGCTTTCAAATCCGCCGCGGCGATTTTTCCGGCAAAGCCGCGAATGCCAACGATCTTGGCACCGGCTGTGAACATTTCCGGCGCGCCGCATTCATCCTCGCTGACATGCGCGTTTTCCTGACAGAAGACCGCGCCCCATGGGGGACAGAGCGCACCAAGCGCCAAAGCATTGGCAGCAGTCCCGGTGGCGACAAGAAAGATGGCGGCCTCATGCTCGAAAACCGCTGTGAGCTTCTCCGCAGCCTTGATCGAAAAAGGATCTTCGCCGTAAGAAGGCACCGCCCCAGAATTGGCAGCAACGATGGCCTCAAGGATTTTGGGGTGCGCCCCGCATGTATTGTCGCTTGTAAAATCCATGTCTTGCGAGATCCTATTATACTCCGCTTTCTCACCAGACGTGACGAATACAAGCACTTTTAACTTCGCGCTTTTTAGCTGATCGATTGAGCTTTGGAGTTTTTACCTGAAGAGAACAAACGTTTAAGCATCCGTCGCTTCCTTAATATCGATTTCAAAGCGCTTTCCAAGCACGCTCATCGCCGCCTCCAATTGTTCAGGCCGCGAATGATGATCCAATCGGAAGAGCCGGTCGACGGATTCACGCTTCCAATTGAGACGCCTTGAAAGTTCAGCTCTGGTCAAATTTTCTTTGCGAAGCGCAAGGTATAAAGCAAGCTTCATTGACGTCAGCACCGGGAGATCGACCCGCCATTTCATCTTGGATTTCGGTGCCGCAACCGGAATATCATCCCCGTCATCGATCATGCTCGCTATAGCCGTCTCGATAGCGTCCAATGCGTGCTGTTGCGCGGAGGTTTCATCCTCGCCAAAGGTCGCAACAATCGGAAGAAGCGGACAAGTGACGAGGAAAGTGCCATTGTCGTCTGGCGTTAGCTCAATCGGATAGGAAAACATCATTTCAATCCAAGTTGCCGCTTGATGGCGTTGACGAGCCCCGTGCCAAGTTCTTTACGCCCCCGTGGATGGGAAGCTCAGACTTTTTATCGCCATAACGCACGATGAGATGACCGGAACCGCTCTTTTTGCTTTCAAATGTGCAGCCTTGAGCGGCAAGCCATTTTTTAAGCTCCTGCGCATTCATGGGATGGAATTAATGCACATTCGCGCTAAGATCAACATAAGTGTGGAACACTCCTATCCTGGCACGGAAGCCTGAAGGCTCGGCTAAGACACCGGCCGCTCTGGCCGATGGACAGAGCCAAAGCGCCGAGTTCCTGCTTGTAGAACCCTCTCAAATCTGCAATCTTCGGGCTTGATAGGACAGCTTTACTGACCATTTAATTGAAGACCGGGGCGTGTATTGTTCCGGCGATTGGGAGCCCAAGGATGAGCAGCGTCGAGCAAGGGAAGCAGCACGAGCAAAGCCCTAATCAGGCGCCGCTGCAAAAACCCATGGCCGAGGCGCCGCGCCAGCCGCTTCCTTTCATGGCCGGTCTCGACCCGAACCTGCCCTCGGCCCAAGGCCTTTACGCGCCGCAAAACGAGCATGACGCCTGCGGCGTCGGTTTCGTCGCCGACATGCACGACCGCAAAAGCCATGAGATCATCGAGATGGGTCTTAAGATCCTGCTCAATCTCGATCATCGCGGCGCGGTCGGTGCCGATCCCAAAGCTGGTGACGGTTGCGGGATGCTCGTTCAGATCCCGCATCGTTTCTTTGAGGCCAAGGCAGCGGAACTCGGCTTTAAGCTTCCGGCACCAGGAAAATATGCCGTCGGCAATTTGTTTTTGCCGCGCAATTCTGAGGGCGCGAAGATGATCGAAGCGATCGTTGAACGCGTGACCGCTGAGGAAGGCCTGAGCTTTCTCGGCTGGCGTGACGTGCCGGTCGAGTCATCGGGGCTTGGCGAAAGCGTCAAGCCAACCGAGCCCAAGATCCGGCAGATTTTCATCGCAAGCGGCGATCATATCGCCGATCAAGAGACGTTCGAGCGGCGGCTTTACATCCTGCGCAAAGCGATCTCGAACAGCATCTATAATCTGCATGACCGGCAGCACACGCGCGGCTTTTACGCCGTGTCTTTGTCGTCGCGCACGATCGTCTATAAAGGCCTTCTGCTTGCCACGCAGCTTGGCGATTATTTCAAGGATCTCGCCGATCCTCTGTTTGAATCCGCGCTCTCGCTCGTGCATCAGCGCTTTTCGACCAATACATTTCCGACCTGGTCGCTGGCGCATCCCTATCGCATGGTCGCGCATAATGGCGAGATCAACACCTTGCGCGGCAATGTCAATTGGATGGCGGCCCGGCAAGCCTCGGTTGCCTCCGGCCTCTTCGGCAATGATATTTCGAAGCTCTGGCCGATTTCCTATGAGGGTCAGTCGGACACTGCTTGTTTCGATAATGCGCTCGAATTTCTCGTGCAGGGCGGCTATTCGCTCGCACACGCCATGATGATGCTCATTCCGGAAGCCTGGTCCGGCAATCAGCTCATGGATGAAGCGCGCCGGGCCTTCTACGAATATCACGCCGCCTTGATGGAGCCGTGGGACGGTCCGGCCGCCGTCGCCTTTACCGATGGCCGTCAGATTGGCGCGACACTCGACCGTAACGGCTTGCGTCCAGCTCGCTATCTCGTCACCGATGACGGGCTTGTCGTCATGGCCTCGGAAGCCGGTGTGCTGCCGATCCCGGAAGAAAAGATCGTCACCAAATGGCGCCTTCAGCCAGGACGCATGCTGCTCGTCGATTTGGAGCAGGGCCGCATCATCTCGGACGACGAGATGAAGCATCAGCTCGCGACCTCGCACCCTTACGCCGAATGGCTTGCGCGCACGCAGATCAAACTGGAAGAGCAAAAGCCAGTCGAGCCGCGCGCGGCGCGCAGCGACGTCTCGCTGCTCGACCGTCAGCAGGCCTTCGGCTACACACATGAAGACCTCTATCTTTTGATGTCGCCAATGGCCGTTACCGGTCAGGAGGCGGTCGGCTCGATGGGAACCGATACGCCAATCTCGGCGCTCTCGTCCAAAACGAAGCTGCTTTACACCTATTTCAAACAGAATTTCGCACAGGTCACGAATCCGCCGATCGACCCGATCCGCGAAGAGCTCGTGATGAGCCTCGTCTCCTTCATCGGGCCGCGGCCAAATATTCTCGATCATGAAGGCAGCTCGAAGAAGAAGCGCCTCGAGGTCCGCCAGCCGATTTTGACGAATGGCGATCTCGACAAGATCCGCTCCATCGGAACCTTTGAAGATTCCTTTGACACGAAGACTCTTGACACAACCTATGCGACGGAAACCGGCGCCGCGGGCATGGCTGAGGCGCTGACGCGGCTCTGCGACCGTGCCGATCAAGCCGTCCAAGGCGGCTATAATATCATCATCCTGACCGATCGCCTCGTCGGGCCGGACCGCATCCCGATCCCGGCTTTGCTCGCGACAGCCGCCGTGCATCATCATTTGATCCGCAAGGGGCTGCGCACCTCCGTCGGTCTTGTCGTTGAGACGGGCGACGCACGCGAGGTGCATCATTTCGCGCTGCTCGCAGGCTATGGCGCCGAGGCGATCAATCCCTATCTGGCTTTTGAGACGCTCGCCTCCATGGCGGATCAGTTTCCAGAAGAAGTCGATGGCTATGAGGCGGTGAAGCGCTACATCAAGTCGATCGACAAAGGCCTGTTGAAGGTCATGTCCAAGATGGGCATTTCGACCTATCAATCCTATTGCGGCGCGCAGATCTTCGACGCCATCGGCCTCAGCGAAGAATTCGTCGCGCAATATTTTACCGGCACGGCAACGCGCATCGGCGGCGTGGGCCTCAGCGAAATCGCGCAAGAAACCGTGCGGCGCCACCGTGACGCTTTCGGCAATGCGCCCGTCTACCGTCACGCGCTCGATGTCGGCGGCGATTATCAATTCCGCATCCGCGGCGAGGCGCATTCATGGTCGCCCGAAGCGGTCACCCTGCTGCAACACGCTGTTCGCGGCAATAATCGGGAGACCTATCGCGCTTATTCCAACCTCATCAACGATCAGCTCGATCAGCCTTTGACGATCCGGGGTCTCTTCCGCCTGAAGAGCGCGGCGGAAGACGGACGCCAGCCCGTGCCGCTCGAAGAGGTTGAATCCGCCGCGACGATCGTCCGGCGTTTTTCGACCGGTGCGATGTCGTTCGGTTCGATCTCCCGCGAGGCGCATACGACACTTGCCATTGCGATGAACCGCATTGGCGGCAAGTCCAACACTGGAGAAGGCGGCGAGGAATCTGATCGCTTCAAGCCGCTGCCAAACGGCGACTCGATGCGTTCCGCGATCAAGCAGGTCGCATCCGGCCGCTTCGGCGTGACGACGGACTATCTCGTCAATGCCGATATGATTCAGATTAAGATGGCGCAAGGCGCGAAGCCAGGCGAAGGCGGGCAGCTGCCAGGCAATAAGGTCGACGCGGTCATAGCGAAGGTGCGCTATTCGACTCAAGGCGTCGGTCTCATCTCGCCGCCGCCGCATCATGACATTTATTCGATCGAAGATTTAGCGCAGCTGATCTTCGATCTGAAGAATGTCAATCCGGCAGCGGATGTTTCCGTCAAGCTCGTGTCCGAAGTGGGTGTCGGCACCGTCGCGGCGGGTGTGTCAAAAGGCCGTGCCGACCATGTCACGATTTCCGGCTTCGAAGGCGGCACTGGCGCTTCGCCGCTGACTTCGATCAAACATGCGGGCAGCCCGTGGGAAATCGGGCTTGCCGAAACGCATCAGACATTGGTGCTGAACCGGCTGCGCGCGCGCATCGCTGTGCAAGTCGATGGCGGTTTGCGCACGGGCCGCGATGTCGTGATCGGCGCTTTGCTCGGTGCCGACGAATTCGGCTTTGCCACGGCGCCTTTGATCGCGGCAGGCTGCGTGATGATGCGCAAATGCCATTTGAACACCTGCCCCGTGGGGATCGCGACACAAGACCCGGTTTTGCGCAAGCGCTTCGTCGGCCTGCCCGAACATGTCATCAATTTCTTCTTCTTCGTCGCCGAGGAAGTTCGCGAACTGATGGCGCAGCTCGGTTATCGCCATATCGACGAGATGATCGGGCAAATGCAAATGCTCGACAAGGAAAAGGCCGTCGCACATTGGAAGACGCAAGGGCTGGACTTTTCCAAGCTCTTCCATAAGCCGGAAGCGCAAGCACAAGATGCGATCTTCCATTCCCTGAAGCAGGATCATAATCTCGATAGCGTGCTCGACCGCAAGCTGATCGAAGCCTCGCATAATGCGCTCGCCAGCCGCTTGCCGGTCAAGATCGAAACCCCGATCCACAATATCAACCGCACAACGGGCGCTATGCTCTCAGGCGAGATCGCCAAACGCTACGGATATGAGGGCCTGCCCGACAATACGATCCACATTCTTGCTAAAGGCACCGCCGGCCAGAGCTTTGGCGGCTGGCTCGCGCATGGCGTGACTTTGGAACTCGAGGGTCAGGCCAATGATTATGTGGCCAAGGGCCTGTCGGGCGGACGCATCATCATCTATCCGCCGCGCGATACGCGCGTTGTCGCGGAAGATTCGATCATCGTTGGCAATACAGTGCTTTATGGCGCGATCTCCGGGGAGTGTTATTTCCGCGGCGTCGCGGGCGAGCGTTTCGCGGTCCGTAATTCGGGCGCGGTCGCCGTTGTCGAAGGCACAGGCGATCACGGCTGCGAATATATGACGGGCGGCATTGTCGTCGTCATCGGCAAAACGGGGCGGAATTTCGCCGCCGGCATGTCAGGCGGCATCGCCTATGTGCTCGACGAGGACGGCACCTTCGCGCAACGCTGCAATCTCGCCATGGTCGATCTCGAACCCATGGCTGAGGAAGAAGAGCTCATGCAGGCACGATATCATCAAGGCGGCGATCTCGATTCGCATGGCCTTGTCGATATTATGCACGATATGACCCGCTTCGATGCCGAGCGCCTGCATCAGCTCATCACGAACCATGCGAAATATACGGGCTCGGCACGGGCGCAGCTGATCCTCGACAAATGGGACGAATACCGCCCGAAATTCCGCAAGGTGATGCCGGTTGAATACCGGCGTGCCCTGCAAGACATGATCGCCGAGGAGAAGACGCTGACGCCAGCGGGGTAACTGCTGTTGTAAGCGTTAAAAGACCAATCTACGCCGCTAAATCCGCGACAACAGCATCGAGCAAGGGAAAGCCCTCCTGACTGACGCGCAGCCAGCCGTGCGGCGTATATTCAACCATGCCTTCTTCGACCAGCGAGGCAATGCGCTGCGGATCGAGGCTGCGGCCGGACAGCGCCTGAAACCGCGACGGCTCGATGCCTTCGGTCAGACGCAGGCCCATCAGCAAAAATTCATCGCCCTGCTCTTCTGTCGTGAGCAATTCGTCCTCGACAAGCGCATGGCCATCGGTTTCGACAACGGTCAGCCACATTTCGGGATGCTGCTCGGTCGCCTGCGCACGGCGGCCTTTCGGAGTCTTGATGCGTCCATGCGCGCCTGGGCCGACGCCGACATATTCGCCATAACGCCAATAGATGAGATTATGCCGGCTCTCGCCGCCGGGCCGCGCATGATTTGAAATTTCATAGGCAGGCAAACCGGCCTTGGACATGATCTCCTGCGTGACATCCCACAAATCGCGTGACTTGTCGGCATTGGGCAGTTTGAGCTTGCCCGCGTCCCGCAGGCGCTCAAACATTGTGTCAGGCTCAATCGTCAGCTGATAGAGCGAGAGATGATCGGCGGCGTGCGTCAGTGCCATTTGCAGCTCGCGCTTCCAGGCATCTGGCGATTGGCCGGGCCGCGCATAGATCAGATCGAAGGAATAACGCTCGAAGACGGAGGATGCGATTTTCACCGCGGTCAAAGCTTCCGCGGCCGTGTGCATGCGTCCAAGCGCTTTCAGATCGGCATCGTTCAAAGCCTGGACGCCGAGCGAGACACGATTGACCCCGGCTGCGCGATAGCCGCGAAAACGCTCCGCTTCGACGCTCGTCGGGTTGGCTTCGAGCGTGATTTCGACGCCGGGCTGAATGGACCAATGTTTGCCGATGGCGTCGAGGATCGCGGCGACCGTTTCCGGCTTCATGAGCGAGGGCGTACCGCCGCCGAAAAAGATCGAGGCAACCTTGCGGCCTTTGGTCAAAGACGCGCGATGCGCGAGCTCGGTTTTAAAAGCCGCGACGAATCGCTCCTCGTCGATCGGATGTGCCCGGACATGGCTGTTGAAGTCGCAATAAGGGCATTTCGACAGGCAAAACGGCCAATGCACATAGACGCCGAAGCCGGGGTCCGCGGGAACATAGGTTTGGCTCGCCATTTTCGCTCTATGTCAGGGTTGCGCGGCTCTGAGCTGAACCAGAAAGATCCAGCCCGTGCCACGGCACAGTGATGAGGGCAAAGGACGCGCCATACGCTTGCCGGACACGCTGCTCACGACCATGCGGGCAACCCGAAATTGCCGTTTCGGGATCATGGACGGAACTGTATCAAAACGGGATCATAACATTATGCGTTGCCCGATCTCTTCATGCCACCCAAAAGTTAAGACGGCGTTCACCACGTTTTCTTAAATCAAGAACAGCCATATCCGGCAAGACACTCCGTTAGGACACTTGGGTCCGGCAAAAAAGGACGCGCTTTTGAGCTATCTCGACCCTCCGCCTCTTCCGGCGCCGGTCGTCGTCACCAAGGATTTTGGCGGCCTGGTCACAGACTACCAAGCGCGCACGGAAGAATATCGCGCGGAGAACCGGGAAATCCGGGTGCATGAATGCCACTCGGCTTGCACGATGGTGCTCAGCCTGCCGAATGCCTGCGTCTATCCTGACAGCATCTTCAAATTCCATCAGGCCTATAATCTGCGAAACCATCTCACCGATTTCGGCGTCTCGGCGGAACTGTTCAATACTTATCCCGATGCAGTGCGGGCGCGGCTTGGCACACTGACGCGCGACTTCAAAATCCTGCGTGGCAGCGAGTTGATCGCGCTCGGCATCCGCGATTGCAACGAGCCGCGCATCATGGTCGCCTCGGCCGGCAAAACCGTGCAGCGGCCGCTCGATCAGGATAGTTCGCTGACGAGCGCCGTTCATGGCTGGATGGGCGCGATGACAGGTGCCTTGACCCAACAGCCCGCCGAAGCTCCCAGCGAGCTGGTCCGTGTCGCATCGCGCGAACCTTCAAAGCCCGCGCCATCCGAACTCGTCTTTGCCGATTATCCGCTGCCGCCTGCGAGGCCCGCGGCGCTCATTGCCTCGGAAGAAGCTGCGCCTGGGGCCGCACTCTCCGAAAGCTCGCGCGGCACCTCCGATGTGCCTTTGCCGCCGCCGCGTCCGGCTTCATTAAGCCTTGCCAATACGCAGCGTCTGCCGGTCGCCGCCAGATTGCGGATCATTGGCGGCGGAGCGCCGATCCTCTCGAGCCAGACATTCGTCGCTTTCGCAGTGATGCCGAAGTAATTACAGCCACGACGATCCGAACCGTGCCCATAGCTTCGGATATTTATTTGCGAGAAAACTTTTAGACTCTTCGAAAGCTGTGCCAGCAGGCTGCGAGGCAGGAGGAGCGCCCGTGGAAGGAAATGATCCCTTCGCATCTTTCCAGGGATTAATCCCCGTCTTTTCAGCCCAGACGTTGCTCGCAACATAAGCGAATTCCTCGAACTCATATGTTCCAGGAGCACTTGGCGCGGCCATATCGGCAAGAGAATCCGGGTTGCCAACTGCTGCGTCGAAAACTCGACGTCCTTTTGATATGAGCCACAGTTGAAAGTACTCGAAGCCATCGTCACTAGCGCCACCATTCATCAGGAAAGCTGCGCCCCATAAATCCCAAATGTAGGCCCGCTTCTTCTCCCTCTGAAAGGCTCGCTCAAAAGCTTCGATCTCAAAGACAGTAAGATCACGTAGGACTTGGCGAAGTGCTTCAAGTTGGCACTGCGGATCCGCCTCATATGCGCTTGTATGATCAATCAAAGTCCAAAAACGGTCTTCTGACATAACATCTTCGTTCGCCATGTCATTACTGTCCATCACCTGCCCCGTGAGAGATGACTTGCCTGCGCAAACAGGCCAGCCAAATAGCAACTTAAGGACGGCAAACAAAACGGGCATAGCGAACCTTAGGTAAGCCACGATTTCTACACGAATGAATCAATTTTACTACAAGTAGCTCCGCCGTGCCCGCTTGACCGGAACATCACCACAACCGTGTCACGCCATAGACATCGAAAGGCTGCTCATTTGAAACGAGCACAAGCTGTTCGAGCATCGCTTGCGCGATC
>Ga0116230_10002186_pt1 | contig 18801 bp, 12 predicted proteins | sample S1TSphfallax_3_FD_88678 | JGI IMG/M metagenome (GOLD analysis project Ga0116230, IMG submission 88678) | Host-associated microbial communities from peat moss isolated from Minnesota, USA - S1T2_Fd - Sphagnum fallax MG | ecosystem: Host-associated > Plants > Peat moss > Unclassified | place...
GGCGCCGAAGGGTCCGGCAACGACGCACAGCGACGGGCCGTTGATCGCCGCGATGCTGAGTTCGGGCGTCAGCAGCGGTGACACCTCGGCCTCGGGCAGCCGCACCGCCAGCATGGCGCCGCCGGGCAAGGATTGCATCAGGCGGCCGCGGGCGGCGACCACCGCGAGTGCATCCGCCAACGACATGACGCCGGCCAGCACGGCGGCGACGAATTCGCCGATGCTGTGGCCGATCATCGCGCTTGGTTTGATCCCCCAACTCAGCCACAGACTCGCCAGCGCATACTCGACGCTGAAGATCGCCGGCTGGGCCGCGATGGTCATCATCAGTCGCTGGTTCGATTGCGGCGTCTTGTCGGTGGGATACAGGAGCGCGAGCAGATCATCGGTCATCAGCGGCTCAAGAATCGCGGCGCAGCGCTCGATCGCCTGGCGAAACACCGGCTCTTGCGCGAACAGATCGCGCCCCATGTCCGGATACTGCGCTCCCTGTCCGGGGAACATGAAGACGACGTGCCCCGTGCCGGCGCGGCGCGGCGCGGCGGCGGGCGCGCGCCCGGCCGCGGCCTCGAGTTTGGCGACGGCGTCGGGCACGTCACGAGCGACGATGGCCTGTCGATGATCGAAGGCACGGCGCCCGGCCTGCAAGGTGAACGCCACGTCGGCGAGCGCCAGCATAGGCTGCGCGCGCAGGTGCCGCGCGAGGTTCTGCCGTGCGGCGTCGAGTGCGGCGGCGCTGCGCGCCGACCAGACGAGCACGTGTGCGCGGTCCGTGACCGCGTCAGGCCCCGCTGCCGCGGCGCGCGGTGCGCGCGCCGGCGCCTCCTCGAGCACGACATGCACGTTGGTGCCGCCGACGCCGAAGGCGCTGACGCCCGCACGGCGCGGCGTGGAGGTCGCCGGCCACGGCGTCAGCTCGGCATTGACGAAGAACGGCGTCTTCGAAAAATCGATCTGCGGGTTCGGCCGCTGGTAATGCAGCGACGCCGGCAGCATGCGGTGCTCGAGCGCGAGCACGGTCTTGATGAAGCCGGTGATGCCGGCCGCCGCGTCCAAGTGCCCGACGTTGCCTTTGACCGATCCCAAGGCGCAGAAATTCAGGTCGGGTGTGCCTGCCGTGAACGCCTTCGTCAGGCCCGCGATCTCGATGGGATCGCCGAGCGGCGTGGCCGTGCCGTGACATTCCACGTAGCTGATGGAGCGCGGCTCGACACCCGCATTGGCATGCGCCATTTCGATGACCGACGCCTGGCCGCTGACGCTCGGTGCGGTGAAGCCGACCTTCGATGCGCCGTCATTGTTGATGCCCGCGCCGCGCACCACGGCATAGATATGGTCGCCATCGGCGAGCGCATCCTCGAGCCGCTTGAGCAACACGACGCCCGCGCCATCGCCGAAAATGGTGCCCGTGGCAGCGGCGTCGAACGGGCGGCACGTGCCGTCCGCGGACACCATGCCGCCGTCGAGATGCTGGTAGCCGCGTTTCTGCGGAAAGGTGATGGAAACGCCGCCCGCAAGCGCCATATCCGCCTGATACAACAGCAAGCTCTGGCACGCCTGAGCGACGGCCAGCAGCGACGTGGAGCACGCAGTCGCCAGCGTGAAGCTCGGTCCGCGTAAATCCAGCTTGTAGGACACCCGGGTCGAGAGGAAGTCCGCGCCCGCGCCCAAGAGCTTCGGGTACTCCCCGACCTGGTAATTGCTGACGAAGCCTTCCACCGCGCGGCGTTCGGTCAGTACGTTGTTGAGAAAATAGGTGTTGATGCTCGCACCGGCGAACACGCCGATGGAACCGGGGTAAGCCGCCGGATCGTAGCCGCCATCCTCCAATGCGGTCCAGGCGCATTCGAGAAACAGCCGCTGCTGCGGATCGGTGAGTTCGGCTTCACGCGCATACATGCCGAAAAACTCGGCATCGAAATTTCCGACGTCCTTGAGAATGGGCCGCGCCTTGACGAAGTTCGACGCCGCGCGCTCGTCGGGACTGAAGCTGTCCTCGAGTTCGGCGTCGCTGAACCGGGTGACCGACTCGACGCCGGCCTGCAAATTGTTCCAGAACTCCGTGACCGAATCGGCACCCGGCCAACGCCCGGCCATGCCGATGACGGCCACCGCACCCGGAATGTCGTGACTGTCCTCGTCGTTCATCATGCGTTCCTGCGCAGGTTGGCCCGCGCGCGGGCGAGGGCGGATTGCTGGCGCCGCGCCCGTTCATCGGCATTCAAAGGGGTGCCGGCGGCGAGGGGTGCGGGCGCCGCGTGCGCACCGCGCAGCAAGCGGGCGGTCAGCGAGCTGATGCTCGGGTATTGAAACAAGTCGACCACGGTGATGTCGGATTTCATGGCTGCCGCAATTCTCGCGTGCACCGCGATAACTTGCAGCGACGTACCGCCACAATCGAAAAAGTTATCGTTAACTCCAAGCGCATTTGTTCCCAAAACATCCCGCCAGATTGACAATAAGACAGCCTCGAGCGAACTTATGTCGGATGTGGCCGCGGTGATGTGATCCGATTGTCCCACGCCCGTCTCCGCCGCCGCGTCCGCCACCTCCGGTCTCGGCGGGACTTGCGGCAGCCTGGCGCGATCGATTTTGCCGGTGGGCGACAGCGGTAGCGCGTCCAATACCGTGAACGTGGCAGGCACCATGTAATCCGGCAGATCCCTCTGCAATAGGGCGCGCAGCTCGCCGAGCCGCACATCGCTGCCGCGCAACGTGATGTAAGCATGAATTTTTCGCGCGCCGATCTCCCCCGGCGGGCAAATGACCGCCGCGTCTTCCACCGCCGGCACACGGCGCAGCGCCGCCTCGATTTCATCCAGTTCGACGCGCTTGCCGTTGATCTTGACCTGGCGGTCGACCCGGCCCAGGAATTGAATGTTACCGTCAGGGCGGCGGGCGACTCGATCGCCGGTGCGATACAGTCGCGCCCCGCCCCTGAGCACGAACTTTTCGGCCGTGAGGTCGGGACGATTCCAATAACCCAGCGCGACTCCGGCGCCGCCTGCGAACAATTCACCTGCCTCGCCGTCGGCAACCTCTTGTCCCGACTCATCGAGTATGTAGACCTGGGTATGCGCGATCGCGGTGCCGATGGGAATGGGCGCGAGCCCAGCCTCGGGCGCGCGGGGAATGCGGTAACAACAGGTGAACGTGGTGTTCTCCGTCGGCCCGTAGCCGTTGATGATCTGACACTCCGGCAAAGCAGCTTGGGCCTTGGCGACGTGCGGGGGCGATAGCACGTCGCCGCCGGCGAGCAACTGGCGCAGCGGCTTCAATCCGTCCAGACGGTGATCCACCATCAAATGGAACAGTCCGGCGGTGAGCCACAAGGTCGTGACGCCATGGCGCGCGATGCTGGTCGCGATATCGTCCAGCGACGGCTGCGGGGCGGAGAGAATGGCCAACTTGCCGCCATTCAGCAGCGCTCCCCAAATCTCGAATGTCGATGCATCGAAGGCAAGCGGGGCGAGCTGCAGATGCACTTGATCCCTGCCCATGGCTGCGTAGGGATTATCCGACACCAGCCGCACCACACCGCGATGCGGAATCAGCACGCCTTTCGGCCGCCCGGTCGATCCCGACGTGTACATGATGTAAGCCGCATCCTCGGGACCCACCTCCGGCAGCGCGCCGGTGGCCGGTTCATCGAGGGCGACCTCGAACACCTCAGATAATTCATGCCCGGCGCCGTCCCAAAATACCGCGTCCGGCGCGAGCAGGGACGACTGCACCAGCATCAAGCTCGGCCGGCAATCCTCGTAAACGAATTTCAGCAGATTGGGCGGGTACGACGGGTCGAATGGCACGTAGCTGCCGCCCGCCTTGAGGATGCCGAGCATGGCCGCCACCGCAGCCACCGAACGTTGCGCAAATAGGCCGACCCGGTCGCCACGGACGATGCCATGGCGCGCAAGATACCGAGCAATTCCATCCGCTCGACGCGCGAGTTCGCCATAGGTGAGATGTCGGGTCTCGCCAACCACGGCGATTTGGTCCACCATTTGCTCTGCGAGCGCCGCGAAATTCGCGTGAATGGAGCGTTGCATTTTCATAAGAGCTCTATCGCTGTCAGTTCAAACCTCCCGTACGACCAGGCGCGTCGCATTCCATCAAGACTAGGGTAGTCTGTAACCCTAGTCTCAGCGGAAGGACTGCGTAATATTGCCGACCAATCCACACAATTCACCATCGCCAAACCTGCGTTCGGCCAGGTTAAGTCCGTTGTTCCCTAAGGAGGTGGTCGTGATCGAACGCCACCATCCAGGCAACCCTCTCGATCTCAAGCCGGGCGAGTCCCATTATGTGGCCCGGGCACGAGCAAAGCGACTCCAGGAATTCGCCGCGGGGCGCGCCTGTGCCCGCGCCGCGCTCGCCGAATTCGGCGTCCATGATGTGGAGCTTCCCGCCGCGGCGGACCGGCAACCCCTATGGCCGCAGGGTTTCATCGGCAGTATCACGCACACCGCCGGTTTTTGTGCCGCAGCGGTGGCGCTGCGCTCAGAGATCCTCTGCCTGGGACTCGACAGCGAAACGGTCGGCGCGCCCACCCGCGACATTTGGTCCACGGTGTGCCGCGACGAAGAGCTCGTGTGGATCGACTCGCTGCCCGCCGCCGAGCAGTCCGCTGCCATCACGCTGGTCTTTTCGGCCAAGGAAGCATTTTACAAGGCCCAATACCCCCTGGTGTCGGAATGGCTGGATTTTCACGATCTTTCCATCCATGCGCCGGGGTGGAGCGGCGCCTCCGGGGTGTTCACGGCCGTCGCCACCCGCCCGATTCGCTTCGCCGACCACGTGCGCTTACCGATTACCGGACGCTACGCCTTTCACGAGCAATTCGTATCTACCGCCGTGTCCGCTGCTACGAGATTCTGACCGGAGCCGAAGGCACGGGGTATCGAATCAGCGTGGTGTTCGCCGGCTCCTGGTACGGTCAGGGGCGAGAGGCCGCTGTGCGGGAACTGTCGCCTTTTTGTTCCCGCACAGCGGCCTCTCGCCCTGGAACACTTCAGTATGCCTTGTCGTCGCGAAACACCTTGACGATGGTGAGCAGAATGATCTTGATGTCGAGCATGGGCGACCAGTGGCGCAGATAGTCGAGATCGAAGTTCACGCGCGCCTCCATGTCCTTCAATTCCGCCGTCTCGCCGCGGCAGCCGTTGACCTGCGCGAGACCGGTGATGCCGGGCAACACTTTGTGGCGCACCATGTAGCCCTTGATGAGCTTGCGATATTCCTCATTGTGGGCGACGGCATGCGGCCGCGGTCCCACCAGGCTCATGCGACCCTGCAATACATTGATGAGCTGCGGCAGTTCATCCAGCGACGTCCGGCGCAACACCCCGCCGATGCGGGTGATGCGGCTGTCGGTACGCGAGGCTTGTTTGATCTGCGCACCGTCTTCGGTGACGCGCATGGTGCGAAATTTGTAGACCGCGATCTCGCGACCATCGAGTCCGTAACGGCGCTGTTTGAAGATGACGGGTCCGGGTGACGACATCTTGACGGCCATCGCCACCATCGCGAGCAGCGGCAGCAAGAGCAGCAATATCAGCATGGACAAACCGATGTCGGTCAGGCGCTTGGCGACGCCGCGGTAACCGTAGAACGGCGTCTCGCACATGGCGACCACCGGGATGCCGTGAATGTCGCCGGAACGCGCCTGAATGAGGTCGAACACGAAGATATCCGGCACAAAATAGATCGACGCCGTGGTGTCGCGAAGATCGTCCAGCAGATCCATCACGCGCTTCAAGTGGCGGATTGGCAACGCCAGGAAGATCACGTCGGTACGGTGTTGCTTGACGTAGTCGGCGAGGTCGCCCAAGCCGCCGATCAGCCGCGCGTCGGGTTCCATGCCGAGCCGATCGCTGCTGCGGTCATCGAAGAAGCCCGCCACCTCGAGCCGCATGCCGGGATTACTCTTCAAGCGGCGCGCGAGTTCCAGACTGCTGCTGTTGTAGCCGGCAATGATGGCACTGCGGCTGTCGAAGGCGTTCAGCAAGAAGCGGCGCATGACCTCCTGCATGATCAACGTGGCCAGGATGAGAGCCACCGGCGTGGCGGCGGCCCAGGTCAGAAATACGCGGCGCGGATAGGCCTCGAGTGGGGATTTCGTGATGTAACCGATGGCGAGCAGCACGGCGAGTATCAGCAGCCAGCGGAAGATCACGTCGACCACCGCGGAGACGCGCGGCGAGGTGATTTGCGAACTCACCTCGCGGGGCGGCTGCACCAGCACGAGACACAGCACGGCCACGATGACGATCGCCGATGATGACGGATCGAACGAGTTACCCAGCAGAATGAGCGTGGCGTAAAGCGACGCGACCGCCACGGCCGCGGGCATGATCGCCTGCACGCCCGCCAAGATCGCAATCAAAAAGCTCTGTTTCGCAAGGACCGGCTGGGTCATCTAATGTCCAGTGAATCGCCATCAAGCATCGCTGCACAACGCGAACGAAAGCCGAATTAAGACATAATCGGCAAATAGTATCAGGCATCCGGAGCGGTTCGAACGTGACCTATTTCTACAAAAGTTAAATTGCGTCGCTAATGTTATTCTATGAGTGTATGACAAACGTTCCATTACTCGATCTTAAGGCGCAATTTGCGCAAATTCGGGCCGAGGTGATGCCTCTCATCGAGGAGGTATGTGCGAGCCAGATGTTCATTTTGGGCGAGCATGTCCGCACGTTCGAGGCCGAATTGGCGAGTTACTGCCGCACGCCCTACGGCGTCGGCGTGTCTTCCGGCACCGATGCATTGCTGCTCGCTCTGATGGCGCTCGATATCGGTGCCGGTGATGAGGTGTTGACGTCGCCCTTCACTTTTTTTGCCACAGCCGGCGCGATCGCACGCACGGGCGCTCAGCCGGCGTTCTGCGATATCGATCCCGTCACCTTCAATATCTCATCATCGGCCTTGCAAACGTTCATCGATCGTGAGTGTGAACTGCGCGACGGGCTGCTCATCAATCGTTCGACCGGCGGCTGGATAAAAGCCGTCATGCCGGTTCACCTGTACGGTCAGTCCGCAGACATGAATCCCTTGATGGCGCTCGCCAAGCGCTATCGGTTGCGGGTGATCGAGGACGCCGCGCAGGCCATCGGCACGGAATACCTGGATGGCGCGCGGGTCGGCTCGATCGGCGACATCGGCTGCTTTTCCTTCTTTCCGAGCAAGAATCTCGGTGCTTTCGGCGACGCGGGCTTTTGCACCACCCGCGATCCCGAGCTCGCCGAGAAGATGCGTGTGTTGCGCGTCCACGGCGGCAAGCCGAAGTACTTTCACTCCTTGATCGGCGGCAATTTTCGCATCGATGAACTCCAGGCCGCGGTGCTTCGGGTGAAACTCAAGTATCTCGACGGCTGGACCCAAGCCCGGCAGCGCAACGCCGCCTTCTACAGCGCCGCGTTTGCCGCGGCCGACTTGGGCGGCCGGCTGGTGACGCCCATCGCCGTGCCGGGTCAGCGGCACATCTTCAACCAGTACATCGTGCGCGTAGAGCGCCGAGATGCGCTGAAGGCATTTCTGACGCAATGCAACATCGGGACGGAAATCTACTATCCGGTGCCGCTGCACCTACAGCAGTGTTTTGCCTACCTGGGCCACAAGGTGGGAGATTTTCCGGAATCGGAGCGTGCCGCGGCCGAAACCTTGGCGCTGCCGGTGTATCCAGAACTCAGCGAACAGCAACTTACGTTCGTGGTCTCGAGCGTGAAGGAGTTCTTCAAGTCTTCTTGAAGTCCTCCGGCAAGAGCTGGTGACGCGAAAGGAGCTTGTAGAAATCGGTGCGGTTGCGTTTCGCCAGCCGCGCCGCCTGGCTGACGTTGCCGCCCGTGATCTGGAGTATTTGCGACAGATAAATCCGCGTGAACTCGTCGCGCGCTTCGTCGAACGACGGCAGCCTGACGGGGCTGCCGCCCAAGGACTGCTGGACGAGTTCTGCGGTGATGATCGCGCCATGCGATAGCGCCACGTTCTGGCGCACCACGTTGTACAACTGCCGCACGTTGCCGGGCCATTCGGCGGTCGCCAGCAGTTCAACGGCTTCGGGCGCATAGATCTTGCGCTGGCCGCTCTCCTTGGCGATCTCGCCCAAAAAGTGGGCCACCAGCAGCGGAATATCCTCGCGCCGCCGGCCGAGCGATGGCATTTCGATGTGCACGACGTTGAGGCGGTAGTACAGATCTTCGCGGAACTGGCCGCTCACCATCAAATGGTGCAGGTCGCGATGCGTGGCGGAAATGACCCGTACGTTGATCGGCACGGCTTCCTCGCCGCCGCCCACCGGGCGGATCTGATTCTCCTGCAGCACCCGCAATAACTGCACTTGCAGCCGCATCGGCATGTCGCCGACCTCATCGAGCAGCAAGGTGCCGCCCTCCGCGTTCTCGAAAATGCCTTTCTGCGCCCGCGTGGCGCCGTTGAATGCGCCCTTCTCGTGGCCGAACAGTTCCGACTCGAGCAGGTTTTCGGCCATCGCGCTGCAGTTGATCGAGAGGAACGGCTTGTTACGGCGCGGGCTCGCATCGTGAATGGCATGGGCCAGCAATTCCTTGCCGGTGCCGCTTTCCCCCGTCAAGAGCACGCGTGCATCGGTTCCCGCGACCATGTTGGCCTGGGCGAGCTTGTCTTCCATGAGCTGATTGCGGGTGATGATGTTGGCGCGCCAATCCTCATCGACATGGGCGAAGCCGGAAACCTTCAGCGCCTTTTGCACGTGATCGAGCAGCTCTTGCTTGTCCACCGGCTTCGTCAGGAAACCGAACGCACCGCTTTGCGTTGCGTGCACGGCATCGGGAATGGTGCCATGCGCCGTGAGGATGATCACCCGCAAGCCGGGCCAGCGGCTTTGTAATTCCTTCAACAGGCCGATGCCGTCCATGTGATCCATGCGCAGGTCGGTGATCACCAGGTCCGGCCGGAAACGGCTGCACGCCGCGAGCGCCGCGGCCGCGCTTTCCACCGCCTCGACCTCGTAATTCTCGGCGCGCAGGCGGATGGTCAGCAGACGCAGCAAACCGGGGTCGTCATCGACCACGAGTATTCGCGCTTTGCGTTTTTGTGGCGCGGGGTCGCGCACACCGTTCTGGAAGCCGAACGCGAGTGGCGTGGTCGAGGCAATCGAAAAGCCGTTCACTTCATAGTCTCCCAGCGTTCAAGGATGCCCGGTCCTCAAGGATGCGATCCATTCGTGCCCCGGTCGTTGATGGACCGCTCGATATGGGTGACCGCCTCGAGTTTTGCCTGAGCCTCTTCCAAGGCTTTACGCAACCGCACATTCTCATCGGATTCGGCGGCCATGCGGCGGTTGATCACCTGCAATTTATCGCGCGTCTCGCGGGGCGCCTCGTCCCGCAGTTGCTTGTTCTCGGCCTGCAGCACCAGACGCTGGTCGACGTCTTTCAATTCGACGACGGCGAGCAAACGCTCCACCGGCAGCAGAGTCTCAGGCGATGCCAGCAATTCCGACAACTGTCGCTGCGCGGCGACGGCATCCGACCCGGCGTGTCCGGGCGTCGCCAACGCCAACGCATAGCGCAGTTTGTTGCTGGTGGTCGGCGTAACCTCCGCCGCGGTCCGCGCCGATTCGAACAATTCGGCCTGACGGGCCGGGTCGCCTTCGGGCAATATTTCCATCATTTCCAGTGCCCCGGTGATGGCATCCAAATCCGGGTGGGGCCGGTCGGGGACCGCGACCGGCGCCTTCGGCTCGGCATGTCGGCCGGTCGAATTACACCCGGCGAGCAGCAGCGCCGCCAGCGCCCACGGGACTTCACGCCGCATGCGCTTTCTCCCGGCTTGCCGGCTGCGGTTGGCGCACCGGCAGCCGGACGCGAAATTGCGCACCCCCCAGCTTCGATTCGAGGATTTCGATGTGGCCACCATGCGCATTGACGAACTCGGTCACCACCGACAGTCCGATGCCGGTCCCCTTGACGTGGCCCCCTTGCGGCGATTTACCCTGATAAAACGCCTCGAAGATGCGGCTGCGTTCGTTTGCGGGGACGCCCGGACCGCTGTCCTCCACTTCCATGACGAGTTGTTCCCGCTCGGCACGCGCACTGATGGCGATGGTGCCGCCCCGCGGGGTGAATTTGATGGCGTTGGAGAGCAGATTGTCGAGGATCAGCCGGACCTTGCTGCGGTCGGCCCAAGGCGTCAGGTCCTCGACCTGCACGTCCAGGCGCACGCGCTGCGCAACCAAGGTCAATTGCTGGTTCTCGAGCACCGATTTGACCAGCGGCCGCAGCTTGAATTCGGATAGCTCGAGTCCGACGCTTTTCGCCTGCCATGCGCTAAATGACAGCAAGTTCTCGATCAATCGCTGCAGTTTCATGCCATTTTCGCGCAAAATCGCCATGACTTCCCGTTGGGCACTCTTCAGTTCACCGACCGCGCCGTCCATCAAGAGTTCGGTGCCTTCGCGGATATTCGCGAGTGGCGTCTTCAATTCATGCGACATATGTCGCAAGAATCGATTCTTCTCCTGGGCGAGTTCCAGCAGCCGGCCGCGCAACCATTCCAGCTGGGTGGCGAGCCGCTCGAGGTCGGCGGGGCCGGTGATCGAGATCGGCCGTGAGAAGGTGCCGCGGCCGAGTTCCCCGATGGCGCGGTCGATCGCGCGGATCGGTCGGCCGAACAAATAGGTGAATACACCGACCACCGCGAGCGTCATCGGCACCAACAGCAAGGTCTGCCAGAATAGTTTGCGCTGTGCCTGTTCGGCGGCTTGTTGCATGCTGGTCAATTCGAAGTCGATGTGCGCGCTGATGCGGTTGGAGACGGCCGAAGCCATCTCCGATAAATGCGGAAAGGAGTTGATGATCTCCGCCATGCGCGCCGAGTTGGGCGGTGCGGTGCCGAGTTCGGTGGAGAGGCGGTCCGCCTCCGCGATCAGCGCGCGCGCATCGGCCTGGGTCTGGGGGTCCAAGGGCAGGGTGAGCAGTTCATTGATCGTGGCCGCCAACCGGTCGTGATTGCGCGTGTAAACGTCACGCAGCTCGCTCTTGCCGATGATCTGGTACAGGCGGGCGGCACGCTCCAGCGCGCCCAACTCCTCGAACATGCTTTGATTGTTGCGGGTTCCTTGCATTCCGTGGATGACCAGCTGTTCGCTGCGGTTGGACAGCCGGTTCATCTGCACCGCGGCATTCACGATGGCAAACAGCAGCGGCGCAGCCACGATGGTGAAGCCGATCAGCATCAAGCCGCTCAATGACTTGGGTCTTGGCAGTCGCATGGCGCGCATTCTAGCAGCAGCTCTGTAGACTGATAGGATGAACGCACCCTACGCCGAATTGTCGCCTGACCTCGTGCTCGATGCGCTCGAGGCGGCGGGACATCGCTGCGATGGTCGCGTGCTCGCGCTCAACAGCTACGAGAACCGCGTCTACCAGATCGGCCTCGAGGAGGCTGCGCCGGTGGTCGCCAAGTTCTATCGCCCCGGTCGCTGGAGCGATGCCGCGATCCGTGAAGAACACGCTTTTTCCGCGGAATTGGCGGCGCAGGAGATTCCGGTGGTGGCGCCGCTCAATCGCGATGGCGAGTCGTTGCATACCCACCAGGGCTTCCGCTATGCGGTATTTCCGCGCCGCGGCGGACGATGGCCCGAGTTGGGCACGGTCACCGAGCGCGAATGGGTGGGCCGGTTCTTGGGCCGCATCCACGGCACCGGCAGGGCAGGTCGATTCGTCGAGCGGCGGCGGCTCAGCATGGACGAACTCGGGCGACAGGCGCGCGACTTCGTGCTCGAGGGTGACTGGATGCCGGACTACTTGGCGGGCAAGTACGAGGATCTGACCGAGACGCTGCTCACGGAGGTGGAGGGGCGGGCGTACGAGTGGGGCGGCGCGCGAGTCGGGCGGATTTTGGGGGATTGCCATCGCGGCAACATCCTGTGGACGGACCTTGGGCCGCATTTCGTCGACTTGGACGACTGCCTCACGGGACCGGCCATCCAGGATATCTGGATGCTGCTGTCGGGCGGTCAGGAGGAGATGCGCTCGGAGCTCACCGACCTGCTGAAGGGCTACGAGCAGTTCCTGCCGTTCGACCGGGGTGAATTGGCGCTGATCGAACCGCTGCGGGCGTTGCGCATGATCCATTATTCCGCCTGGCTGGCGCGCCGCTGGGACGATCCGGCCTTCCCGCGCGCGTTTCCCTGGTTTGCCGAGCCGCGCTATTGGGAGGAGCACTATCGCGCGCTCGATGAACAATTGACCGCCGTCATGGGTCCGATTCTGGAGTTGTGAGGCACCGCATGGCGGTTCGGCGGCGTTCCGGAGGAACATCCTCGGATCGTGAATAGTCGCATCATCCTGATCTCGGCAACCTTGCTGCTCGCGGCCTGCCACGGCGATGCAACCGCGCCGCCGGTCACCGAGGTCACGCCGCATTTCAAGCGGCCGCCACACGTCAAGCGGGGCCCCACGCCCGAGGAATTGACCGCCGGCATGGTCGAGGCGGTGACCATGGGCAAGTCCACGGTGCCGGTGGCGGTCAAATTCGACCTGCCGCAGCCGCCGACGGTGGGTCAGCAAACGGAAATCACGGTTGCCGTGATGCCGCAAATCGAGGCGGACCCGGCGACGCTGGTGGTCACCGGCTCCGACGCTCTGGTGCTCGCCCCCGGCAGCGAGCCGGTCGAGATCCCGGCGGTCGAGCCCACCCAGGTGTATCGCCACAGCATCCTGGTCACCCCGACCGCGGAGGGGGTGCAGCTGCTCAACTTGAGTGTCACGCTGAAACACGATGAAATAGTGGAGACACGTGAGTTTTCGGTGCCGATCATCGTGGCGCCGGGCGAGACGGGGGCGAGCGGCCCCAAACGAGCGGATTTGAACTCGCCTTAATCTCACAAGGCTCTATAATGGCGGGTTTCCCCGGGGCTCCACTGTGCAGAAAATTCGCAACATCGCCATCATCGCCCACGTCGATCATGGTAAGACCACTCTCGTAGACCAGCTCCTGCGCCAGTCCGGCACGCTCGATGCGCGCAAGGAACTCCAAGAGCGGGTCATGGATTCGAATGCGCTGGAGCGCGAGCGCGGCATCACCATCCTCGCGAAGAATACGGCGATCACGTGGAACGACTTCCACATCAACATCGTCGACACGCCGGGCCACGCCGATTTCGGCGGCGAGGTGGAGCGCGTGCTCGCCATGGTCGATTGCGTGCTGTTGCTGGTGGACGCCGTCGACGGACCGATGCCGCAGACGCGTTTCGTGACGCAGAAAGCGTTCAAACACGGTCTGCGCCCCATCGTGGTCATCAACAAGGTCGATCGCGACGAGGCGCGTCCCGGCTGGGTGCTGGATCAAACCTTCGATCTGTTCGATCGGCTGGGCGCCACCGACGAGCAGCTGGATTTCCCCGTCGTGTACGCCTCGGCACTGCGCGGCTTCGCCGGTCTCGATTCGAGCGTGCGCGAGGGCGACATGCAGCCGTTGTTCAAGACCATCGTCGACCATTGTCCGCCGCCCGACGTCGATGTCGACGGCTCGCTGCAGCTGCAGGTCACCTTGCTCGACTACTCCTCCTACGTGGGTGCCATCGGTGTCGGGCGCATCAAGCGCGGCACCTTGCGCAAGGGCATGAACGTCACCGTGGTCAACCGCGAGGGCAAGACGCGGCCGGAAAAGATTACCCAGGTGCTGGGTTTTCTCGGCCTGTCGCGGGTGGAGGTCGAAGAGGCCTATGCCGGCGACATCGTGGCATTTGCGGGGATCTCGGAGCCCAAGGTGTCGGACACCCTGTGCGATCCTTTGAACGTCGAGGCGCTGCCGAGCCTCACCGTCGATGAGCCCACCATCAGCATGACCTTCGAGGTGAATACCTCGCCGTTCCTCGGGCGCGACGGCAAGTTCGTGACCAGCCGGCAGATTCGCGAACGGCTGGAGCGCGAGTCGATCCACAACGTGGCGCTACGCGTCGAGCCCACCGCCGACCCGGATAAGTTCATGGTGTTCGGCCGTGGCGAACTGCACTTGGGCGTGCTGCTGGAGAACATGCGTCGCGAAGGCTTCGAAATGGCCGTTTCCCGCCCACGGGTGGTCATCAAGCAGATCGACGGGGTCGCCCATGAGCCCTACGAGCAGGTGACGGTCGACGCCGACACCGATGCTCAAGGCGCGATCATGCAGGCGTTGGGCAGTCGTGGCGGCGAGCTCAAGGACATGCAATCGGACCGTGGCCGCGTGCGCCTGGATTACATGATCCCGTCGCGCGGTCTGATCGGCTTCCAGACCGAGTTTCGCACGATGACGCGGGGCACGGGTCTGTTGCATCACGTGTTCGATCACTATGGGCCGGTGACCAAGGGCGAGCTCGGCCAGCGTCCCAACGGCGTGCTCATCAGCAATGGCCAGGGGGTCGCGCTGGCGTACTCGCTGTTCAGCCTGCAAGAGCGCGGGCGGCTGTGCATCGGGCCCAACGAGGAGGTCTACGAAGGCATGATTATCGGCATGAACAACCGCGATGACGACCTCGTGGTCAATCCGTTGAAGGGCAAGAAGCTCACCAACATGCGTGCTTCGGGCAAGGACGAGGCGGTGGTGTTGTCGCCGCCGATCCGCTTCTCGCTGGAACAGGCTATGGAGTTCATCGATGACGATGAGCTGATCGAGATCACGCCGAACTATATCCGGCTGCGCAAGCGCTACCTGCTCGAGCACGAACGCAAGCGGGGCGGGAAGGCCATGGCGGACCAGATATCCTGACCTGACCGATCCGCGACGTGCGTCACGCCGCGCGTCGGGGATCCCCCTAACATGCAGTGTGCGGTGCATGATGGGAGGCCCTTACGTTGTTACGCGATATTGCCGCTGCGGTGCGCGGCCAACCTGCGCACCCGTCGCCGAGCTTCAACCCGCTGCTCAACCGCCAGCTCGGGCAATGCCGCGGTCGCGAAGGCCGGCTCGACGTCGATGCCCTCCTGCAGACCGTCAGCGCGCACTACGACTCGCTCGAGGCCGAACGCCGCGGCGTAGTCCGCTCCATGCAGCTCATGTCCGAGGAGGCCCAGGCCCTCACCCGTGAAATCCGCGAGCGGACGTCCTCGCACCTGCAGGCCATCCTGGACAACGTCAAGGATGCCATCATCACCGTGGACGACGCCGGCCACATCGAGACATTCAACCCCACCGGCGAGCGCATCTTTGGCTTTGCGGCCGCCGAGGTGTTGGGCCGCAAGCTCGATTTTCTGCTGCCGGACGTGCACAGCCGCGACGTGTCGCTGGTGGATTTCCTGGAGCGCAGCGCCACCACAATCGACGACACCCACGTGGATCTGGCCGCGCAGCAAACCTGGGGCCGTTGCAAGGAAAAAAAACGCGTTGCGGTCGAGATCGCGGTCAGCAAGGCCAGCTTGAACCGCCGCGACGGCTACATCGTCTGCGTGCGCGATTGCACCGATCGCATGCGCAGCGAAGATATTGCCGCCGGCGAGCGCCGGGTGTTCGAAAAGATCGCGGCCAACGCCCCGCTGCCGGCGGTGCTCGAGGCTTTGTGCGAAGTGATCGAGCGCGTGATGCCGCAGGCTTATTGCGCGATCAATCTGCTCGATCCCGAGCGCCAGGCGCTGACTTTCGACGTCGCGCCCAGCCTGCCGCGCGAGTTCGTGGCCGCCATGGACTTATCTCCCGTCGGGATTCGCTTCGGTTCGAGTGCGGCGGCGGTGTGCCTCGCACGCCAGGTCACCGTCGCCGACATCGCCACCGATGCGCTCTGGGATTACCGTCGCGCCGCGGCGCTGCACGCCGGTCTGCGGGGCTCCTGGGCCGCGCCGATCGTCGCCTCCGACGGGCCCATCGTCGGCACCTTTGCCGTGTACTTTCGCAACGCCGGGGTTCCGCCGTCGCGCGATCACGAACTGTTGTCGCGCATGACGCAGATCGCCGGCATCGCGATCGAACGGCGCAGCGCCGAGGATGCGCTGCGGGCGAGCGAGGCGAAATTCCGCGGCTTGTTCGAAAGCGTGATGGAGGGCGTGTATCGCACCTCGCGCGACGGCCGGCTGTTGGTGGTCAACCCCGCGTTCGTGCAGATGTTGGGTTATGACTCGGCGGCGGAACTTTATCAGCTGTCGGCGAGCGAGCTGTATTGGTATCCCACCGATCGCGACAACTACGTGCGGCGGGTGGAGCATGACGGCGAGATCCGCAACGAAGAATTCGTCCTGCGCCGCAAGGACGGCAGCATGCTGGTGGTGGTCGACAACGGCCGGGTGGTGCGCGACAAACAGGGCCGGATCGACGGCTACGAGGGCACGATTGCCGACATCACCGAGCGCAAGAAGGCCGAGACCGCGGTATTCCAGGCCAAGGAGCGCGCCCAGGTCACGCTGCAATCGATCGGCGACGCGGTCATCACCACCGACTCCGAAGGGCGGATCGACTACATGAATCCGGTCGCGGAGAGCCTGACCGGCTGGGAGAGCCGCGAGGCGCAGTCACTGCTGATCTGCGACATCTTCACCGTGGTGGATGAGGCGACGCGCTGCCCGGCCGAAAGCCCGGTGATGCGCTGCCTGCGCGAAGGCCGCGTGCTCGGCCTGGCCGAGCACACCATCACGGTCGCGCGCCGCGCGCAGGAAATCACCATCCAGGATTCCGCCGCACCGATCCGCGATCGCGCCGGCAACCTGATCGGCGCGGTGATGGTGTTCCACGACATCAGCAAGGAACGCCGGCTGCATCGCGCCTTGCACTACCAGGCGAGCCACGACGCCCTGACCGGGCTCATCAACCGCCGTGAATTCGACAACCGGTTGGCCGCGGCGGTCGAGAGCATCCGCGCGGATTCGAGCTGCCGGCATGCCCTTCTCTATCTCGATCTCGATCAGTTCAAACTGGTCAACGACACCTGCGGACATCCGGCCGGTGATCTCTTGCTCAAGCAGATCACCGGGGTGTTGCAGTCGCGGGTCCGCGGCGAGGACACCCTGGCGCGCCTCGGGGGCGACGAATTCGGCATCCTGTTGCAGAGCTGCTCGCTCGATCAGGCGCTGCGTATCGCGGAGACGCTGCGCCAGGCCATCCGCGATTATCGCTTCACCTGGCAGGATGGGCTGTATGCGGTGGGCGTGAGCATCGGCATCGTCGAGATCACCCACGACACCCCGACGGTGGCCAATGTCATGAGTGCGGCGGACGTCGCGTGCTACGCCGCCAAAGACCAGGGACGCAACCGCGTGCAGCTGTACGCACCCGACAACGTGCCCGAGCGTCACCGCGAAATGCAGTGGGTCTCGAAACTGACCCGCGCGTGTGACGAGGGTCGCTTCGAAATCTTCTACCAGCCGATCGTGCCGATCGGCGCGAACCGCCACGAGTACGAACATTTCGAGCTGATGTTGCGCCTGCGCCATGAGTCCGGCGCGCTGGTGCTCCCGGCCGAATTCATTCCGGCGGCAGAGCGCTACAACGTGATGCCGTCCATCGATCGCTGGGTGGTGGGGCAGGTGCTCGACCAGCTGGTGTATCGGGGCGGTACCGGCATCAAGCCGTTCACCGTCGCGGTCAATCTGTCGGGCACCTCGCTCAACGACGAGCGCTTTCTCGAATATCTGATCGCCGAACTCGGCGCACGCGATCTGCCGCCGGGTGCGATGTGCTTCGAGATCACGGAAACGGCCGCCATCGCCAATCTCGGCAACGTGGTGCATTTCATGCGCGAGCTGAAGGCGCGGGGCTGCCATTTTGCTTTGGATGATTTCGGCAGCGGCTTGTCCTCGTTCATGTACTTGAAGACGCTGCCGGTGGACTATTTGAAAATCGACGGCCAGTTCATCGAGAACGTGGTGCGCGATCCGGTCGACCGGAGCATGGTCGAGGCCATCGGTCAGATCGGCAGGGCGATGGGCATCCATACCATCGCCGAGCGCGTCGAATCGGCGGAGGTGCTGATCGAACTCGGGCGATTGGGCATCGGTTTCGCACAGGGTTATCACATCGCGGCGCCGCAGCCGGTGAGCGCGTTTCCGCACCGCAGCGCCTGAACCCGAGGGCTATGCCGCGCTCGGGGCCGGCGGCGCGTCGCGCCACGCGGGCAGGCGATGCTCGCTGCCATCGAGAATGCACGCAATGCGGGCGAGCGGCGGCAGCAGGGCGTACACGCCGCCCGGCGACAGGGCGCCGTGCAGCGCCGTCTCCGCCGCGCGCGGCTTGCCCCGTTGCAAGGCGGCGAGCCCACAGAGAATCCGCGCTTCGTCGATGCCGAGCGGCTCGCTGTCGACGTCGCGAAATTCGAGCGTGCGCAGCCGATCGCGCGACAGCAGGCGAAAGGCTGCATCGAAGGCGCACAACGCGCCCATGACGTTCATGTAGGCAAACACCGGGGCGAGTTGCCGCCAGGGCAGCGTCGGATCCGGATCCGCGCGGAACGCGTCCCAACAACGCGAGACCCCCACCACGAATTGCTCCGCCGTGGCGAGCCGCGGCACCGTGATGTCCTGCAGCGCTGCAAAGCTGCGCTCGCTACCCCGATCGGTCGATTGGCCCATCTATCTCACCTCCGACGCTTGCGTTACGGAGATGAAACGACATTTGTACCTAAAAGTAAAAAAGAATCATTATCATTTAAACGTGATCTTCACCCCGCCGAAATACGCCCGCGGCATCGCCGGACTCGCAAAGCGCGGATCGACGTCCGGGTCTCCCAGTTCGCCGTTGGCCGGCACGCCCGGCGCGCCGACGCCGGTTGGGTCGCCCAAGATGCCGAAAGTGGAATAATGCCGATCGAACAGGTTTTGGATGTTGGCGAACACCAGTACGTTCTTCGTCAGTTTGTAA
>Ga0116230_10002187_pt1 | contig 18797 bp, 15 predicted proteins | sample S1TSphfallax_3_FD_88678 | JGI IMG/M metagenome (GOLD analysis project Ga0116230, IMG submission 88678) | Host-associated microbial communities from peat moss isolated from Minnesota, USA - S1T2_Fd - Sphagnum fallax MG | ecosystem: Host-associated > Plants > Peat moss > Unclassified | place...
CGTTTCGATCCCCGCCAGCGTCACCGTGTACTCGTGCGTCACGGCGCGGACGCTGCCGATCGTCGTCAGCGGAGTAGCCGAGGGTTGGGGAGCCGGTGCGCCGCCCGAGAGCCCGAACTCCCGCGAATCGTTGCGCTGGTCGCGCGCGAGCCCGAAGGTCGTCGCCGGCCAGAAATAGGGTGGTGATTTTTGCACGTACGACTTCGTGTCGATGTGGTCGGCCGGCGAATCGGGGACCGGAGTCACGTTCGAGACGCCGTCGGCGGTGCGAACGATCACGTGATAGTGCTCGGCATCGATGTGGCCCTTGCGGACGAATGCCGCATAGGTCGTATACTCGAGGTACGGCGGCAACACGCGCGCTTCGGCGACGGTCCGAGCGCGTGCGAAAATCGCCTCGCCATCGAGCGCGGGTTGCGCCCAGACCGTTTTCGTTGCGAGCGCGATCGCCCAAAAAACGATGAAACCAAGCAGGCAGGGAGCACGTCGCATGTTCCCGCCTTCACCTTCGGCTCGGCGTGCTCCGTTCGCGATCGGTACTAGGAATGAAGCGACCCGCAAGCGGTTGCCGTTGCGCCCGGCGCGGGGGTCGGAATCGATGTCGAGCCGTTCGCCCCGGCACCGGTATTGGTGCCGAACTCGTTATCGAACCAGGCTTGTAGCGCGCCAAGCATGTTCGTATTGCTCAAAACGAAGATCCGCCCGCGTCACGAACTGACGGAGGCCGATGCCGCACAACTCCCAAACAACATCGTCCGCTTCACCGATGTGTACCGCATCGGACGACGCCACGTTATTTAGACGAAGTCATTTAATGGGAAGCACGCTTGCGTGTCAAGTCACGCGTGAACGCGTGAACGCTTTCGGTGCGTACGAACCATGCCACCCTCGCGTAACGCGCGCATGGCGAAGCTCCAGGCCAGTCGCGGTTCGTCGAACGGGACGCGGCGCAGCGATTCGAGCGCGCCGAAGAGCGCGTCCGCGGTTCGCTCCGTCGCGGCGAGGCTCAGCGCTTCCGGGAAGTGATGCATCGGCCCGCTCGAACGCGCGATCGTTGCGGGCTCGCGCGCAACGCCCGCAAGCCGATCGCGGGCGGCGGCGGCGAAGAGTGCCGTCACGTCGGCGCGCACGCCGTAGCCCGGCGTCGGACGCGGGTTGAGCTCCGAGAGCTGCGGATCGCCGTTTTCATCGAGGATGTAATCGATGCCGCACAGCCCGTCGAAACTCGTATGTTCGCCGAGGCGCTCGGCGATCGCGCGCATCGCGGGCAGATCGATGATCTCGCGCGTCGTCGCGGCGCTCAGTGGTGTCGGCCAATAATCGGTGCGCAGTGAGGTGACGTAGGCGAGTAACCGGCCGCGCGCATAGAGCATCTCGGTCGTCGCGTAGCGGCCGGAAACGAATCGCTGCACGATCGCCGGGCCGCGCACGCCGCTCCACCAGCGTCCGACCGCCGCCGCATCCTCGAGCCGCCGCACCGCGTTGCCGCCGAAGCCGTGCGCGGTCTTGCCGATCGCCGGATAGCCGAATGCGGCCGCCGCCGCGAGCGCTTCCGCGGCCGAGCCGACGCGGCGGTAGGCCGGAACGGGCAGGCCCAGGGTTCCGCAGCCGTCGGCGAAGGCGATTTTGGAACGCACGAACTCCGCCGCGGTGCTCCCCGGCGCAACCGGAAACCAGGGCCGGATCCACCACGGGTTCGCGAGCCGCGCGAGCGCGCCGAAGAGCGCGTCGTCCGCGACGATGACCCAATCGAAGCGTTCCCGTTCGAGCAGCGCCTGGAGATCGGCCACGATCGTCGGCTGGTGTGCCGGATGCGCGCGCGCGATCGCGCGCGATCGCGCGACCAGAAACGCCGCTTCGGCAAGGACCTCGACGCGCAGGCCGGCTTGCGCCAGCATGCGGACGGTCCGATAGGTGCTGGGCCAGTCGTAATAACTGGCCAGCAAGACCCGCGGGGGATTGCCCGGGGCGTTTACCAGATGCCGAGTTGGAGTTTCACGTCGTCGGACGCCATCACTTTGGGGTCCCACGGCGGCGTGAACGTGATGTCGACCTTGACGTTCTTGACGCCGTCGATCGACTCGACTTTCGATTCGACCATCTGTTTGAACATCGGACCGACGGGACACATCGGCGAGGTGAGCGTCATGAGCACGTTCACATCTTCACCCTGCGTGCCTTCGACGGAGACGTCGTAGACGAGGCCAAGATCGATGATCCCCATGTGGAGTTCGGGGTCCTCGACCTCGCGGAGCGCGTCGCGGACGATTTCTACGGTTGGCATAATGACCTCACCTTCGCCCTAACCCGCCGTTGCATCTGCTGGATTCGCGGCGTCGGCGCCGCTGCGAATGCCCAAGAAGGCAGCGCTCGGCACGTGCGCGACCCGGCGCGCGATCAGCGCGCTGATCCCGATCAGCGCCGACGAGGTCCCGCCGACCTCGACGCCGGCCGTGAGATCGAGCGTAAGCGCAAGGAATGTCGAGAGCACGACCGCACCGGTAACGACCGTCGTCTGCCAGGCTTTGCGCCGTTCGGGCTCGCTGAAGAACGCGTAGCCGCGCCGGAAGTTCCGCGCCTGCACGACCGTCGCGCCGGCGGAGAGCATCGCGATGCAGAGCAGATACGCCGCCAGACCCAGCCGGCCGGCTTCGACCGACCGCATCAAGGCGAAGTGTGAATTCGCGTAGAGTGTGTAGGGGACGAGGCCGATGAACGCCAGGTAGAAGAACACGGCGATCAGGTCGATCGGCTGCGGGCGGAACGCGCCCGCGAGCATGCGGTGAAAGCGCAGCCAGAAGCCGGCCAGCGCCGCGAACGTCGCAAAGTACAAGAAGTACCGGAACGGATCGCCGACGAGGTCCTGCGGCGTTCGGGGGAGGTTGAGCTGCAGCGCGAGCTGCGAGACCGAGAATCCGAACACGACGTCCCCGAAGCCCTCCAGGCGGCGAGCCAGATGGGCGTCATTGCTGGAGAGCGTGTCGCGGAACGTCATCTCAGACGGCGAGGTACCGCTGCATCATCTCTTCGTCGTGTTGCAGGTCGGCGATCGGACCCGAGCCGACGACCCGGCCGTTCGAGAGCACGTAGCCGCGATCCGAGAGGCTCATCGCGACCTGCGCGTTCTGCTCGACCAAGAGGATCGTGTTCCCTTCGGATTTTATCCGCCGCACCACGTCTTCGACGTTGCGCGCGATGAGCGGCGCGAGCCCCTCCATCGGCTCGTCGAGCAGGATGATCTCGGGGTTTGCGATGAGCGCGCGCGCGATCGCGAGCATTTGCTGTTCGCCGCCGGAGAGCTTCGCCGGTTTGTCCTTGCGCTCGCCAAGCACGGCGAAGTACTCGTAGATGCGCGCCTCGGTCCAGGGGCCTTTGCGGCCGCCCAGCGCCGCGAGGCGCAGGTTCTCGCCGACCGTCAGGTTCGGGAAGATGCGCCGGTCTTCGGGCACGAACGCGATGCCGCTCTGCGCGAGCGAGAACGGCGAATGGTTGGTGATCGGCTTATCGTGGAATCGGATCGTTCCGGACTTCGCTTGCACGAGCCCCATGATCGTCTTGAGCGTCGTCGAACGGCCCGATCCGTTGCGGCCCAAGAGCGCGACGACCTCGCCCTGCGCGATCTCGAGCGAGACGTCTTGCAGCACATGGCTCTTCCCGTAGTAAGCGTTGATGTGTTCGAGCGTCAGCAGCATGCGGCGGTCTCCGGGAAGCGTGGTCGGATCATTCGGCGAGCTCGCCCAGGTACGCGCGTTGGACGGCTTCGTTGCTGCGGATCTCCTGCGGCGTTCCGCTCGCCAGCACGGCGCCCGTTTGGAAGACGGTGATCGTGCGCGAGATCGTCATGATCACGTCGATGTCGTGCTCGACGAGCAGCACCGTGCGGCCTTCGGCGACGCGCTTGATCAATTCGACCGTCTCGTGCGTTTCGGTCGGCGACATCCCGGCCAGCGGTTCGTCGAGCAAGAGCACTTTGGGATCGCTGGCGAGGACGAGGCCGATTTCGAGCCGGCGCTGATCGCCGTGCGAGAGGTTTTCCGCCAGCGACGTACGCGCATCGAAGAGCCCGATGTCGTGCAAGAGCGCCTCCGTCTTCACCCGCAGATCGCCCATCCGCGAACTCGGCAGAAAAAAGTTCGCTTTGCCGTCGAACACCGCTTGCACCGCGAGCCGAACGTTTTCTTCCACCGTGAGCCGGCCGAAGATGTTCGTGATCTGAAACGAGCGTGCCATGCCGAGTCGCGCACGCTGATACGGCAAGAGCGTGGTCACGTCGCGGTCGCCGAAGAAGATGCGGCCGGCGGAGGGCGGGATGCGGCCGCTGAGGAGGTTGAAGAACGTCGTTTTCCCGGCGCCGTTGGGGCCGATGATCGTGCGCACCCCGCCTTCGGGGATCTCGATCGAAACGTTGTTGACCGCGGTGAAACCCGAGAACCGCCGGGTCAGCCCTTCGGTCCGAAACGCGACGGCCATCAGTGCGGCACCGTCGGAGCATCCGGGGTGGCGTTTGCTGCGATGGGGGTGCCCTGCGCGGTCGGACCTTTTCGGAAGAAACGGATATTCAGCCAACGCAGAAGATCGGCGAGGATGCCCATGATGCCGCGCGGTCCCGCGAGCACGAAAACGACGAAGACCGCGCCGATCCCCCCGAGCCAGTACTTCCCGATCAACGGCACGCTCCAGATGCTGCCGATGAACGGGAGCACGAGCCCGCCGCTGTTCGGCAACTGCGAGAGCCCGTTCTGCAGCTCCCAATAGACGATCGCGCCGAGGACCGGTCCGAAGAACGAATAGATCCCGCCGAGCAGCGACATCATGACGACGATCCCCGAATACTCCACCGAACCCGCGTCGGGGTTGATCGAGGTCTGATAGTAGGCCCACAGCCAGCCGCCGATCGCCGGGAAGAGCGTCGAGAGGACGAAGGCGTTGACGCGATATTTGTTTACGTCGTAGCCGAGAAAGCGCGCGCGTTCTTTGTTTTCGCGAATCGCGTGCAGCACGGAACCGAACGGCGACTGGATGATCCAGTACAGCACGGCGAGCGTGAGGAACGTGACGATCGCGGCGAAGATGTAGAAGTGCTGCGAACTCTGCAGCCAGTCGGCGGGAAGCCCGATGATCTGCGGCCGGGCGACGCCTTGCAGGCCATCCTCACCGCCCGTGAAGTCGCCGAACTTGTAGGTGATGAAGAAGATGACTTGCGCAAACGCCAGCGTGATCATCGAATAGTAGATCCCGCTCGATCGCGGAATGATGATGCGCGCGAGAAACCAGCCCCAGAGCAGGACCAGCCCGACGCTCCAAGCCAGCGCGACGAGCATGTTCCCGCCCCCAGCGTGGTGGTACGGAAAGCCGAAGAGATTCAGATCGAACCCCTTCGTATACAGCGCCGTCGCGTAGGCCGCGATCGCGAAAAACATCGCGTGCCCGAACGAGAGTTCGCCGAGGTGACCGAAGAGCAAATTGAATCCCGAGGCAAACAGCGCGAAGCACAGCATCGTCGAGGCGATGTCGATGAACCCGCCGCTGTAGGCGATGGGATTGGCACCCGCGACGAACGGCAGCACGACGAGCGCCACGGCCGTCCACAACAGCGGATTCGTGAAGATGCGCCTCACTCAAACAAGCCCTCGACGCCGAAGAGGCCGCGGGGGCGGATCAGCAAGATCAGGCCCATGATGAGGAAGCCGGTCAGCTCGACGGCGGGCGGGTAGATCAGCTCCATCATCGAGGAGAGAATGCCGATCAGGAGGCCGCCGACGATCGCGCCCCAGAACGAGCCGATGCCGCCGACGATGACGATCACGAACGTCAGCACGATCCATTGGCCGGCGAGGTTCGGCTGGACGGCGTAGATCGGGGCGGCGAGCGCGCCGGCCAGGCCCGCGAGGAGCGAGCCGATCCCGAAGACGAGGGTGAACATCGCCGGCATGTTGATGCCCAGGATCTTCACCATCTCGGCGTCGCGAGTGCCGGCCCGGATGATCACCCCGATGTTGGTCTTATTGATCAGCAGCCAGACGAGTGCCAAGATGACGGCCGTCACGGCGACCAGAAACACATCTTTATAGAAGGGCAGGTCGTAGCCGCCGATCGAGATCGGGTTCTGCAGGGCGGCCGGCATGTCGACCCGGACGGCGTCGTCGCCCCAAATTCGCCGGACGACCTGGGCGAGCACCAGGGCCGTTCCGTAGGTCAGTAAGAGGGTATACTCAGGCAGGCGACGGTACAGCGGCCGGACCAGGGCGAACTCGAAGATGCACCCGAACACGCCGACGATCAGCGCGGCGAGCACGATCGCCGGCCAAAATCCCGTCACGGGGACGAGCGTGTACGTGAGGTAGGCCCCGAGCATGAAGAACGCACCGTGGGAGAAGTTGATGACCCCCATCAGTCCAAGGATGATATTGAGGCCCAAAGCGACCAGGATATAGAGCATCCCGAGCGTCACACCATTGACCAGCTGATCGAGGATCTGGGCCGCGTTGATAGAGGCGAGGAGCAAGAATTTTCCGTCCTTCGTACCGGTGCCGTGGAACGTTTGGTCGTTTGAACAAAGCACCGGTGTGCCCTCCGCCGATGCCTGCCGGCAGAAGAGAATTTTCGGCCGCAGGACCAAGCAGCCGCAAAGGCGATGACCGTTTGAAACTACGCCGAATCGCCGAGAGTTAAAAAGACAACCAAATCCGATGACGTCGACCGGGACGGCGGATTTGGCGTCACGGGCGACCGTCGCCCAGGGAGTCAAGTAACCACCATGTCAATGTGGGAACCGTTCACCGAGCGAGCACGGCGCTCGATCGTCCTCGCCCAAGAAGAAGCCCAGCGCCTGGGCAACAACTACATCGGAACCGAGCACATCCTGCTCGGCATCATTTCCGAGGGCGAGAGTCTCGCGGCCAAAGTGCTCGAAACGCTCGGCGTCAATCTTTCGAAGGTGCGCTCGGAAGTCGAGGCCATCGTCGGCCGCGGCGGCCAGACGGTCCAGCAAGAGATGGTGTTCACGCCGCGGGCCAAGCGCGTCATCGAGCTGGCCTTCGAAGAGGCTCGCCAGCTCAATCACAATTACATCGGCACCGAGCATCTCTTGCTCGGGCTGATCCGCGAGGGTGAAGGCGTCGCCGCGCGCGTCCTCACCAACCTTGGGGTCGACCCCGCCAAGGTCCGCGTGCAGACGACCTCGCTGCTCGGGGCCGAGGGGCAGCCGCCGGCGCCGAAGGGGAAGTCAAAGACCCCGACGCTCGACGCCTACGGCCGCGACCTCACGACGCTTGCCCGCGAGAACAAACTCGACCCGGTCATCGGCCGCGCGAACGAAATCGAACGCGTCATCCAGATTCTCTCGCGGCGCACGAAGAACAACCCGGCGCTCATCGGCGAGCCCGGCGTCGGCAAGACGGCGATCGCCGAGGGCCTGGCGCAGCGCGTCATCAAGGGCGAAGTCCCGGAACCGCTGCGCGATCGGCGCGTGATCACGCTCGATCTCGCGGGCCTCGTCGCGGGCACCAAGTATCGCGGTGAGTTCGAGGAGCGCATGAAGCGCGTGATGGACGAGATCCGCGGCGCCGCCGGCGAGATCATCCTCTTCATCGACGAACTGCACACGCTCGTCGGAGCGGGCGCTGCCGAAGGGGCGATCGACGCCTCCAACATCATCAAGCCCGCACTCGCCCGCGGCGAACTGCAGTGCATCGGAGCGACGACCCTCAACGAGTTCCGCAAGTACATCGAGAAAGACTCGGCGCTCGAACGGCGCTTCCAGCCGGTCATGGTCGGCGAACCGTCGGTCGATGAAACGGTCGAGATTCTCAAGGGCCTGCGCGATCGCTACGAAGCGCATCACAAGGTCACGATCACGGACGAAGCGCTCGTTGCCGCGGCAAAGCTCGGCGACCGCTACATCAGCGATCGCTTCTTGCCCGACAAAGCCGTCGACCTGATCGACGAAGCGGCCTCGCGCGTGCGTCTGCAAGCCACCTTGCCGCCGCAATCGATCCGCGACATCGAGAACGAGATTCGCAAGGTCAAGCAAGAAAAAGAATCGGTCGTCAAGACGCAAGAGTTCGAGAAAGCCGCCGCGATTCGCGACCGCGAAGAGAAGCTGCGGCTCGAGAAGCAGCGCCTCGAAACCGAATGGGCCGAGCACAAAGCGCAACAGGACAAGACGGTCAAGGTCACCGAGGAGGACGTCGCCCACATCGTCTCCTCATGGACGAAGATCCCGGTCTCGCGCCTCGCGCAAGCCGAGACGGCGAAGCTGCTCGGCATGCACGAACAACTGCACAAGCGTGTTGTCGGCCAGCATCCGGCGATCGAAGTCATTACTCGGGCGATTCGCCGCTCGCGCGCCGGACTCAAGAATCCGAAGCGTCCGATCGGCTCGTTCATCTTCCTCGGCCCCACCGGCGTCGGGAAGACCGAAGTCGCGCGTTCGCTCGCCGAATTCATGTTCGACGACGGCGAATCGATGATCCGCATCGACATGTCCGAATACATGGAGAAGTACGCCGTCTCGCGCCTGGTCGGCGCACCGCCCGGCTACGTCGGCTATGAAGAGGGCGGTCAACTGACCGAAGCCGTGCGGCGCCGGCCGTACTGCGTCGTGCTGCTCGATGAAATCGAAAAGGCGCATCCCGACGTGTTCAACTTGCTGCTGCAAGTGCTCGACGACGGCCGCCTGACCGATTCGCAAGGTCGCGTCGTCGACTTCAAAAACTCGGTCATCATCATGACCTCGAACGTCGGGGCCACCGGGATGACGGCCTCGACCGAGATCGGCTTCCGTCCGCAAAAGGACAGCGGCCAATCGGACGATCAAGCGTACGAGCGGATGAAGACCAAGGTACTCGACGAAGTCAAGCACACGTTCCGGCCCGAGTTCCTCAACCGCGTCGATGAGATCGTCGTCTTCCATCAACTCACGCGGCCGGAGATCGAGCAGATCGTCGGACTCGAACTCGAGAAAGTCGTGCGCGAGGTCAAAGCGCAAGAGATGGATCTCGAGGTCACCGAAGACGCGAAGGCGTTGCTTGCCAAGAAGGGCTGGGATCCGCAGTACGGCGCGCGGCCGCTGCGCCGTGCGATCCAGCGCGAAGTCGAGGACGAACTCGCTGAGGAGATGCTCAAGGGAACGTTCGGTTCCGGCGATCGCATCTTGGCTGAAGTCGATCCGGACAATCCGGAGAAGCTGAAGTTCTCGAAGATTCCGCACGTGGAGCCGCCCGCGGCTCCCACCCCGGAAGTACAAACGGCATAGCACACCGGAAATTGACGGAGCCCGTCGCAAGAGCGGCGGGCTTCGTCGCGAAGTCCCATCGGTCGTGACCCCGTTTGCTACTTGGCGATCGCGCCTCCCCGCGTCGATTGGAAATTGGTTTGCCCGCGATCTCTCACGCGGAGCGATGGCGCTCGTCGAAGCGAGCCGCGTCGTTCTGCGCCTCGTTGAAGATACGAAGATCGAGGCATCCGTAAAAGATAAGGGCGGCGTCGGCGTCGCGATCGAGTGGGCGACGGGCACCGGTCCGCAGGCGTTGCGTAGCGTCTGCACGTGTGGATCCACCGGCATTTGCGAGCACGTGGTCGCGACGCTCGAAACCGTGCGCACCGCGACCGATGCACCGCTGCCGGTTCCGGCCGGCTCGGGTCCCGCCGAGACGCACGATTATGGTTGGCTGCCCGATGCGGAGCGTGAGGCCCCGCGCGCCCGGGCGCGTTCGGTGTGGCCGGTCCTCTCCTCGCCCGACGGCAAGGCCGTCTCCGGCGCGCTCTACCTCGACACGCCGCGCCTGCGCGGCGTGATCCGCGATGCTGAGTCGATCCTCGCGATGATGGATTCGACGCCCGTCGACGACTGGGAAGACGTCGATCGCGATCTGATCCGCGACGAAGCGGTCGTCGAGGCGTTCGGTCAGCGCGTTTCGCCGAAGGCTTTGGCGCGCGCGCTCTTCCGGCTCGCGCGTCATCCGCGCTTGCGCTTCGACGACCATCCGGGTGAGAACCGGCATCCCGCCGAGCTCGCTCCGTTTGCGATCGATCTGCGCGGCGTGCGACTGCGCGCGGCGCGTTACGGCGCGCAATTCGTGCCGATGTTCGAGCGCGCCGACGGCGAGCGGTTCTCGCCGCGCGGCGCGCGCGTGCTCGATGGCCCGCCGGCCTGGCTGATCGCCGGCGGCACCGCCTATCTGCTCGACGGCACGTTCGATGCGCGTAAGACGATCGTGGCGGCCGAGGCCGCGGCGAGTTCGGATGGCGCAGCCGACTCGAGCGGCCCCTCCGGCGAGAATGGGGCCGCCGGCCGGCCGTCGTCGGTCGCGATCGCCCGCGTTGCCCCGTTTCTCTCCGCCGCGGATCGCCGCGAACTCGGCGTCGCCGATGCCGCCGAACCGGCGCTGCTCGCGCGCATGGCGTGGCGCGACGGCGCGCTGCTCGCGCGGCTTGCGTTCGTCGACCGGGCGACGGGTGCGCGTGCGCCGTTTTCCACCCACGGCGCGGTCGCGAGCCACGGCGAGAGTTTCATCCGCTTCGCGGCCTCGACGGCGCGCGCGTTCGCGCAGCGCTTCGTCGCGGCGGGCTTCGTGCCGCGTGGCGGCGACGTCTTCGCGCTCCACGATGCCGAGCGCGCGGCGACGCTCGTGCGCGAGACGCTGCCTAGCTGGGACGACGTCGAAGTTCGGCTCGACGATAGCCTCTCCGCGATCGCGGCGCTCGACGACGCGGTCGAAGTCGCCATCAGCGCGAAGCCGTCCGGCGAAACCAGCGACTGGTTCGATCTGAGCGTCGACGTCTTCGTCGGCGGCGGCGACGCGCTCACCGCGCAAGAACTGGCGGCGCTCTTGCAGTCCAGCGGCCGCTACGCCGAGATCCGCGGCAAACTCTTCGACGTCGGTAAGCTGCGCTCGCAGAGCCAGCTGCTCTCGGACATCACCGATCGGAAGCAGAACGGCCTGGCCGCGCTCGTCGCGCTGCGCGACGAGCTGCATGAGAGTTTCGCCAACGTCCAGTTGCCGCCCGAAGTCGAGATCCTGCGCGAGCGGTTGCGCAACTTCGAGGGCATCGAGTCCGTCGAGCCGCCCGTCGAACTTGCGCACGTGCTGCGCGATTACCAGAAGCGCGGCCTCGACTTCCTCACCTATCTCTCGTCGTTCGAGTTCGGCGGGATCTTGGCCGACGAGATGGGTCTGGGCAAGACGGTGCAGCTGATCTCGTATCTGCTGCGGCGCAAGCAGCTCGAAGGCCGCTCGCCGGCGCTCGTGATCGCGCCGACCTCCGTGACGCACACCTGGGAGAACGAGATCAAGCGCTTCGCGCCGGATCTCGTCACGCTGCGCCTGCAATCGGGTTCCGAGCGCGGCCAGTATCTCACCCAACTCGATGACTACGACGTCATCATCACCTCGTACGCGCTCGCGCGACTCGACGCGCAGCATCTCGAACGCTACAACTTTCGCGCGCTGATCCTCGACGAAGCGCAGAACGCGAAAAATCCGAGCTCGCAAATCGCGAAGGTCGTGCGCGGACTGCGCGCCCAGCACCGCCTCGCCCTGACCGGTACGCCGGTCGAGAACTCGCTGCGCGACCTGTGGTCGATCTTCGCGTTCTGCGAGCCCGGCTTGCTCGGTACGGAAGCCTCGTTCCGGCGCCGGTTCGAGAACCCGATCGCCGACGGCGACGAAAAGGCGACTCGCGCGCTGCGCTCGCGCCTTGAACCCTTCGTCCTGCGCCGCACCAAAGAAGACGTCGCCCGCGAACTGCCGGAGCGCACCGAGGCCGTCATCGCCTGCGATCTCTCGCCGATCCAGCGCCGCCTCTATCGCGGCATCGCCGAAGCCGCGCGCCGCGACGTGCTGGGCGCACTCGACGATGCGGGCGGCAGCGGGCTCGAGGGTGCGAGCGTGCACGTCCTTGCTGCGCTCACGCGCCTGCGCCAGGTCTGCGCGCACCCGGGGCTGATCGTGCCGCAGTACATCGACGAGCCCGAAGCCAGCGGCAAATTCGATGCCTTCCTCGAGACGGTCGACGAAGTGCTCTCCGGCGGGCACCGCGTGCTCGTGTTCTCCGCGTTTTCCTCGATGCTCAAGATCATCCGGACGGCGATGGACAAGCGCGGCGTGCGCTATGGCTACCTCGACGGTTCGACGAAAGATCGCGACCGGCAAGCCGAGGTCGAGCGCTTCATGTCGCCCGACGGGCCGCCCGTGTTTCTGTGCTCGCTCAAAGCCGGCGGCGTCGGTTTGACGCTCACCGCGGCGGACTACGTGATCCTCTACGATCCGTGGTGGAATCCGGCCGTCGAACGGCAGGCCATCGATCGCACCCACCGCATCGGTCAAACGCGTCCGGTCACCGCCTACCGGATGGTCACCGCCGGATCGGTCGAGGAGAAGATTCGCGCGCTCGCGGAGCGCAAGAGCGGGCTCTCACGCGCCGTGATCAAAGCTGATTCCGCCGTCGCGAAATCACTCACGCGCGAAGACCTCGAATTGTTGTTCGCCGACCCGGATTAGCGAGCGAGCGCGATCGCGCGTGATTGTGAAAGCGAGATAAAGATTCGCTGAGACGGCGCATTCCCTCTATACGCGGTGGGCTTTTTATCCGATAACAAACGCAGACACTCTTTCTGCTTTCGCCCGCCCGAGGACACGCATGAAGCGTTTTGCATTTCTCGCCGCGCTCGTTGCCGTTGGTTCGATGAGCGTGCCATCCGTGGCGCAGACGCGGCCCGCGCTCGCTCCCGCAGATCAATATTTCGGCCGGATGAAGATGAGCATTCTCGGCATCCGTAACGCGATCCACGATATGGACACGCGCGCTGCCTACCAAGTGCCTTCGGACGTCTCCTACATCTACAACAAACTCTTACTCGTCGAAGACGCGATCCACGATTGGCAAGCGAAGTATCCGCACGACTCGTGGATTCCCAAGATGACCTACGGCCTCGCGATGGTCTACAAAAAACTCCCGCTCGACGAAGCCCAAGATCGCATGAACGATCAGCTGGATTGGCTCGTAGCATCTTACCCGTATAGCGACGAGGCGAACTTCCCGCGCTAGCGGACAGCACACGGCGCGACCATCGCGTCCGTGTGCTCTCATCGTTTTCTCAAAGCTTCGCGGCCGTGATACTCCAGATGTCCAAGCGACATGCATGCATGGACGCGAAGGGGACCTCCCAGCTTTTTTTGCTTTGGAGGTTTCTTTGGGAGTCGATCACCGCTTACACCGCGCGATTTTGACCGTTGCCGCCGCCGCATGTGCGCTCGGTAGCGTGGGCGTGCCGTCGTCGGCGGCGCCAGAGACGGTCGAGGTCGGTGTGCTCCAATCGTTGACGGGGACGATGGCCATCAGCGAGGTGACGGTCAAGAACGCGACGCTGCTCGCGATCGACCAGATCAACGCTGCGGGCGGCGTGCTCGGAAAACAGATCGTGCCGGTCGTCGAAGACGGCGCCTCCGACCCCTCGATGTTCGCGCAGAAGGCGCAGAAACTGATCCAGCAAGACAAGGTCGTGACGGTGTTCGGCGGCTGGACGTCGGCGAGCCGCAAGGCGATGCTGCCCGTCTTCGAGCGTTTCAAGGGCCTCCTGTGGTACCCCGTCCAGTTCGAGGGCAACGAGTGCTCGCCCGACATCATGTACTCGGGTGCGCAGCCGAACCAGCAGATTTTGCCGGCGCTCGAGTGGGCCGAGCAAAAGGGGTACAAGAGCATCTTTCTGCTGGGTTCCGACTACGTGTTTCCGCGCACGGCGAATTTGATCCTCAAGAAGCACATCGTTCACGACGGCGGAACGGTCGCGGGCGAAGAGTACGTGCCGCTCGGCGGCAGCGATTTCAGCGCCGTGATCAACAAGATCAAGCTTGCGAAGCCGGCGATGATCTTCAGCACCCTCAACGGCGATAGCAACGTCTCGTTCTTCAAACAGATGGCCGCCGCGGGCTTACCGTCGGCGAAACTTCCGGTGATGTCGTTCAGCATCGCGGAGCAAGAAGCGAAGGCCATCGGACCCTCGCTCCTCGAGGGCAGCTATGCGGCATGGAATTACTTCGAGTCGCTGCCGGATCCGGCGAACAAGAAATTCGTCGCCGCGTATCAAGCCAAATACCCCGGCTCGCCCGTCGACGATCCGATGGCCCACGGTTATCTCGATGTCTACGCCTGGGCCGCGGCGGTGAAGAAAGCCGGCAGCTTCGATCCCGATAAGGTCCGCAAAGCGGCGGTCGATCTGAAGTTTGCCGACGTCGGCCTGGGCAGCACGAGCTTCGCCGGCAACCAGAGTCTGGTGCAGACGGCGTACGTCGCGCAGCTGCTTCCGAGCGGCCAGTTCAAGGTGCTGTGGCAGTCGAAAGCGCCGATCGAGCCGGTGCCGTACGATCCATTGTCGTTCCCGGGGAAGACGTGCGTTCTCTAACGCGCGTCTAGCAGACGTATGAGCGAACTGACGCTGGTCGCGGGACAACTCTTCAACGGGATCAGCGTCGCTTCGATCTTGCTCTTGGTCGCGATCGGTCTTGCGCTGAGTTTCGGGCTCATGCGCGTCATCAATATGGCGCACGGCGAGATGCTCATGATGGGCGGGTATCTCACGTACGTTTCCGTCTCGATCTTCGGGAAGGGCGCCGGGTTTGCGATCGGCCTGGTGGTCGCCTTCGTCGGCACGGCGCTCTTCGGCGCGCTGCTCGAGGTGACGCTGATCCGGCGGCTCTACGGCCGGCCGCTCGATACGCTTTTGGCCACCTGGGGCGTGAGCTTGATCTTGCAGCAGGCCGCGCGCAGCATCTTCGGTCCGGTCGGCGTCGAGGTGACGGCGCCTGCGTGGCTCGCCGGAACGCTTTCATTGGGGGGCTCGGCGCTCACCGGTTTGTCCTTTCCCGTGGTGCGGCTGTTCATCATCGTGCTCGCCGCGGTCGTGCTCGCTGCAGTCGGTTTCACGATCGTGCGCACGCGGCTCGGCCTCTTAGTCCGCGCGGTGCACGAGAATCGTCCGATCGCGGAGGCGCTCGGCGCGAACACGCGGCTGGTCGACCTGGCGGTCTTTTCACTCGGCACCGGGATCGCGGGGCTGGCGGGATCCGCGCTCGCGCTGATCGCCCCGGTCACGCCGACCGTCGGGCAAAGTTATATCGTGTATGCGTTTCTGGTGGTCATCGTCGGTGGCTTGGGCAGTCTCACCGGAACACTTGCGGCGGCGGTCGCGATCGGGGTGTTCTCGGCGGCGGCGCAAGTGTTCACGAGCACCAGCTTCGCGGACGTGCTGCTGCTCTTGTGCGTGATCGCCTTCATGCAGTTCCGGCCGCGCGGCATCATCGCGCAACGCTCGCGCGCACTGGACGAAACCTGATGCGCGCGGGGATTGCGTTCGCGGTCGTGCTGGTCGTCGCCGCGCTTGCGCCGATCTATCTGCCGCCGTACGAGCTCTCGCTCTTGGCGCGCTTTCTTGCCTTCGCGGTCTTGGCGCTGGGCATCTCGCTGATTTGGGGGACGGGCGGCATCCTGAGCCTCGGGCAGGGCGTCTTCTTCGGGCTCGGCGGTTATGCGCTCGCGATGCACCTCAAACTCGCGGGAGCCGATCCCGGCGCCGTGCCCGATTTCATGCAATGGAGCGGACTCGACACCTTGCCGTGGTGGTGGGCACCATTTCGCTCGCCGGTCGTCGCGATCGCCGCGGTCGTGCTCGTGCCGGGCGCGGTCGCCGCGGCCCTCGCGTACCTCGTGTTCCGCCGCCGCGTGACCGGTTCGTATTTCGCGATCATCACGCAAGCGCTGACCCTCGCGGGGGCGACGTTCATCATCAGCCAGCAGCAATTCACCGGCGGCTTCAACGGGCTTACCGGCTTCACGTCGGCGTTCGGGTTTGCGCTCGCGGATGCGCGCACGCAGGTGGCGCTGTATTGGATCACACTGGCGGTCTTGGCGCTGGCGTTCGTTGCGACGCGCGCGCTGCAGACCTCGGCGTTCGGGAAGATCTTGCTGGCGATCCGGGATGGCGAGAACCGGGTGCGGTTTCTGGGCTACGATCCGCTGCCGTTCAAGGTGATCGCGTTCGTCTTCGCGGGCGTTCTCGCGGGGATCTCCGGCGCGCTCGTGACGCTCGATCTCGGCGTGATCTCGCCCGCGATGTTCGGCGTCGTGCCCTCGATCGAGATGGTCATCTGGGTCGCGATCGGCGGCCGCCGGAGCCTGGCCGGCGCGATCGTCGGCACGCTCGTCGTGAACTTCGGCAAAGATTGGGTGAGCAGCGCGTTCCCCGAGCTCTGGCTCTACGTGGTCGGGGCCGTGTTCGTGCTGGTCGTGACGATCGCGCCGCAGGGGCTCGTTGGTCTCGTGACGATGCGCCGGCGGCTGTTGCGCGTCGGCGTGCGACCCGCGCCGGCACTCGAATGACGGAGGCTCTCGCGGTAGCGGAAGGCGCCCGGCCGTTGCTCTCGGTCGAAGGCGTGACCGTGTCGTTCGATGGGTTTCGCGCGCTCGACGATCTGAGTTTCGCGCTCGATGCCGGCGCGGTGCACGTGCTCGTCGGCCCGAACGGTGCGGGCAAATCGACGCTGCTCGATACGATCATCGGACGCGTCCGGCCGACCTCCGGGCGCGTCGTCTTCAAGGGTGAAGATCTCGCGCACGTTCCCGAATATGCGATCGTGCGGCGCGGCATCTGCCGCAAATTTCAGACGCCCGGCGTGCTCGATGCGCTCACCATCGAAGAGAACCTGCGCGTCGCGGCGGCCCGCAACCGCAGCGCCTGGCATGCGCTGCGCAGCGGTCCGAGCACAGCGGAACGCGCGCGCACGGACGAGGTGCTCGACATCATCGGCCTGCGCGACCGGCGCGCCTCGCTTGCCGTCGAGCTCGCGCACGGGATGCGGCAATGGCTCGAAATCGGGATGGTCGTCGCCTCGGACGCGGATTTGCTTCTGCTCGATGAACCGGCGGCGGGGATGACGCACCAAGAAGCGGAGGCGACCGCGCGGCTCGTGCGTTCGCTCGCCGGCCGGCATGCCGTCATCGTGATCGATCACGACATGGACTTCGTCGAGCAGCTTGCCGCGCCGGTGAGCGTGCTGTGCATGGGACGGATGCTCGCGCATGGTTCCGTCGCCGAGATTCGCGCGAACCCGGAGGTCGCCGCCGTGTATCTCGGCCGCGTGCATGAGGCCGGCGTTGCTGGCGCTTGAAGGGGTCGGCTCCGCCTACGGGATGAGCCAGGTGCTCAGCGGGATCGCGCTCGGTGTCGGCGCGGGCGAGGCGGTCGCGCTGCTCGGCCGCAACGGCGTCGGTAAGACGACGCTCTTGCGCACGATCGTCGGGCTGCAGCCCATGACCGGCGGCAGCATCGTCCTCGACGACACATCGATCGCGCGCCTCCCGGCGTATCGGCGCGCGCGGCTCGGCATCGGCTACGTCCCGCAGGGGCGCGGGATCTTTCCGCAGCTGACGGTTGAAGAAAATCTCTCGGTGGGCGCCTCGGCACTCGGCGGCCGCCGTCCGGCGGTGACGCCCGACGTCGAGCCGCTTTACGAACTCTTTCCGACCCTCGCGCGCTTACGGGCTCGTAAGGGCGGCGTGCTCAGCGGCGGCGAGCAGCAGCAGCTGGCGCTCGCGCGCGCGCTGCTCGGCAAACCGCGCTTGCTGCTCCTCGATGAGCCGACGGAAGGCATTCAACCCTCGATCGTCCAGGAGATCGAACGCGTCCTCGGGCGCATCCGCCGCGAGCTCGGCGTCGCGCTCTTGCTCGTCGAACAGCATCTCGATTTCGCCTGGTCCATCGCCGATCGCTACTACGTCATGCAGCGCGGCACGATCGTGCGCGCCGGCCACACCGCCGGCGAATCCCCGGAGACGATCGAACCGCTGCTCAGCGTCTAGCCGCTCGCGCCTGGGTCTGATCGCCGGTCAGCCGACCGAGCTGGTTGAACGTCTCAGCATGCTCGAGAAATTGAGATCAGGTCTTTTTCGCCCGCGAGTGATGGAGCACTCAATTCGCATTGAGGTTTGATCCGTCGAGGCGAGCTCCATCGAAGCGCGATCCTTGAAGCGTTGCCCCGGAAAAATTGCAGCCAACCAGCGATGCATTGACGAAGGTCGCGCCGGAAGAGTTTGCATCGGAAAAGTTTGTTCCGTTGAGTTGTGAACCCGAAAAATTCACATCGCGCAAATTTGCTTCTGCAAGATTTGCTCGGGTGAGCCTGATCCCGTGAAGGTCACTCCCTTGAAGATTCGCATCCTGCAAATTGCAGCCGACGCATCCGTCGAGCATCGCGCGGACATCGAGGCCGCGCAAGTCCATGTCGGCAAACGACGAGCCGATGACGCGCAGGCCGGTTATCTTCGCGCCGTGCAGCGAAACGTCTTCGATGTTCACGCCGGTGAAGCGGGCATTGACGAGGGAAGCTCCGTCGAGTCTTGCTCCGCTGAGATTTACGCCACGAAACGTTACGTCGTCGAGGCGGCTGCCACGCAAGTCCGAATCGGCGAAATTCGTTCCCACGAGCGTGGCCCCGCGTAGATCGATCCCGCGCAGATTGCGGTCGGACATGTCGCAGCCCACGCAATGGCGCACGATTTGCGCGATGGTCGCAGGGTCGTTTGTGTCCGCGGCATCGCGATTGAGTCGGGTTTGCGCGACGGTGCGCGGAAACGCACTCGCCACGGCATCGGGCACGCTTGCGAGCGATGCGTTGACGAGGTCGCCCGGCGTGGGCGGTGGGGTGGGTATCGCTGGGATCCGCTTGAGTGCCGCGTCCCACTGTTTTCGAAAAGCTTCGTCGAACGCGCGCTTCAACGCCGCGTGGTAGGCCGCATCGGAG
>Ga0116230_10002189_pt1 | contig 18791 bp, 17 predicted proteins | sample S1TSphfallax_3_FD_88678 | JGI IMG/M metagenome (GOLD analysis project Ga0116230, IMG submission 88678) | Host-associated microbial communities from peat moss isolated from Minnesota, USA - S1T2_Fd - Sphagnum fallax MG | ecosystem: Host-associated > Plants > Peat moss > Unclassified | place...
GGTGGCGCGGTCATTGTCGTGGTCCACGTCATACTCGTGCTTGATGCGAAACAACAAGAACAACTCATAGTCCATTGAGAGACCAAAGCTCAGACAGAAGACCATGATGGGCACTTCGAGCGGAATCGCCGTGAACGGCCTCTCGAGTCCGATCAATCCGTTGAGCCAACCGAATTGGAACACGGCCACCACAGCGCCGATGCCGGCGGCGACCGCCGACAGGTTGGTAATGACGGCCTTGATGGGCAAGAGGTAGGAGCGAAACGCCAGGAACAGCAGCAGGAGCGTTGCGCCGACGACGAAACCGACGATTCGTGGCAGACTTCTGAACATGTAATCGTTGAAATCGTTGTGCTCGGCGGGCGTGCCGCCGATCATGACCGTGAACGGGCCGTGCGGACTCATTCGAGCCACATCGCGCGTGAGCCGTTCGATACTTTTGACGGCCAAGCCGTTTGCCGGCGTGATTTGGAACAGCGCCGCATGACGGTCGCGATCGAGGAATAGCTCGCCCACCTCCGGATGGTCCTTCAACGCCTGATCGAGGTTTCGATACAGATCCTGGTAGCCCGACACCCCAAGGCCTGGCGCGATGGTCACGGGCGACGCCACGGACGCAATGCGCGGGTCCCGCGCAAGCTGGTCGGCGTATTCCACGAGCGCCCGCACATGCGTCGCCGCGAGAACAGGTTCGCCGTCGGTGGCGGTCACGATGGCGTAAATCGGTATGGAGGCATTGTCGTCGCGAACGGCAGTCAATATTTCCGATCCCACGCGCGATTCGGCCGTTTTTGGCAGGAACCAGCGTTCGTTGGTAACCCCGGCATTGGCATGCAGCAAGGGTAGCGCGATCGCGAATACGAACGCCGCGGACAATGACAAGATGAGGAGGGGGTGCCGCACGATCCCGTTCCCAAGGCGGTGCCACAGTTGCGTCGTTTGAGTCTTCCGCCACGCCCTTGGTATCACCGGCCATCGGTCGAGGTAGGGGCCCACCAGCACGAGGGTCGCGGGTAACAGGGTCAACGCGGCCAGCACCGAGATGCATACCACGAGCGCACCGCCAATGCCGGCGCAGCGGGTCTCGAGTATGGGGCTGAACAACAAACCTAGAAAGCCAACCATGACGGTGATGCCCGACCAAGCAATCGTTTGTCCCGCTTGAGCAACCGTACCAGCCACGGTTTGCGCGACGCTTTCGCGCGGTGCATGCTCCCGATAATGGGTCACCATCAGCAGCGAGTAATCGATACCGATGGCGAGTCCCACCATGGTCACGACATTACTCAATAGATTCGAGACCGGCACCAACTCGGCCAACAGGAATGCGGCGCCGAGCGCCACGGTGGTGGTCGCGAGCCCCATGAGGAACGGCAAACTGGCTGCGATCAACGTGCCGAACGCGACGGCGAGAATCGCCAGCGTCAGCGGTAGCGCGTTTTTTTCGGCATGATCGCCACCGACCGCACTGAAGGCATTCACGTCATAATCGCCCGCAGGCCCCCCGGTAACGGCCACTCGGGAGGCCGGGTCGAGATGCAGAAGTTCCGCCCGCAAGGGGCCGATCGCATCGCGAATCACGCCGACGCTCTTCTGAACTTCGGCATTGTCCGTTCCCGATAGTCCCACCAGCAACAGGGTCACGTGACCGTCGACCGAACGCAGATGTGGGTCCCGGCTGGCCCCATAACTGCTGACCTTACGGACGTCGTGCAGCGCACCGAGGACCGCCGCGACCCGATTCACCCACGCAAAGTAGGGGTCATGGTCGACCGAGAGGCCCGGGGCCGACACGGCAATCACCAATGGGTCGATGAAAGGGTTGGTGAAGTCGGCGAGCAGTGTATGGGCGACCAGACTCGACGGGCTCCCTTGGATTCCGCCTGCGCCGCCCACGGTCACCGAGGGCAGATGGTGGGCACCCCAGGCGCCGAGGCCAATAGCCAGGAACCACGCTGCGACGACGCGCCGCGGATGTGCCGATACCCAGACACCCAGCTTGTGAAATCCAACGTTCACCGTGTACCTGGTTCGAATTCAGCCATTGAAGGGGAGCGGGCGCGACGCTCGCGGCAAAATTTCATTTTGATGACACAAAGGAAAACAGGCGTAAAATGTTCCCTTTGTAGCGACCACTATGTCAGAGCCAAAACATCATACTTTCGCCGGTGCGGCGGTTCAACGCCCATGGGATGCTCGCCTCGCTCGCTGGCTGGTCGGGCCTCTGCGAGACAGCTGGGTAACCCCGAATCACCTTACCACGGTCCGGCTGACCGCGGGTCTGGCTGGCGCCGCATGTTTCATGCCGGGCACCTATCTGTGGTCAAACTTGGGCGCGGTGTTCCTGGTTCTGTCGAATTTTCTGGATCACACCGACGGAGAACTCGCCCGCATGAGCGGCAAGACCAGCCGCGTCGGCCATCTGTATGATCTGTTGAGCGATGCGCTCGTGACCATTCTGCTTTTTATCGCCATCAGCGTCGGCGTGGGGGCGACGTCACGGACGGCTTTCGAGATTCCCGTGACGGTGATGGGCGCGGTCGCGGGTACGGCTATTGCCCTGATATTCTATCTGCGGATGCGAATCGAAGACCTGGCCGGGAAGACCGCGACACGCCAGGCGTCTCTCGGTGGTTTCGAGACCGAAGATATTCTGTATCTCATGCCCCTCGCGACGCTGTGCAATGCTCTCGAGCCGCTGCTGCTGGCGGCCGCCGTCTGTGCGCCGGCGTATGCATCCTGGGTGGTGCGCGAGTACCGGCATGTCGTGCGTCAACCGCAGGCGACCTCCGCGGGCTCCACTTCCGGGGTGGCGAGATAAGCAGTGCAGCGCCGCGCGGTGGACGGCTTTCGCCGCAAATAAATGACTCCGAGCCTGCGCACGATTCCGATCGGGCCATGGGAGAGCATCTTTGCAGGTTCGATGCCGCGCGGCTGCGGGCGCAGTTCATCGCACAAGGCTCCTTCCTCTATCTGGAAGAGTTTCTGCCGCCGGCCGTGACCGAGCGCTTGATCGCCGCGGTGGCGACGGTCGAGAGTTCCGTCAATCGCAACTATCTGCCCCGCCACAAACAGGGTGGTAGCGTGAGCCGCCACACTTTGGATGCGCTCGCACCGTTCATCGCCGAGCTCTATCGCTCACGCGCGTTACAGAGCTGGCTTGCGGTGGTGGCGGGGGAGCCGCTGCAGATGTCGCCGGCGGATGACGCGCATGCCTATGCTTTTTATTTCTATACCCGCGCCGGTGACCATATCGGCTGGCATTACGACACGTCTTATTATCGTGGCCGTCGCTACACGGTGCTCTTGGGAGTAATCGACGATTCCTCTTGCCGGCTCGAGTACGAGCTGCACACGCGCGACCCCGACGTCGAGAACGTATCGGGTTCCCTTAAATATCCGCCGGGTTCACTGGTGTTCTTCGATGGCGATCGATTGAAGCACCGGATCACGCCGTCTCTGCCCGGAGAGCGGCGCGTGTCTCTCACGTTCGAGTACGTGACCGACCAGAGAATGGGCGCTGGGTGGCGGCTCATTTCGAAATTCAAGGACGCGATCGCCTATTTCGGTTTGCGGCAGGTATTTCGCAGGCCATGACGCGGGTGGCGACCCTGTTGTTGTCCGCCGGCGTACTGTTGTTCGTCGCTTTGCTGGCCTCACAGGGCTTGCCGGCAATCGCGGCCACGTTGTCGGTTGCCGGGTGGGGGCTCCTATGGGTGTCGCTGTTCCATCTGCTGCCGCTCCTATTGGATGCGCTCGCGATACGGGTTTTGTTCAGTCGCGTCGCGATGAGCGGCACGATCGGCACCGCGCTGTTGACGCGATGGGCGGGCGAATCCGCCAATAGTTTGATGCCGGCCGGACAAATCGGCGGCCCGGTATTGATGGCGCGCCACCTCGCCCATCGTGGCATGCCCCTCGATGAAGCTTCGGCCGCCATCACGGTGAGTACGACGCTGCAGACCTTTGGTCAGATCGCGTTTGCGATTTTTGGCGTGGTCTTGCTGGGTGCAAGGTCCACCCAGGATACCGAACACGCATTGCGCACCTCCTCGCTGATCGCGAGCGGCGTATTGGCGGTTCAAGTGGGCGGTTTTTATTGGATGCAGCGGCGCGGACTGTTCGGTAAGCTCACGCGCGCTGCGAAACGGCTTTCGAGAAAGGGAAATTGGGCACAATGGCTGATCCGGGCCGAATCGATCGACCTTGCGGTGCAAGCCACCTACCGGCGTAGCCTACCGGTGCTGGCGAGTTTCATGTTGAGCCTGGTTGGCTGGTTGGTGGGCGCCGGAGAGGTATTTCTGATCCTTTCCCTGCTGGGTCACCCGACGAGCTGGATGAATTCCTTATTGCTCGAGAGCCTGGGTCAGGCAATTCGCGGCGCCGCATTCGCGATTCCGGGCGCCCTGGGTGTGCAAGAAGGCGGTTACTTGTTGCTGGCGCCAATAGCCGGCCTGTCGCCGGAGGTGGCGCTGTCACTGTCGCTCGCCAAACGAGCGAGGGAGATTATTTTGGGAGTTCCGGGTCTGATCTATCTGCATTTCTCAGCACGGGGCGTCACCGCCGCCCGCCGTGCCGCGTCGTCCTGATCGCCATGCGAGCCATCATTCTTGCGGCGGGACGCGGCATGCGGCTGCAACAGTCCGAAACGGGGCAGCAACCGAAGTGCCTATTGGAGTTCGGCGGCAGGAGCCTGCTCGAGCGGCATCTGTTGCTGCTCAGGCATGTCGGCGTCGAGGAGATCGTGTTGGCGCTCGGCTTTAGGCACGACATGGTGGAAGCAGAACTCGATCGTCTGGCGTGGGTTCCGCGGCCCGAGATCGTGCTGAATCCGCGCTTTGAACTCGGCAGCATGCTCACCGTGCATACGGTCGCCGATGCCTTGACTCGAGGCGGCGACGTGCTGCTAATGGATGCGGACGTGCTGTACGACAGGCGCATCGCCGCGGCGCTGGTCGCGGGTGCTGGCCCCGTCAACCGCATCTTGATCGATCGCGATTTCGAGGCGGGCGACGAACCGGTGAAAGTGTGTGTCGCGGACGGTATCCCGATCGAGTTGCGCAAGCAGCTGGCGAGCGATTTGCGCTTCGACACCATTGGCGAGTCCGTGGGCTTTTTCCGTCTCGACGCCGCTGCCGCGCGCCGACTGGCCGCCTTGGTTGCTGGATATGTCGCCCTCGATGGCGGCGTCAAGCCGCATGAGGAGGCGGTGCGCGATCTGATCTTGGAACGCAGCCAGAACATCGAAATTGCCGATGTCACGGGTGCACCGTGGATCGAAATCGATTTTTCGGTCGATGTGAAGCGCGCCACCGATGAGGTGCTGCCGCTGCTCGAACCGCTGACTGGAGTGAACAAATGATGAAAACCTTGACCAAACCGCTGACGGCACCGAACGAGCCATCGCGCGCAGCCAAGCTGCGCCACATGCTGCAGAGCGCTGAACTCGAGTTTCTGATGGAAGCCCATAATGGCCTTTCCGCCCGTATCGTGCGCGAGGCCGGCTTCAAGGGGATTTGGGCATCGGGTTTGTCCATCTCGGCGCAGTTCGGCGTGCGCGACAACAACGAAGCTAGCTGGACGCAGGTGGTGGATGTCCTGGAGTTCATGGCGGACGCGAGTGACCTGCCGATTCTGCTGGACGGCGACACCGGTTACGGCAACTTCAACAACATGCGCCGGCTGGTGCGCAAGCTCGAGCAGCGCGGCATCGCGGGTGTCTGCATCGAGGACAAGCAGTTTCCAAAAACCAACAGCTTCTTGAACGGCGAACGCCAGCCACTCGCCGACATCGAAGAGTTCGCGGGCAAGATCGCGGCGGGCAAGGACACGCAAAGCGACGCCAACTTTTGCATCGTGGCGCGGGTGGAGGCGTTGATCGCCGGATGGGGAATGGACGAAGCGTTGCGGCGCGCCGAAGCCTATCGGCTGGCCGGTGCGGACGCCATTCTCATTCATAGCAAATTGTCGAAACCGGATGAGATCTTGGCGTTTGCGCGCGAGTGGGGACGACGCTCGCCGCTCGTCATCGTGCCGACGAAGTATTACAGCACGCCGACAGCCGTGTTTCGCAAAGCGGGCATCAGCACGGTGATCTGGGCCAATCATCTGGTGCGATCCGCCGCTTCGGCGATGCAAGGGGTCGCCCGGGAGATTTTCGAAAGCCAGACGTTGGTCAACGTCGAGGATCGGATTGCCTCGGTCAATGAAATTTTCCGGCTGCAGGATGCCGACGAGTATTCCGTCGCCGAGCGGCTGTACTTGTCTGCATCGAGCACGTCGCGTGCCGCGGTGGTATTGGCCGCGAGCCGCGGTCGGGGACTTGAGGCGGTCACCACCGACAAGCCGAAGGTCATGTTGCCCATCGCGGGCAAGCCGTTGCTGCGCTGGTTGGTGGACAGCTTCAAGAAGGAAGGCATCAACGACATCACGGTGGTCGGTGGTTATCGAGCCGATGCCATCGACACCGCCGGTATCAAGCTGGTGGTCAACGCTCGGTATGCCGACACCGGCGAACTGGCCTCCCTGGCCTGTGCCATCGACAGCATCGATACGGATGCACTGATTTCCTATGGGGATCTGCTGTTTCGCAGTTACGTGTTGCGGGATTTGGTCGAGACCGCGGCGGATTTCGCCGTCGTGGTCGATTCCTCCCCCACCGGAGCGGGCAATCGCACGGTGCGCGATTTTGCCCATTGCTCGCGGGCCGATGACCGCGGCTTGTTCGGCACCAAGGTGCTGTTGAGCGGTGTCGCCAGCGGCGCGGACGCCGAAGCGCCGGCCCAAGGCCGCTGGATTGGCATGTTGAAGGTCAGCCGCCCGGGTCTGGTCAAATTGAAGGCCATGCTGGTCCACTTGCGGGCGCGCGCGGATTTCGAGTCACTCGATCTGCCAGCATTGCTCAACGCGTTGATTGCCGACGGCGCCGCGATCGAGGTCCTCTACGTGCACGGCCATTGGCGCGGCGTCAATGATCTCGAGGATTTTCGGCTGGCTGCCGATTTTGCGCATTCGCAGAAGCGTGACGAGATGGCCCATGATTGAGGCGCGCCACTTTGTCGAAACAGCGCGCGCGCACGGCTTCGCATGGTACGCGGGTGTGCCCTGTTCGTATCTGACCCCCTTCATCAACTACGTGCTGCAGGATTCGTCGCTGCGCTATGTGTCGATGGCCAATGAGGGCGACGCGGTGGCGTTGATCGCCGGCGTGACGCTCGCGGGCGATCCGACCCGGCCCTATCGAAGGGGCGTTACGATGATGCAGAATTCCGGTTTGGGCAACGCGGTGAGTCCTTTGACGTCATTGACCTGGACATTTCGGTTGCCGCAGTTGCTGATCGTGACGTGGCGCGGTCAGCCCGGCGTGCCCGATGAACCGCAACATGCCCTGATGGGTCCCGTAACGCCCCGGTTGCTCGACACGATGGAGGTGGCGTGGGAGCTGTTTCCGACGGTGTCCGATGCCATCGGTCCGGCTCTCGAGCGAGCGACTGCGCATATGGATGCGACCGGCAAACCCTATTGTCTGCTCATGCAAAAGGGGAGTGTCGCCAGCTACCCACTCGAAGCCGGAGCGTCGGCGCTGAAAAAGTCCTTTCGCAGCACCTCTGCCGTCATCGACGGCAAGTCGACGCCGCCTCAGACTCGACCGTCCCGCACCGACGCTTTGCGAGTGGTGGTGGCGCATACGCCCCAAGGCGATACGGCGGTGCTGGCGTCGACCGGATTTTGCGGCCGCGAGCTCTATGCCATCGACGATCGATCCAACCACTTGTACATGGTCGGGTCCATGGGATGCGTGGTCACGCTCGCACTGGGGCTCGCGCTCGCGCGGCCCGACTTGCGAGTGGTGGCGCTCGACGGGGACGGTGCGGCACTGATGCGCATGGGTGCATTCGCCACGGTGGGTGCCTATGGACCGGCCAACCTAATTCACCTGTTGATCGACAACGGCGCCCACGATTCGACCGGTGGCCAAGCGACGGTGTCCCCGCTCATCTCGTTCGCCGATATCGCCGCCGCCTGCGGTTATGCATCATCGTTGGAGACTGACGATGTCAGTCGCGTGGCATCGTGGTTGGGGCAACCTCCCCTGCAGGGTCCGCGCTTTGCCCGGTTGCTGACGCGTCCGGGCAGCCCCGGCGATCTACCGCGGCCCTCGATGAGCCCGGTCGAGGTCAAGAAGCGACTGATGGAGCACTTTCCTCCTACAGGATTCGCGTGATGTTGTTGTTGAATCCAGGACCGGTCACGCTGACCGAACGTGTGCGCCGCAGCTTGCTGCAGCCGGACCTGTGCCATCGCGAAAGCGATTTCTATGACTTGCAGGATGAAGCCCGTCGTCGGTTGCTCGCTACACATGCGCTCGATCACGAGGAATGGACTGCGGTATTGATCACGGCCTCGGGCACGGCGGCGGTGGAAAGCATGGTGGCGTCGTTGGTGCCGGAAACCGGGCGCGTGCTCATCGTTGAGAATGGCGTATACGGTGAACGCATGGCCGAGATCTGCAGCCGCTACCACGTCGCGCATGATCGGGTGATCGGTCAGTGGATGGAGGCGCCGGATATCGCGGCGATTGCCGCCAAGCTCGACGCCAGCCGGGGTGCACCGTTCACCCATCTCGCCGTGGTTCACCACGAGACGACGACGGGCCGGCTGACGAAGCTCGATGCGCTGGCTGATCTGTGCCGGACGCGCGGCATCATGTTGCTCGTCGACGGAGTCAGCAGCTTTGGCGCCGAGTACATCGACTTCGGCGATGCGGCGCTCGCGGCCGTGGCCGCCACCGCCAACAAATGCCTGCATGGGGTACCTGGCGCATCGTTCGTCATCGTCCGGCGCGCCGCGTTGGCCGCCGCCGCGTCGCGTACCTACTATCTTGATTTGACGCGACTCGCACGCTTGCAGGACCGGCGCAACACGCCGTTCACACCGGCGGTGCACGTGTACTATGCGTTGGTGGAGGCGCTGCGCGAATACGAAGAGGAGGGCGGACGTATCGCGCGGTATCAGCGTTACTCGGTGCTTTCCCATCAAGTGCGCCGCGGACTCGCGTCGCTCGGAATCGACACCGTCATGCCGCCGGATGAATCTTCCGTGGTATTGCGTGCGTATCGATTGCCGGACGGCATGACCTACACGACGTTGCATGACGCGTTGAAGGACGCGGGTTTCGTGATCTATGCGGGGCAGGGGGACTTGTCGAAAACTTTGTTTCGTATTTCCACCATGGGAAACGTGGCATCGGCCGACATGGAACGGCTAATTCAGTGTTTTGCCCGATTCTTGAGCAAGCAGTGATGGTCGGAGTGCGGCGGAGGAGCGGGATATTCTCCGGCGCAGCGGTCCTGCTGCTGGCCAACATGAGCGCGTCCCACGCCTGGGCCGGGGATGCGCAACCTCAAGACCCCGGTGGCAATCAGCCCGCGGCACCCGGCCCCCCGGCGACACCCGTGCCCGCAGCCCCACCCAGTCCCGGCTGGCTGGACCGCTGGTTGAGTCCGAAATCCGCGCCCTTCATTCCCGTGCCTGAAATCGCGACGGACCCGGACAGCGGCACGACGGTGGGTTTGCTCGCCGTGCGTCTGAAGACCGACGCCAACGACGATATCTCGCAAATCCTCGCCCCGGATTTCCTGCACAACCCGAACTTCGGTTATGGCATGCACGCCCGCATCTATTCGTACGCATCGGGCGACGAGCAATGGTCGATCGACGCTGGTATCAAGGAACGCGTCGAGCGCGGATTTGACGCGGAATACCAGGTCGGGCGCCAGCGTGACGCTCTCTGGTCCATCGGCTACAGCCTGATCTTCGATCGTGACGGTTCACCCCGCTTCTACGGCATCGGCAATAGTTCGCGCGAGAATGAACAAACCAACTTCACGAATTCGCAGGAACTGGCGCAGATCAATCTGGGCCTCAACATCACGCACGCCTGGCAGCTGCTCTACACGGGCCGGCTGCAGGTCGTGGATGTGTTGCCGGGCACTCTCCAAGGCATAGCGTCCATCCAGACGCTGTTTCCAGGAATCGACGGTTTGGGCACCAACAAGCTCATACGAAACCGCCTGTCTCTGATCTACGATACGCGCGATGCCCTGACGATTCCGAGCAGTGGCGTTCAGATGATCGCGTACGGCGGCATGGCGAGCCAGGAGGCTCTCTTAAGCAATTCGTTGTATACCGAAACCGGGTTCGACGGGCGAGCATTCTGGCCCGTGCTGCATTCGACCACCCTGGCGCTGCACACGGCGATACGTTACTTACCCTATGCGCACGATCTTCCCTTCTGGGCTTTGAGCACGCTCGGTGGGGGGGAGAGCGATGTCGGTGGCGCTCAGCCGCTGCGCGGATTCGGTGCGGGTCGCTTCTATGCACGGGATTCGTTCGCGACGACGGCGGAGTTGCGGCGGACCGTCATGTCGTTCAACGCGGGCGGCACCAACATCGATCTCGAGTTCGCGCCCTTCGTCGACATCGGACGGGTATTTTCTCATAGCGGCGTACTGCCGTTCGACGACCTCCATGTGGTGTATGGCGCGGGCTTCCGCGGCATCGCCAAACCGTTCGTCGTCGGACATGTCGATGTCGGTTACGGCAGCGAGGGGCTTGCCATTTTCACCGGGATCAATTATCCGTTTTGAATGCCGCTAACAGGGCATGGTAATCCCTGGCTACGTTAGTGCATCCTCAAATAGGGGTTTGGCGGCTGGACAACGTGAGAAACGCCCGTTCCCGCTGCGCTGCACTGTCTTGGCGGTGCTCAACACCCATTCGGTTCTTGTATGCCGGCGGCGCGATGATGCACCATTGGCCTCACCACATCCACGTCCTGCTCGGACTTTTGAAGGGGTAGTTTATGCCGGACGCTCGTGTGAAAATTCGCCCCACGGCATTGGCGGTCAAACGCAGCAATCGAGTTCCTCTAGTACGGACGCCGCGGGTGACCGTTTTGTTTGCCGATCTGCGGGGCTACACCGGTCTCGCCGAGAGGCTCTCGCCGGCGAGCATCGTGCCGTTGCTGGACGAGTTTTTCGGCGTGCTCGCGAGCGCGACCACACTCTATGGTGGCCGCATATTTCATATGGCGGGCGACGGCATGATGGCCGGCTTCGGTGTGGGTGCACACGGTTCATCGAGTGACGGCGGGGCGCGCGACGCGTTGGCAGCGGGTCATGCCATGCTGCAGCGTTTCGGGGCTCTCGCCACGCGCTGGCGCAACGAACTGGCCATCGAGACCGGCGTCGGTGTCGGACTGCATCTCGGCGAAGTGGCAATGGGGTTGCTCGGACCGCCCGGCAAGAAGTCGATGACCCTCGTGGGAGATACCGTCAACGTGGCCGCCCGGCTCTGCGGCCGCGCGCGCGCCGGCGAGGTGCTTCTTTCTTGCTCCGTGGCCACGGCCCTCGATATCGATGACGGTGCGCGCGAGATGTACATTGGACCCATCCCGGTGCTGCAGCTGCCCCAGTTCGCGCTGCGCGGGCGCAGTGCTCCGCTCGACATCTGGTGTGTACCGGCGATGGAGCGGGTCTCGGTTTTGGTTTGACGTCTTGTTTGTTCGACTCTGTTGCCGCGCCGCGGTCTGCTAAGCTTCGCTGCAGGGTGGCCCTTGTGGCGGAATCGGTAGACGCAACGGACTTAAAATCCGTCGACCTAAAATGTCATCCCGGTTCGAGTCCGGGCGAGGGCACCAACCGTTATAGCTCTCGATCGAGTTCCCCGCCGCATTGCGGACATCGATCGACGCGCGGCGGCTCATCGGCAGCGGCCGTAGCCGCCTCGCCCAGCGGCCTCGAGCAAATGAGGCAGGGTGTGCGCCTGATATCGACCCTATAGGCCGCGGCCCAACAGACTAAGACTGCCAGTGCGAGTGCCAGGTAGCGGGGCTTGGTTTGCCCGTGCATGCTGAGCACCAAGAGGGGCCCCGACACGACGAAAGCGCTATACCGGTTGGCCTGTTCGCGGCGTGCCCTGATGAATTCTCGAGCTGTCATCGGTGCCGATCGTACAGGGGGTTAGGGTGCCGGTCGATCGTATATACTATGAGCCGTGGAGCCACGTTTCCGTCGCTTCCCGCCCCGATCCGATAGAAAGAACCGACTTGTCACCCCCGCTATTTTTGGCCCGTTTCGCGCTTGATCCGACGGATCTGCTGCGCGATGCGACCTATCGACGTCTGTGGACGTCCATACTCATCTCCTCTTTCGGCGGCCAGGTCACGTTACTGGCGATTCCCCTGTCGGCCGCCGTGCTGCTGCATGCCGCACCCACGCAAATGGGTCTGCTCACTGCGATGGAGATTGCGCCATTCGTGTTGTTCTCATTGCCCACCGGCGTGTGGCTCGATCGTGTTCGCAAGCTCCCCGTCTATGTGGTGGGCGAACTGTCCGTCGCGGTCACGGTAGCCACGGTGCCGCTGGCCTGGTGGCTGGGATGGTTGTCCATGGACTGGTTGTACTTCGTTGGATTTCTGATCGGCACGGTCAATACGACGGCGGGCAGTGCGGCACAAATCGTACTGACACAGATCGTGCCGCGCGAGCGGCTGGTCGAGGCTCATGCCAAGAATGCCCTCGCGTCATCCACCGCCGAGGTGACCGGACCTGGCGCGGCGGGCGCGTTGATCAAAGTGCTCGGCGCGCCGGTGGCATTGCTCGCCGACGCGGTGTTGCTGATGATTTCCGCGTCGATCCTGCGGGGAGTGGCCGTCACGGAGACGCCGCGAAGCAAGCATGCAGCGTTCTGGCCTGCGATGCTCGAGGGCATCACCTTCGTGAGAAGCCATCGCTTGTTGATTACCATGGCGACCTGTGTCGGCATCTGGCAGCTGTGCAATCAGGCCGCCATGGTGGTGCAGATTCTGTTCGCGACTCGACAACTCGGTCTGTCGGAGCGCGGCGTCGGCCTGAGTTATGTCGCGCTGGGAATCGGCACCGTCATCGCGAGCGCGGTCGGCTACCGAGTGGTGCGCCGCGTCGGTAATGGACCCACTTTGGTGTTGGGATTTGCGGTGAGCGGCGTCGGCTGGTTGGTGTTGTCCGTGGCACCGCTCAATGCCTTCGGCGTCGCCGCGTACGTGTACATGTTACTGTCATTCGGCATCGGCGCCGTGTTCATCTTCATCAACTTTCTGTCGCTCAGGCAGTCGGTGACGCCGGCATCGATGCTGGGCCGGATGACCAGCACCATGCGCTGGTTGATCTTGATCCCGGCCGGACCTGGAGCGCTCCTCGGCGGATGGTTGGGTCAAAACCTGGGGTTGCGGGTGGCACTGGGATTTGCCGGGTGCACGGCGATACTGTTGTCGTTGATCGCGCGCCGATTGCCGGTCATTCGCAGCGTCAGGACCTTGCCGAGACTCGCGGCCGAAGCGATCACACCATACGCGGCCGGAAGCCGCTAGTCGGACCGGCATTACGATTCTGAAATCCCCCGCCGTCAACCGAGCCGGCTCGCGCTACGTTCTGGTATTGAACTTGCCATCTCGACATTCGGATCAAATGAAGGAGTTGTTCATGAAAAATACCACCAAGGCGTTGCTGCTGAGTCTATGCCTGTCGGGGGGCTCTGTGATCGTACCCGCTCTGGCTCGCGCCGGAATCGCCATCGATATCGACGTCGCCCCACCGCCGCCGCGCGTCGAGGTCGTGCCGGCTCCGCGAGTGGGGTACGTATGGGCGCCGGGTTATTGGGAGTACCGCGGCCACGAACATGTATGGGTGGCCGGGCGGTACGTACACGAACGCCGCGGTTACCACTGGGTCCCGGATCGATGGGAACAGCATGGCCCGCATTGGCGTCGCGTCGAAGGCCATTGGGAGCGCTGAAGCGGGTGGCGCGCCATGGAGCGCGCCACCCGCGACCCGCCACTTTATTGAGCGGGGGGTGCCTGTGCGCCGGCCTTGGCCGATTTCAAGCAACCCTTCATGAAGTCGCGGCGTGCATCACCGCGCTCCAACTTTTGGTCGTCCGCCTGTTTCTTGCAGGCCGCCCAGGCCGGATTGCGGTGGCGGTCACTCTGGCCGGGACTCGATGCGCCCGGCGCGTCGTCGCCGTAAGTGATGGCACTGACGACGATGCTGCCCATCGTCAGCGTGCCCAGAATGAGAGACGGGACGGCCGAAAGCACTCTTTGACGATCTAGCATGAGATCCTCCTGAAGCAAGCGACTTAAGTCCAATCGAGCATACTCGGCGCGCCCGTGGTGTCGATTCCTGGCACTGCAAAGGTGTGTCAAGATTGGTGAATGCGCGCCGTACCCGGTCTTCGCGTCGATGAGATCCACGTCTGGCGCGGCGAGCGTCACGTGTTGCGTGGCGTGTCCTTCGAGGTCTCCCCAGGCGAGCTGCTGCATGTATCGGGTGCCAATGGCACTGGCAAGACCACGCTCCTGCGCGTGGTAGCGGGTTTGTTGCGCCCGGATCATGGTGTGGTCCACTGGCAAGGGCATGCCATCACGCGAGTGCGATCCGAGTATCACAGTGCGTTGGCTTATGCCTCGCACGAGCCCGCACTCAAGAGCGATCTGACCGCGTTCGAGAATTTGCGGTTCATGGTAGGGCTCAAACGCCGTGTAAGCCCCGGGGAACTGCTCGCCAGTCTGAACCGGACCGGTGTTGCGGAATGCGCCGATCTGCCGGCGCGCGTGCTCTCGGCGGGCCAGCGGCGGCGCGTGGCCATGGCGCGGGTATTGGCGTGTCGCGCCTCGTTGTGGCTTCTCTATGAGCCGTATACCAACTTGGATACCGCTGGGTCGCACTTGCTGTCCTCGCTGCTCGACGAGCACGTTTCGACGGGTGGGCTGGCCCTGGTGGTCGCACACCATGAGGTGTCGCTTGCCGGAACCCGGCATTTCGGATTGAACGCGTGACGGTGGGTCTGTGGCGCGCGTTCTGCCTGGTGCTGCACCGCGAACTGTTACTGAGTTTCAGGCGCCCGGATCAGCTGCTGCAGCCGTTGGTATTTTTCTTGATCGTCACGACCTTGTTTCCCTTGGGTCTGAGCGTGCAGCTGTCGCTGCTGCGCGAGATGGCGCCGGGTGTGCTGTGGGTGGCGGCACTGCTATCTTCGTTGCTGTCGCTCGACTCGTTGTTCAAGAGCGACGCTGACGATGGAACGCTGGAACAGCTGGCGTTGTCTGGTCAGGGACTGACGTTGCTCATCGTGGCCAAGACCCTCGCACATTGGCTGATGAGCGGCGCGGCGCTCGTGTTGATCTCGCCTATCGTGGGTACGGCGCTGGCGATTCCCGTCAATGCGTTCGGTATCATGATGGTGAGCCTCACGTTGGGCACGCTCACGTTGAGCTGGCTGGGTGCAATCGGCGCCGGTCTCACGGTGGGGTTGAAGCGGGGCAATGTGTTGCTGTCACTGATCGTACTGCCTTTGGCGATGCCGTTGCTCATTTTCGGTGCCGGCGCGACCGATCGCGCGATTTCGGGAACGAGCGCCGAGGGGGCTTTGTACCTTCTGGCAGCGTTGTGCGTGCTCACCTGCACGTTGGCGCCGTTTGCGGCGACCGCCGCGTTGCGGATCACGCTCGAGTGAGATAACGAGAACTCTATGTGGACATGGTTTTACCGGCTTGCTTCTCCGCCCTTCGTGTATCGCGTCGCGGCGGCTTCCACTCCCTGGTTTTCGGTCTGCGCCGCACTTGCGATCGGTTATGGCCTCACCGCGGGATTGGTGTTCGCTCCGCCGGACTACCAGCAGGGCGATGCATTTCGAATCATCTACGTCCATGCGCCCGCGGCCTGGTTGTCCTTGTTCAGCTATACGACCATGGCCGTGGCCGGCGCGATCGCCTTGATTTGGCGCATCAAGGTGGGACACGCCGTGGCGGCCGCGACGGCGCCGATCGGTGCGTCGTTCACCTTGCTCGCGCTGGTCACCGGCTCCTTGTGGGGTCGTCCGATGTGGGGAACCTATTGGGCCTGGGATCCCCGGTTGACCTCCGAACTGATCCTGCTGTTCTTGTATGTCGGTGTCATCTCGCTGCGGCAGGCCTTCGAGGACCCGGGTCGCGGCGACCGGGCGGCCGCGCTGTTGTCGATCGTCGGCGTCGTCAACGTGCCCATTATCCATTATTCGGTTCTGTGGTGGAACTCGCTGCACCAGGGGGCCACTGTTGCTAAACTGGGCAGACCGTCGATGCCGGGCAGCATGCTTTGGCCTCTGCTGTCCATGCTCCTCGGGTTCATGTTGTTCTATGGAGCGGTACTGTGTATACGGTTGCGCGGGGAGGTACTCAATCGGGAGCGGCAGTCCACCTGGGTTCGGGAGGCGGTAAAAACGTGAGCGGCTTCTGGTCCATGGGCGGATATGCCCGATTCGTCTGGCCTTGCTTCGGCTTTGGCTTTGCGGTGTTGGCGTGGAATGTGTGGTCCGCGCGGCGCTTTCTTGCGGCGGCACGCCGCAGAACGGCGCGTGCGCTGATGATGGCGGCGAGCGAACGATCATGACCCCGCGGCGCAAGCGACTTTTCGTGGTCTTGGGCATCCTCGGCGGGGTCTGTGCGTCGGTGGCGCTCGCCGTGATGGCGTCTCGTGACAATGTGACGTTCTATTTGGATCCGAGCGAGATTGCCGCCGGCAAGGCGCCGGTCGACCGGCGCTTTCGCGTGGGCGGGATGGTCGTCAAGGGCAGCGTCGCGCGCAAGCCCGGCGATCTCGAAGTGCGATTCGTATTGACCGACTTCGCCCATGAAGTGCCGGTCGAGTACACCGGCGTGCTGCCGGATCTGTTTCGCGAGGGTCAGGGCGTCATTGCGCACGGTACTATGGGCGCCGACGGCGCTTTCGTGGCCGACGAGGTACTGGCGAAACACGACGAGAAATACATGCCGCCGGAAGTGGCCGCCTCGCTGAAGCGAAAGGCGGCCGCGAATCAGGCAACCGGCGTCCCGAGCACGTAGCCGGCTCCAGGCCGGCCTTTGCAACCAAGGTAATCTGTATGGCACCGGAACTGGGGATTTTCGCGCTCATATTGGCTTTCGTACTGAGCTTGGCGCAAGCCTTCTTCGGGCTGGCCGGCGCGTGGCGAGCCAGACCCGTGTGGATGTCGGTGGCGAGACCTGCCGTCACCGGGCAGTTCGTGTTCGTCGCGATGGCGTTCGCCTGTCTTTCATATTCTTTCGTCAATGACGATTTTTCCGTGTTGTACGTGGCGCGCAATTCGAACTCGCAGCTGCCGCTATTTTATAAAGTGGCGGCACTGTGGGGGGCGCACGAAGGCTCGCTCCTCCTGTGGATACTCATCTTGTCGATTTGGAGTGTCGCCGTCGCCGCGTTCAGCCGTCAGCTGCCGGTGAGCTTTTCGAGCCGCGTGCTCGGCGTCATGGGCCTGGTGAGCAGCGGCTTCATGCTTTTCACGCTGTGGACCTCGAATCCGTTCCAGCGCCTCATTCCTGCGGCCGGGGATGGCGCGGACTTGAACCCCGTATTGCAGGATTTTGCCCTCGCCATTCATCCGCCCATGCTGTACACGGGCTACGTTGGTTTCTCGGTGGCTTTTGCCTTTGCCATTGCCGCCATGCTCGAAGGCCGGCTTGACCAGACCTGGGCCAAATGGACGCGACCTTGGACGATTTTCGCCTGGATGTTTCAAACCATCGGGATCGCACTCGGCAGTTGGTGGGCCTATTACGAATTGGGATGGGGTGGCTGGTGGTTCTGGGATCCGGTCGAGAACGCTTCGTTCATGCCGTGGTTGGTCGGCACTGCGCTCATTCATTCGTTGAGCGTGACGGAGAAGCGCGGGATCTTCAAGAGCTGGACTTTGCTGCTCGCGATTTTCGCGTTTTCGCTGAGCCTCGTCGGGACCTTTCTAGTCCGCTCGGGTGTACTGGTATCGGTGCATTCGTTTGCGACGGACCCGACCCGCGGTCTGTACATACTGGCTTTCCTGGTCGTGACCATCGGCGGCTCGCTCACGCTCTATGCCTGGCGCGCACCCAAGCTATATGCGCCCGGCGGATTTCAGTTGTTCTCCCGCGAGTTCTTCCTGTTGGTGAACAACGTGATCCTCGTCAGCGTCGCCGGTCTGGTGCTGTGGGGCACGTTGTCCCCCCTGGTCTACGAAGAACTCGGTCTCGGCAAGATTTCGGTCGGTCCGCCGGTTTTCGCCGTCATGTTCCTCGTGCCCATCATTCCGCTGATGATTTTCCTGGCCATCGGCATGCATTCGGCTTGGCGCCGCGGCAAACTCACGGTGGCGGCCGAACCGTTGTGGTGGCTGCTCGCCGCGGCGGCTGCCTTGTCCATTGCGATTCAAGGGCTGGGGTTCGGCACTTTCCACTGGGTGGGCTTGCTCGGCTTTACGTTCGGGTTCTGGATCATCTTTTCGTCCTTGCTGGATCCCATCCGCCGCTGGCGCCAGGGACTGAACCTGCCGGCCGCGGTGCTCGGCATGTCGATCGCACACTTGGGCGTGGGTCTATTCGCGATCGGCGCAAGCGGTGTCGAAAGCTATAAGATCGAGAAGGACGTTGCGCTGAAACCGGGCGGCAGCTTTGCGATTGCGGGCTATGACGTCCGTTTCGTCAACGCCGTGGATGTGCGCGGGCCGAACTACGATGCGGTGCAAGCGTTGGTGGAAGTGACCCGCAACGGCAAGCCGGTGGCGGTGCTGAAGCCGCAAAAGCGCCATTTCTGGGTGCAGCAGACCGACAACAGCCAGGCGGCCATCTCCGTGAACTGGTCCCGCGATTTGTTCGTCGCCATGGGGAACTCGTTGGGCGACGGCGCATGGAGCATGCGCATCCAATACAAACCCTTCGTGCGCTA
>Ga0116230_10002190_pt1 | contig 18791 bp, 16 predicted proteins | sample S1TSphfallax_3_FD_88678 | JGI IMG/M metagenome (GOLD analysis project Ga0116230, IMG submission 88678) | Host-associated microbial communities from peat moss isolated from Minnesota, USA - S1T2_Fd - Sphagnum fallax MG | ecosystem: Host-associated > Plants > Peat moss > Unclassified | place...
ACGAAAACCATCGTAAGAGAGATAAGGTATTATAGGCCGTTCCTGGCGGAGAGGGTGGGATTCGAACCCACGGTAGGCTTGCACCCACAACAGTTTTCGAGACTGTCCCAATCGGCCACTCTGGCACCTCTCCGGGCGGATGGCTTATAGGGCAGTGCCCGTACTACCGGCAACTCCGCCGATTTGACAGCCCCGCCAGCCTCGCTATAACGCCCCCCACCCGCGGCTGGGCAACCTCGCCGCGCCATTTTTTGCGTTTTCTTAGGACCATATCATGTTCGCAGTCATCCGCACCGGCGGCAAGCAATACCGCGTTACCCCGGACGCCGTGCTGAAGGTCGAAAAGCTGGACGCCGCGGCCGGCGAGACCGTCACCTTTACGGATGTTCTCGCCGTGGGCGGAGACGGCGCGCTGAAACTCGGCGCCCCCGTGCTTGAGGGTGCGACCGTGACCGCCACCGTCATCGCGCAGGACCGGCTCGACAAGGTGATCATTTTCAAAAAGCGTCGCCGGCAAAACAGCCGCCGCAAGAACGGCCACCGCCAATGCGTGACCGTGCTGCGCGTCGGCGCCATCAACGCAGCCTAAGGAGCCAGGACCATGGCACATAAGAAAGCAGGCGGGTCTTCCCGCAACGGCCGCGACACCGCGGGCCGCCGCCTCGGCGTGAAGAAATCTGGCGGCCAGGAAGTGGTGGCCGGCAACATCATCATTCGGCAGCGTGGGACCAAGGTGAAGCCGGGCAGCAATGTCGGCCTTGGCCGCGACCATACGATTTTCGCGCTGACGGACGGCACAGTGCTGTTCGAGCGGAAATCCGACGACCGGGTGCATGTGTCCGTGACTCCGGTTAAACAAGCCGCCGAATAACCCGGCCGCGATCCCCCAAAAAGGCCGGCGCAAGCCGGCCTTTTTTATTGGCACAACCTTATGAAATTCCTCGACCAGGCGAAAATCTACTGCAAATCCGGCGATGGCGGGGATGGTGTCACCGCGTTTCGGCGGGAGAAATTCGTCGCGTTCGGCGGGCCGGATGGCGGGGATGGCGGCCGCGGCGGGGACGTGGTGTTTGAGGCGGTGGAAAACCTCAACACGTTGATAGACTTCCGTTATTCCCAGCATTTCCGGGCCAAAAAGGGCGGCAACGGTTCCGGCGCGGATCGTACCGGGGCCGCGGCGCCCACTTTGCACATCAAAGTCCCGGTCGGCACCCAGATTTTTGATGATGACCGCGAAACCCTGCTGGCGGACCTCGATAAGCCGGCCAAAACGGTGATTTTGCTCCGCGGCGGTGATGGCGGGTTCGGCAATGCCAAATACAAAACCTCTACGAACCGCGCCCCGCGCCGCTCGGACAAGGGCTGGCCGGGCGAGGAACGCTGGGTCTGGCTCAGACTGAAACTGATCGCGGATGTCGGCCTGGTCGGCCAGCCCAACGCCGGCAAATCCACCTTCTTGTCGGTCGTCTCTGGCGCCCATCCCAAAATCGCCGACTACCCCTTCACCACGCTGCACCCCCAACTCGGCGTGGTCCGCCTTTCGATGTCCGAGGAATTCGTGATCGCGGACATCCCCGGGCTGATCGAGGGCGCGCATGAAGGCACTGGCCTTGGCGACCGTTTTCTCGGCCACGTGGAGCGCTGCGCCGTCCTGCTGCATTTGATCGACGGCGCGGCCGGCGATTGCGTGGATGCCTGGCGCACCGTCCGGCACGAACTTACAGCGTATGGCGGCGGCCTCGCCGAAAAACCAGAGATCATCATGCTGAATAAGGCGGACGCGATGTCCCCACGCGAAATTTCCGCCCGCCGCGCCGCGCTTGCGAAGGCCTCTGGCGCCACCGTGATGGTTGCCTCCGGCGTCACCGGTCAGGGGGTGCCCGAGGTCCTGCGCGCGCTGCAAACCGTCATCACCGAATCCCGCGCCAAATGATCCCCTCCATCAACGTCGCCCGCCGCATCGTGGTGAAAATCGGCAGCGCGTTAATCGTGGACCCGGATTCGGCCTCTCCCCGCGCCGAATGGCTGGCCGGCATGGCCCAGGACATCGCCGCGCTCGCGGCCGCGGGCAAGGAGGTGATCGTGGTCTCCTCCGGCGCCATCGCTTTGGCGCGGCGGCGGTTGAACCTGACCGGCGCGAAGTTAAAGCTGGAAGAAAAACAGGCCGCCGCGGCGGTGGGGCAGATCCGCTTGGCGCAGGCCTGGTCCGAGGCGCTGTCCGCTCATTCGCTGACCGCCGCGCAGCTGCTGATTACGCTGGAAGATACCGAAGACCGCCGGCGCTATCTAAACGCCCGCGCCACGCTGTCCACACTGCTGGCGCTGCGCTGCATTCCGGTGATCAACGAGAACGATTCCGTCGCCACCACGGAGATCCGCTTCGGCGATAATGACCGTCTGGCTGCCCGCGTCGCCGAAATGGTCCAGGCCGACCAGCTCATTTTGCTGTCCGACATTGACGGCCTGTACACAGCGGACCCGCGCAAAAATCCCGCGGCCCAGCATATTCCAATCGTCGAAAAGCTAACTCCGGAGATCGACGCGATGGGCGGCGACCCGCCCGCCGGCTATTCCTCCGGCGGCATGAGGACCAAGCTCGCTGCCGCCCATATCGCGACACAGGCCGGCGTGGCCATGGCGATCGCGCTGGGGCATCGCCAGAACCCCCTCGCCGCGATCCAGGCTGGCGCCAAATGTACCTGGTTCATTGCCGCGCCAGAAGGCCGCACGGCGCGCAAGAACTGGATCGCCGGGCATCTGGCGCCACTCGGCGCCTTTACGGTTGACGCCGGTGCCGCCAAAGCCTTGGCGAAAGGCTCATCGCTACTGCCCGCCGGCATCAAATCCGTCACCGGCAGTTTCGAACGCGGCGATGCAGTGGACGTCCTCTCACCCACGGGCGCCCGCATCGCCCGCGGCCTCGCCGCCTATTCCAGCGCCGACAGCATCCTCATCGCCGGCCACCGTTCGGAAGATTTTGAGGCCCTGCTCGGCTGGCGCGGCCGGGACGAGGCAATCCACCGGGACGACCTCGTGCTGTTTTAACTCGTCGCTCCGACTTTTAAGACCCTGGAGTGCGATCGCACATAAAGCGATCGCACTTTAGCCAACCCGATTATCCACCAGATCCGTCACCACGCCAGGATCAGCCAAGGTTGAGGTGTCACCAAGGCTATCGGTCTCGTTAGCGGCGATTTTACGTAAGATTCGGCGCATGATCTTGCCGGAGCGTGTTTTTGGCAGGCCAGGCGCCCATTGGATCACGTCCGGTGCCGCGATCGGGCCGATCTCCTTGCGGACCCAGACGACGAGCTCCTTGCGCAAGGCCTCGGTCGGCTCGGCGTCCGCGATCAGCGTCACATAGGCGTAGATGCCCTGGCCCTTGATGTCATGCGGGTAGCCGACCACCGCGGCTTCCGCGACCTGCGGATGCGCGACCAAGGCGGATTCCACCTCCGCGGTGCCCATGCGGTGGCCGGAGACGTTGATCACATCATCCACGCGGCCGGTGATCCAGTAATAGCCATCGGCATCGCGGCGGGCACCGTCCCCGGTGAAGTACAACCCTTTGAAGGTGGAGAAATAGGTCTGCACGAAGCGATCATGATCGCCGTAGACGCTGCGCATCTGGCCGGGCCAACTGTCCGAAATGCATAAATTGCCTTCGGTGGCGCCATGCAGTTCGGTGCCGTCACCATCCACCAGGATCGGCTTGACACCCGGTAACGGCAACGTCGCGGAGCCGGGTTTCTGGGCAATCGCGCCCACCAGAGGGCTGATCAGGATGCCGCCGGTTTCGGTCTGCCACCAAGTGTCCACGATCGGGCAACGCTCGTCGCCCACCACGCGATAATACCAGTTCCAGGCTTCCGGGTTGATCGGCTCGCCGACCGAGCCAAGAACGCGCAAGGATTTGCGCGAGGTCTTCTTCACCGGCCCCTCACCGTCCCGCATCAGCGCGCGGATCGCGGTGGGCGCGGTATAGAAGATGTTGACCTGGTGCTTGTCGATCACCTGCCAGAAGCGCGATGTATCCGGATAGTTCGGGATGCCCTCGAACATCAGCGTGGTGGCGCCGTTCGCGAGTGGACCGTAGACGATATAGGTGTGGCCGGTGACCCAGCCGACATCCGCGGTGCACCAATAGACCTCGCCGGGATGATAGTCGAACACGTATTGATGGGTGAAGCTCGCCCAGACCATGTAGCCGCCGGTGGTGTGCAGCACGCCTTTCGGCTTGCCGGTGGACCCCGAGGTGTACAGGATGAATAGCGGGTCCTCGGCATTCATTTCGGCCGGGCTATGATCGGCCGAGGCTTTTGCCGTGACCTCTTCATACCAGGTATCGCGGCCCTCTTGCATCGCCACGTCACCGCCGGTGGCCTTCACCACGATCACGTTTTTCACGCTTGGGCAGTGCGAAAGGGCGGCGTCCGCGTTCACCTTTAGCGCCACCTTGCGGCCGCCGCGGCGGCCTTCATCGGCGGTGATCAACGCGACCGAGTTGCAGTCCTGAATCCGGTTGGCGAGGCTGTCCGGCGAGAAGCCGCCAAACACCACCGAATGGATGGCACCGATCCGCGCGCAGGCCAGCAGGGCGACAGCGGCCTCCGGGATCATCGGCAGGTAGATCGTGACGACGTCACCCTTCTTGATGCCAAGCTCGGTCATCGCGTTGGCGAGGCGACAAACCTGCTCGTGCAGCTCGCGGTAGGTCACTCTTTTCGAGACGTTGGGATCGTCGCCTTCCCAGATGATCGCGGTCTGCTCGCCGCGCTCGGCGAGATGCCGGTCCAGGCAGTTGGCGGCGGCGTTCAGCGTGCCGTCCTCGAACCATTTGATCGAGACGTTGCCGGTATAGGAGGTGTTCTTGATCTTGGTCGGCGCCTTTATCCAGGTGATGCGCTTACACTCCTCGGCCCAGAACGCATCCGGTTCGCTGGCGGCGCGCGCGGTCATATCGTCGTACCGCGCCCGGTCGATCAGCGCGTGCTTGGCGATCTCGGGTTTGACCGGAATCATATCGGCGTCCGACATTGGCAATCCTCCTGCTTCTTGGTGTTCTCACGATTATGCCGTGTTTCCGGCCGAACCGGAAGAGCGGCGAACCGTTTCACCCCGCATTGTCCGGCCGCCTTGTGCAATGCGATGGATCAATTCGTGGAAATTGTTACATCTTGTCGCGGAAAATCCGGCTCAGCGGCTCTGACCAAGGGAATTCCGGTACACGTTCTCGTTGACAATTCCGTACGTTTCTGCGCCACTTCTAGGGCAATCGACTTTGGCTTGACTTGGGCTGACGCTCCCGGTGACTGGACGCAACTTGAGACTTCCGATCACCGATTGCCCCGGTGGACCGCGCGACAGGCGCGCGGCGGGTTAAGGTTTAAGGAGCGACCGCTAGACATGGCTACCGGCACGGTAAAGTGGTTCAATACCACAAAGGGCTACGGGTTCATCGTACCGCAAGACGGTGGCAAGGACGTTTTCGTGCATATCACCGCGGTCCAGTCGGCCGGGCTACGGGGCCTGAACGAGGGCCAGAAAGTCACATTCGATATCGCCATGGAGCGCGGCAAGGCGGCCGCCATCAACCTGAAGGCCGTCTGACGGCCCAAAGCTCGCCTTAGCTGGGTGTAAGACGGGGCTGCATGCCCCGTTTTTTATGGCACCGTTCGCCCTTGAACGTTGCTCGCCAAAACAACGAGTTTGCGCAATTCCGTAAGCTAACGCTAACGTAAACTCCTCGAGCACATATCTCAACTTAACGTAAGCGTGAAGGTGACCGGCAAACATGCCGCGCCCCGGCGCATGATCGCCGCGCAGAAATGGCTGGACATTATTCTTGCCATGCCCTATACGTTAACGATATCCTGTTTGCGTCATCAAGCGGAAGTGTTCCATGTTGTGCTCGGTTCTCGATCGACCAAGACAAACAGAAATGGGCAGAGCAATGGACACAGACGTCGAAACCGCGCCGGCGGCACAGGCAACGGAGACTGGCACCAACCTGTATTCGGTCAGTCAACTCGCCCGACAACTGGGCGTCACCGCCCGCACGATAAGATTTTACGAAGACAAGAACCTGATCAACCCGCAGCGCGCGGGCACCACGCGGGTCTACACCCATCGCGATCGCGCCAGGCTGATGTTGATCCTGCGCGGCAAGCGACTCGGGTTTTCGCTGCGCGAGATCAAGGAATTCCTGGACCTGTATGACGCCGATCCGCAGCACCGCCTGCAGACCCGGCAATTGCAGGCCGGCGTGCGCAAGCGCGTCGCGAAATTGCAAGAGCAGCGAGCGGCATTGGATGAGAGCCTGGCCGAACTAAATGAAATAGACCGCCAGTGCGAGGCCGTGCTGATGGGCACCAAGTAGAGAGACTTGACTGGAGGAAACATGACCAATGTCGTTATCGCGGGCTACGCCCGTTCCGCTTTCACGCCCGCCAAGAAGGGCAGTTTTTCGCGCACACGCGGGGATGAGATGGCGGCGGAGGTGGTCAGGGCGCTGATTGCGCGTTCGGGCGTCAAGCCCGAGGATATCGAGGACGTCATCGTCGGCTGCGCCTTTCCGGAGGGCGAGCAGGGCTTGAACGTCGCCCGGATGATCGGTCTACTGGCGGACCTGCCGATTTCCGCCGGCGGCCAGACGGTGAACCGCTTCTGCGGCTCCTCGATGTCATCCATCCATATCGCCGCCGGGCAGATCCAGATGAACGCGGGTGAGGTGTTCGTCTGCGTCGGCGTGGAGAGCATGAGCCGCGTGCCGATGGGCGGTTTCAACCCGATGCCGAGCCCGAAACTCTACGCCGAAAAGCCGGACGCCTATATCGCCATGGGCGAGACCGCCGAGAACGTGGCGCAACGCTGGCAGATCACCCGCGCCGACCAGGAGGCATTCGCGCTGAGCAGCCACAAGAAAGCCGCGGCGGCGCAGCAGGATGGCCGGTTAAGCGAGGAAATTGTGCCGGTTTCCAACGGCAAGATCATGGTCGAACTGGATGAATGCATCCGCGCGGATGCCTCGCTGGAAGGCCTCGCCAGCCTGAAACCCGCCTTTGACAAGGAGGGCACCGTGACCGCCGGCACATCCTCGCCACTGACCGATGGCGCCTCCGCGGTGCTGGTCTGTTCCGAAGAATACGCGCTCAAGCACGGCCTGAAGATGCTGGCGCGGATCAAGTCGATCGCGGTGGCGGGATGCGCGCCGGATATCATGGGCATCGGCCCGGTCGGCGCCTCGCGCAAGGCGCTGGCGCGGGCCGGGATTTCGCCGCGCGACCTATCGGTGGTCGAGCTGAACGAGGCGTTCGCGAGCCAGGCCTTGGCCTGCATCCGGGACCTCGAACTCGATCCGGCGATCGTCAATTTTGACGGCGGCGCCATCGCGCTTGGCCATCCGCTCGGCGCCACCGGCGCGCGGATCACCGGCAAGGCCGCCGCGGTGCTGCAGCGCGAGGGCGGCAGATACGCGCTGGCGACGCAGTGCATCGGCGGCGGTCAGGGCATCGCCACGGTGCTGGAGGCGATCTGATGTCGGAGATCAAATCTGTCGCCGTGATCGGCGCCGGCGTGATGGGGGCGAGCATCGCGGCACATGTTGCCAATGCCGGCATCAACGTCATGCTGCTGGACATCGTGAAAGCGGGTGCCAGGGACCGCAACGAGATCGCCACAGGCGCGATCGATCGCTTGAAGAAAATGGACCCGGCGCCACTGATGGGCAGCCGTGCCGTGCGTTTGATAAAACCCGGGAATATTGAAGACAATCTGGATGATCTGAAATCCTGCGACTGGATCTGCGAGGCCGTGATCGAGCGGCTGGACATCAAGCAGGATTTGTATCGAAAGCTGGAGACCGTGCGCAAGCCGGGCTCGGTGGTGTCCTCGAACACGTCCACCATTCCATTGAAAGAGCTGACGGCGGGCCTGCCGGAGAGTTTCACGCGCGATTTCTGCATCACCCATTTCTTCAACCCGCCACGCTATATGCGCCTGCTGGAAATGGTCGGCGCCACCGGCCCGCAATTCGAGCCACTGATCGAGTTCGCCGATGTCATGCTCGGCAAGACGGTGATCCACTGCAACGACACCCCGGGTTTCATCGCCAACCGGATCGGCACCTACTGGATCCAGACGGCGCTGGTGCTGGCGCAGGAATACGGGCTTGAGATTGAAGAGGCGGACGCGGTGATGGGACGGCCCATGGGCTTCCCGTCCACCGGCGTGTTCGGGCTGATGGATCTGGTCGGCATCGACCTTGGGCCACATGTGAATGCGTCCCTGGCGCGGCTGTTGCCGCCGAGCGATCCGTTCCACGCGATGAACCGCGATACCGGCATGATCGAAAAAATGATCGCCGAAGGCTATACCGGCAACAAAGGCAAAGGCGGGTTCTATCGTTCCAGCCGCGGGCCGGATGGTAAGCGCGCGAAAACCGTGCTCGACCTGGCCGCCGCGGCGGAAGGAAAACTGGAATGGCGGCCGGCGACCAAGCCGGAGATTCCGGCCGTCAAGGACGCGCGTAAGGATCTCAAAAAGCTCCTGACCGCCGATAATAAATATGGGCGCTATGCCTGGGGCGTGCTCGGCCGCGTGCTGGCCTATGCAGCGTCACTGATTCCGGAAATCGGCGACGACATCGCCGATATCGATGCCGCGATGCGGCTCGGCTATACCTGGAAGTTCGGCCCATTCGAGCTGATCGACAGGCTGGGCGCGGAATGGGTCGCCAGCCATCTGAACGAGCTCGAAATCGTCGCTCCGCCGATTTTGCAACTGATCGGAGCGCGCAAATTCTATCAGCCGGACGGCGCGGAACTCAGGCAGTTCGGCGTGGATGGCGCCTACAAGCCGATCCGTCATGCGCCTGGCGTGTTGTTGCTCGAGGACATTAAGCGCCGCGGCAAGCCCGTGCTCGGCAACAAGGCTGCCTCTACCTGGGATCTGGGCGACGGCGTGTTGTGCTTTGAAATCCACGCCGAAGTCCGCGGCGCGATGATGAACATGCTGGACGGCGACGTGCTGGGGATACTCGAAAAAACGCTGACGCTGGTGGGCAAATCCTATAAGGCGATGGTGATCTACAACGACGATTTGCGCCAGCAGCCGCATAAGACGAATTTCTCGGTCGGCGCCAATATCGGCATGGCCAGCCTGATGGCGAATATCCGGCTCTGGGGCAAGATCGAAGGCTCGATCAAGGACGGCCAGAAGCTGTACCAGACGATGAAATACGCGCCGTTCCCGGTGGTGGGTGCGGCGGCGGGGCGCGCGCTGGGCGGCGGCTGCGAAATGCTGCTGCATTGCAGCGCCGTGCAGGCCTATGCGGAGAGCTATATCGGGCTGGTGGAGGTCGGCGTCGGGCTGGTGCCCGGCTGGGGCGGCTGTGCGACCATGCTGACGCGCTGGCAGCACGACAAGCAAACGCCGAAAGGCCCAATGCCGGCGGTCGCCAAAGTGTTCGAGATGATTTCCACCGCGACGGTCTCAAAATCCGCGGCGGAGGCGATGGAGCTGAAATTTCTGATGGCTTCCGATCGGATTACCATGAACCGGGACCGGCTGCTGGCGGACGCCAAGGCCCGTGCCTTGGAACTGGCGCGGGACTACCACGCGCCTGAGCCGTTGCCGCTGAGCCTGCCGGGCGCGACCGGCCGCGTTGCGCTGAAAATGGCGACCGAAGGCTTTGCCAAGCGCGGCATCGCGACGCCGCATGACCTCACCGTCTCCGCGCATCTCGCGGATGTATTGACCGGCGGTGAAACCGATTTTCTCGACACGCTGCAGGAGACCGACGTGATGGACCTGGAGCGCAAGAATTTCATGGCCCTGATCCGCACCAAGGAGAGCCAGGCGCGAATCAAGAGCATCATCGATACCGGTAAACCATTACGCAATTGAGGGGAGACCTAAATGCCAATCTATAAGGCGCCGCTTGAGGATATGCGGTTCGTTCTGCACGAGTTGTACGACAGCACGACGATCGCCGAATTGCCGGGCTATGAGGAATTCTCGCCCGAACTGATGGACAGTGTTCTGGAAGAGGCCGGGAAATTCGCGGAACAGGTGTTGTTCCCGCTCAATCAAAGCGGGGACCTGGAAGGCTGCGTCTATGAGAATGGCGTGGTGCGCACACCCGCCGGGTTCAAGGAGGCATACAAGGCCTTTGCCGACGGCGGGTGGACGGCGATGGCCTCCGACCCCGCTTTCGGCGGCCAGGGCATGCCGATCGCCACCTCCATGTTCGTCGAGGAAATGCTGTGTTCGGCCAACGTCGCATTCGGCCTGTATCCCGGCCTGTCGCACGGCGCCTATCTGGCGCTGTATCATCACGGCAGCGAGGAACAGAAACAAACCTATCTGCCGAACATGGTGGCGGGCAAATGGTCCGGCACCATGTGCCTGACGGAGGCCCATTGCGGCACCGATCTCGGCATGCTGCGGACCAAGGCGGCGCCGAACGATGACGGCTCCTATACGCTGAACGGCAGCAAGATATTCATCTCCGCCGGCGAGCATGATTTGACCGAAAACATCATCCATCTGGTGCTGGCGCGGCTGCCGGACGCGCCGGCCGGGGTGAAAGGCATCTCCCTGTTCGTGGTGCCGAAATTCCTGGTCAAGGAAGATGGCAGCCTCGGCGCGCGCAATGGCGTGACCTGCACCTCGATCGAGCACAAAATGGGGATCAAGGCCTCGGCCACCTGCGCCTTGTCGTTTGACGATGCCAAAGGCTGGCTGGTCGGCGAGCCGCATAAGGGACTGCGCGCGATGTTCACCATGATGAACACGGAACGGCTCTCGGTCGGCATCCAGGGGCTCGGCGTCGCGGAAGTCGCCTATCAGAACGCGGTGAACTATGCGCGCGAGCGCATCCAGGGGCGCTCGCTGACCGGTGCGAAAAGTCCGGACAAGGCGGCGGACCCGATCCTGGTGCACCCGGATGTGCGGCGCATGCTGCTGACCATGCGCGCTTATATTGAAGGCTGCCGGGCGCTGTCCGGCTGGGTGGCGCGGGAGATCGACATCCTACACCGCTCCACCGACGAAGACGCCAAGCTGATCGCGGATGACTTCACGGCGCTGCTGACACCGGTGGTGAAGGCGCTGTTCACCGATCTCGGCTTCGAAATCGCCAGTACGGCGCTGCAATGCTATGGCGGCCACGGCTACATCCGCGACCACGGCATGGAGCAGTATGTCCGCGACGCGCGGATTTCGATGATCTATGAGGGCGCCAACGGCGTGCAGGCGCTTGACCTGGTGGGCCGGAAGCTGCCGCAAGAGGGCGGCCGGCTGTTGACCCGATTCCTTGATCCGGTGATGGAGTTCCTGGACGCCAACGCCGATGAGACGGAGATGGCGCCGTTCATCGCCCCGCTGCAGACCGCATTGGAGCACCTGCAGATGGCGACCGGCCATGTGATGGAAGCCGGCATGGCGAATCACGACGAAATCGGCGCCGCTTCGGTCGATTATCTGCGGCTGTTCGGGCTGGTGGCGCTGGGCTTCATGTGGGCGCGGATGGCGAAGATCGCGTTGCCGAAGGCGGACGCTGGCGGCTTCTACCAGGCGAAAATCGGCACCGCGAAATTTTTCATGCAGCGCCTGTTGCCGCAGACCGCGTCCCTGTTGACCACCATCCAGTCCGGCGCCGAGGTGATGATGGCATTCGAGGACGCGGCGTTCTGAAGCTATAAGGCTGGGTTGCGGCTGGAATCGGCAAGTGGCCCAAGGCGCGCTTGCGATTCCGGTCCGCGCCGGTCCGCTGTTATCCACATCAGCGGCTTTTCCAGACCATGATGGAGAAGGATGGCGATCAGGACAGGCATAGCGAGCGCGAGCGGCAGCCAGGTCCAGGTGAACAAGGCGGCATTGCCGCCGCCGAACCGGCCGACCAGCAGGATCAGTGCGCGCTGCACCGGTTCGTTGAGCAGATAGAGCGGATAGGACACCGCGCCGAGATATTGGGCAAGGCGGCTATCCAATATTGCGCCGAGAAGTGGAAACCGGGGCTGCGTCTGCACCAGCAGGGCCAACAGCCAGAGCAGCGGGATGATCGCCCGGCCCTGCACCGGCGAGGCGAACCCAAGGCCGGCCGTCACCCCCGCGCAAAGCATCAGCAGGCCGCAGCCGCCGCCGCGCAGCCACAGAGCGGCGGCCAGGCCGAGCGCGAAATATGGCGCCGCGTCCGGCAGAAACGCCCGGCTGAACTGCCAGGCAGGCGGCAGATGCGGCGCCAGCAGGCGATAAAGCACGCCGACCGCGAGTATCCCCATGGCGAAGCTGAACAGCCGATTGCCGCCTGGCAGGTTCGGCAGCACCAGCGCGATCAGGACGTAAAACTGCCATTCTGTCGAGAGACTCCAGGCCGGCCCGAGCAAAGTGATGTAGCAAAACGGCAGCAGCCCTTGCGGGATCAACCCCTGGGTCAGCGTGAGATGGGCGAGGATGTGCCAGACCGGGTCTTGCGGCAGACCGGCGCCCAGCATGAGCCGCGCCGCCGGCGAAAGCCAGGGCAACGCCGGCAACGCGATACCGCCGATCGCGATCGCGCCGGCCAGAACGACGAAATAGACCGGCAGCAGGCGCCGCGCACGGGCCCACATGAATGGCCAGAATCGGCAGGAATAATGGCCAAGCGAACTGATGATCACCAGCCCGCTCAGCGCGAAAAACAGGTCAACCGCGGCTTCCCCATGCGCAAAGGGCGCGCTCGCCCAGGCCGGCAAGTCAGTGACCGGCATGGCATGGCCCAGCATGACATAGACCGCAAGCACGCCACGCAAACCATCCAGGCGGGTCAGACGTTGCATGTTTGCAACTTAAACTTGTGGACCGCGTCTTGCCAATGAAAAATTGGCGTCGGCGAGGCAGCGCATTTCCGTTTCGCCCCCATATCCTGGACGGAAACTGGAAAGGCGGATGATGAGGGACTTGGCAAAGGCGCTGGTTTTGGCGGTTGGCCTGGGGCTGACGGGCTGCGCGGCGATGATGGGCGGTCCGCCGCCGGCCGCGCCGGAACCCGCCAAACCCATCGACCCGGCCCGGTTCTTCACCGGCCGCTGGTATGAAATGGCGCGCACGCCGATGAGCCTGACCAACGACTGCATGGCCGGCACCACCGATTTCTTCACCCGCTCGGACGGCACGCTGATCGAGCGCGACGAGTGCCGGAAAGGCGCGCCGACTGGGCCGGTGAAAGTGTTCCAAGGGCCGGTCGACGTGCTCAATCCCGGCGTGAACAACAAATTTGTCGTCCACTACGTGTTTTTCGGGATCATTCCGCTGGCCGCGCATTACTGGGTGCTGGACCACGCCGATGATTATAGCTGGTTCATCGTCTCCACGCCGTCTTTCCACAACGCGGCGATCCTGGACCGCAGCCCGAACCCGCCGCAGGCGGAGCTCGACGCGCTGACCGCCCGCATCCGGGCGCTGGGCTACGACCCCACCAAGCTGGAATACCCGCCGCGCTTCCCCGTGGGATCACAAACCAACTAACGCGCGGGCAAACTCCATCGGGTCGAATTCGCGCAGATCGCCGGCCTGTTCGCCGGTGCCGACCGCGTGGATGGGCAGCCCGAACCGGTCCGCCAGCGCGACCACGATGCCGCCACGGGCGGAGCCGTCCAGTTTCGTGACGATCAGGCCGGTGATGTCGACCATATCCTTGAAGGTGCCGACCTGCGTGATCGCGTTCTGGCCAATAGTGGCGTCCAGCGTCAGCAACGTGGCGTGCGGCGCGGTGGGATCGAGCTTGCGGATCACCCGGATGATTTTCCGCAGCTCCTCCATCAGCGCGGTCTTGTTGTGCAGGCGGCCGGCGGTGTCGATCAGCAGCACGTCCGCGTTTTGCGCCTGGGCTTTGGCCAGCGCGTCATGGGCGAGCGAGGCAGCGTCCGTGTTCGCCGGCGCGGTGACCACCGCGGCGCCGGTGCGCTCGCCCCAGACCTGCAGCTGCTCCACCGCGGCGGCGCGGAACGTGTCGCCGGCGGCGAGCACGCAGGTAAGGCCGGCGTCCCGATACCGGCTGGCGAGCTTGCCGATGGTGGTGGTCTTGCCGGCGCCGTTCACCCCGGTCATCAGGATCACATAAGGCTTGCGGCTGGCATCCGGTAACAGCGGCAGGGCTACCGGGGCGAGGATGCGCGCGATCTCCGCGGCCAGGGCTTCCTTGACCTCCTGGTCCGACACCTCCTTGCCGAAGCGGGTGCGGCGGAACAGGTCGATCACCGTATTGGCGACGGCATGGCCCAGATCGGCCGCGATCAGCGATTCTTCGAGCGACTCCAGCGCCGCCTCATCCAGCGGGCGCTTGGTGAAGGTGGCGGCAATGTTGCTGCCCAGCTTCTCTGCGCTGCGCGACAGGCCGGATTTTAGCCGGGCGAAAAATCCGGACATCAGATTTTCTCAGGCCAGGTGCCGGCGAAGGCGGTCTCCGCGGGGCCGCGCATCAGCACATGGCCATCCTCGCGCCAAGTGATCAGCAAATCGCCGCCGTCCATGATAAGATGCGCCTGCCGTGCGGTCAGGCCGCGGCGATGCGCATTCACCAAAGCCGCGCAGGCGCCGCTGCCGCAGGCGAGCGTCAGCCCGGCGCCGCGCTCCCATACCCGCAGGCGGATGCGCTCTGGCGTCTCGACCAGCGCGAAGCCGATATTCGCACGCTCCGGAAACATCCGGCTCCGCTCCAGCGCCGGGCCGATCGTCTCGATCGGCAAATGCGCCAGGTCCTTGACGAAAAAGGTCGCGTGCGGGTTGCCCATCGAGCAGGCCGCCGGGTCTTCCACCGGCCCCATCGCGAGTTTCAGATGCAGCGTGTCCGCGGGCGCGGCGAGCGGGATTTCGCCCCAGGCAAGGCGCGGTTCCCCCATATCGACTTCCACCAGGCCGGGGCCCAGAATCTCTGCCTCCAGCAGACCGGCGGAGGTGCGGATGGCGGCGCGGCGGGCGCCGGTTTCCTCCGCGATCAACGCGGCCACGCAGCGCGTGGCGTTGCCGCATGCGTTGGACTCCGTGCCGTCCGCGTTCAGGATACGCATGAAGGCCGAGGCACCGCCGGCATCAGGCTCGATGATGATGATCTGGTCACAGCCGACGCCAAGCCGGCGGTCCGCGATACGGCGCGCCGCAGCCGCGGGCAGGCCGAGCGGCGCTGACCGCGCGTCAAACACCACGAAGTCATTGCCAGCGCCGTGCATTTTCAGAAACGGAAGGGACATGCGCCGCTTTATGCCGTCTCGCCCGCCGCTTGCCAAACGGCCAGGTTACAATGCGGCAAGACGGCGGCGTGGTTGTTGCGATGCCGTGCGCGCGCCCCAAAGTTTCCGCGAACGTCAGTTGATGGGGTAAAATGGCAAGTCCGACGGTAGCGGGGCAGCGGGCACGGCGGCGCGGCGGCAGCATCGCATTGAAAATTTTTGCCGGTCTGATTGTGATCATCGCGCTGCTGATCGTTTTCTGGGACTGGGATTGGTTTATTCCCATCGTCGATTCGCAGGCCTCCGCCGCGCTGGGCCGGAAGGTGACGATCCAGCATCTTAATATCGGGCTGGGGCGGACCACCACCGTGACCGTGAGCGGCATCGCCATCGCCAACCCGAATGGCTACACGCCGCCCGCGGCCGATCCGCCGGATTTCGCGACGGTGGACCGGCTGATCCTGAAAGTGGATGTGATGGCATATATCCGCCACCAGGTGCTGAGCCTGACCACCATCGAGCTGGACCATCCCACCGCGACGGTTCGGCAACTGCCTGACGGCCAGAACAATTACACGCTGAGCATGGGCGGCGGGAACAAGAGCGCCAAGAGCAGCAGCAAGCCGCCGGAACTCGGCGATCTGATCATCAATGACGGATCGGCCGCGGTGATCATGCCGCGCTACAAGACCGATTTCAACCTGGCGATCCAAACGCGGCAGGCGCCGCCAGACGATAAGCTGTTCACCGACGGCGAGATCGTGGTTGATGCCAAGGGCACCTATGCCGCCGCGCCCATTACGGGTCGCTTCATCGGCGGGGCGCTGCTGTCGCTGCGCGATCCAGCGACCCCTTATCCAATTGATCTGCACGTCCAGAACGGCACCACCACGGCCAGTCTGGTCGGCACCATCGAAAACCCCGAGACCTTTGCCGGCGCGCATCTGAAGCTATCATTCGCCGGGCAGAACATGGCCGATCTGTACCAGCTGACCGGCGTGCCGATCCCGGCCACACCCCCGTTCAGCCTGACCGGCAATCTCGACTATTCCAAGAGCGCGATCCGCTTTGATGATTTCTCCGGCCGGGTCGGCTCTAGCGATCTGGAAGGCAGCATCGCGGAAATCCCCGGCAGCCCGCGCCGGCAGATCAACGCCGACCTCACCTCGCGGCGCGTGGACCTGACCGACCTCGCCGGGTTCCTCGGCGGCACGCCGGGCAAGACCACCACGCCCGGCCAGGACGCCGCGACACGGGAGAAGGTGGCGGCGGCGAATGCCAGCCCCAGCCTGCTGCCGGAGCAGACGTTCAATCTGCCGAAGATCAACATCGCCAATGTCGATCTGCGCTATCGCGGCGAGCACATCATCAACCGCGACGTGCCGCTGGACAATATCGAGGTCCATCTGATCATCAAGGATGGCCGGATCACCGTCGACCCACTGAATTTCGGTGTCGGCGGCGGCACGGTGGCGAGCGATTTCGATCTCGATCCGGTCGACAACGTCCTGCACACACGCGCCAATATTGACTTTCGGCGGCTGTCACTGGCGCGGCTGATGGCGGCGACCCACAGCTTCGCGGGCAGCGGAACGGTGGGCGGGTCCGCGCATCTGGTCACCACCGGCAATTCGGTCGCGACCATGCTCGGCCGCGGCAATGGCGGGCTGCAATTGTTTATGCAGCATGGCGGCAATATCAGCGCTCTGCTGGTCGATCTCGCCGGGCTGCAGGTGGGCGATGCGATCCTCTCGGCGCTCGGCGTGCCGAACCAGACCAACGTGCAATGCCTGGTCTCCGATTTCGTGCTCACAGACGGCGTGGTTGACACCAAGGCGCTGCTGCTGGCGACCCCGGAGGCCAATATTCTGGGCGACGGCAGCGTCAACCTGGCGGCGCAGACGCTCGATCTGCATTTGCATACAGACGCCACGCATTTTTCGATCGGCTCGCTCTCCACGCCGATCAATATCGGCGGGACGCTGAAGCATCCGAGCGTGCTGCCGGCGCCCGGGCCGCTGGCGGCGCGCGCGGTGCCGGCGGTGGGTCTGGGCGTGCTGTTCCCGCCATTGGCGCTGCTGCCCACGATCCGCTTGGGGCTGGGCGACAAAAACGCCTGCGCTGACACCATGCAAAATCTGCGTGAGGGCAATCCGCATAACGCCAGCTGAACGCGCCAGGCATGGAAAAGCATCTGATCTCAATTGCAGGCATTCGCGTCTCATGTGATGCTGAAGCGAAAGGAGTCAGGTTATGGACGGAGCTATCAGCCCCGGTTCGATCGCCATAGCGATTTCGATTGGAACTTCGGTTCTGGCGGGGTTTTTCAGCGTGTTCATCGCCTTGAGATCGGGCAAGGGTGCTGCCGCGAATCGTGATACGACCGTGTCGGTTTTATTCGGCGTCGCCCTCCTGCTCATTTTGCTCAATGCAATCGCGGCCGCTCTGATTGCCGGCGGGGGGATGGCCTATGTTGAACTGATGAAGGTCGCACTATGGCTGACGGCGGCGGTCGCGGTCGCGGGCATGGTGTTTGGGCTGATGCGTGGGCTACGGAGCGGTCGAGTTACAAGGGCGGGGTAACCCCGCTTTTGCGGGACGTAACCCACTGACCGGAAGAGTCCTACGCCTTCCGTGTGAATGACCCTGTCAATGCCCCGCATTCGCGCCGGAGAAATCGGGCGCCAGGCCGGACGCGGCGAGTTGGCCGGCCAAGGCGGATTTCAGCTTGGAGAGGCCGGCTTCCGAGCCTGACTCGGCGCGGGCGACCAGCACCGCCTGGGTGTTGGAGGCGCGCAGCAGCCACCAGCCATCGGCGGTGGTGACCCGCACGCCATCGGTGTCGGAAACCTTTTCGCCGCTGGCTTTCAGCCGCTCCGCGACTTCCTGCACTACCGCGAATTTGCGGTCCTCCGCACAGTCAAACCGCAGCTCCGGTGTGTTCACCACGGTCGGTAGGCTGTCCCGGAACTGGGCGACGGTTTCGCTGCTTCGAGCCACCACGCCGAGCAGGCGGACGGCCGCGTACAATGCGTCATCGAAGCCGTACCATTTATCGTTGTAAAAAATATGGCCGGACATTTCGCCGGCCAGCGGCGCGCCGGTCTCCGCCATTTTCGACTTGATCAGGCTGTGGCCGGTTTTCCACATCAGCGGCTTGCCACCAGCTTTCGCGATCTCGTCGAACAGTACCTGGCTCGCCTTGACGTCGGCGATGATCGTCGCCTTCGGATGGTCCTTCAGCACATCCCGCGCCATCAAAATAAGGAACTGGTCACCAAACAAAATATGCCCGGCATTGTCGACGATCCCGATCCGGTCAGCATCCCCATCAAAGGCGACGCCGATATCGGCACCCTGTTTTTTCACCGCGGCGATCAGCTGTTCGAGGTTTTTCGGCACTGTCGGGTCCGGGTGATGCGCGGGGAAACTGCCATCGATTTTCGCGTTCAGAACCGTGTGCTTGCCGGGCAGTTTTTCCAGCAATTTGCCCAGCACGTCGCCGGCGGCGCCGTTGCCATTGTCCCACACGATATTCAGCTTGCGGGTGCCGTCCCAGTCCTGCAACAGCCGCGCGACATA
>Ga0116230_10002196_pt1 | contig 18758 bp, 13 predicted proteins | sample S1TSphfallax_3_FD_88678 | JGI IMG/M metagenome (GOLD analysis project Ga0116230, IMG submission 88678) | Host-associated microbial communities from peat moss isolated from Minnesota, USA - S1T2_Fd - Sphagnum fallax MG | ecosystem: Host-associated > Plants > Peat moss > Unclassified | place...
AGCTTGTATGATGCTCTCTTCTCCTTGCAGCACATTAGGAAGCCTGGTCGGATAGGCAACCCTTTTGACAAGCTAACCATGAACACCATGAAGGGCTGGTTTGAGAGGGATGTTCAGTCATGCCATTTCAAGTTGCGCAAGAAGTACGAACAGGGCGTTGCTGCTCAGAAAGCAAGAGTGCAGAAGGGAAAGAGCGGGAGTCGGGAAATCTTTAAAAATCACCCTCAAGCTTTTGACATGATCCTCTCAACATTGAAAGGCATGCGGGATGTAGGCCAGCCAATGGATGCTAATGTTGCTTAGATGGTGATTCTGGGGATTGTGTAAGCACTGGCGCCTAAGCTGCTTTTGAAGCGTACGGGAAGGGGGGGAAGTTGTTTCAAGTCTCCAAAAGGTTCTTCGGAAGTTTCTGAACTGCTACCTGGGGTGGACGTGGAGAAGAGCCACCACGGCTGCTAGCAAGTTTCCAGAAGATTGGGAGCAACAGGGGGATGAGATGGCATTCAGAGTGGTTGCGCTTTGTAAGACGGAGGGCATCCCACCAGAATTGGTCTGCAATTCAGATCAGACGACTATCCATCTCCGCCCCTCCACAGAGCAGACGTACGAGGTTAAGGGAGTGAAGGAAGTCAAGTGTCTGGGGAAGGACGATAAGAGGCAGATCACGGCAGTCGTTAGCTCCACTGCAAGTGGGGAGCTTGTGCCATTGCAGCTGGTGTTCCAGGGGAAGACGGAAGCAGTAGTTCCAAAGGATGAAGATGCTAAATGGGCGGTCACAACGGGCTGGCATCTGACCATGTTGAAAAACCATTGGTCCAATTTTGTGACCATGAAAAGCTTTGTTGAGAAGGTGCTGGATTCGTGGCGTGTGAAAAAGTGCGAGGAGTTGGGCTTGGCTCCTGATTCGCAAAAGATGGTTTGGCTTATAGATTGCTAGAAAGTGCACATTTCGGCGGGCTTTAGGGAGTGGATGCTCGACCTGTTTCCCCTCATCAAGACGATGTTCGTCCCTGCAAATTGCACCAACAAGCTTCAGGTGGCAGACGTTGTACTACAGTGACCTCTCAAGCATCACTTCCGGCAGCAGTTTAACACTTGGCAAGCACAACAAGTGGCTCTCCAGGTCCTGGGCAAGGTGGAACCTAAGGACATCAAGTTGGATTTGGGGGTGAAAGAGCTTTGGGGAAAGGTTGTGGGCTGGCTGATGATGGCGTGGGAGGAGCTAGCGGTGGAAGAGTAGATGATCAGGAGGGGTTGGGAGAAGTGCAGACTGGGGAAGATTCACGACTCGACATTCCAGAGCCATGCAATCTCGGAGTGCTTAACCAAGGGGCTGCTGGCAAACTTCGAGCCTTTGGAGGATCGGGAGGAAGAAGCGACAGTTCAAACTGCCTGTGATGTGTAGATTGATGAGCTCCCACTTGCAGCTTCGGTTGCTCAAGTTGTGAGCACCTGCTTGGAGGATCAGGAGACATTAGCAATTTTTGACCGGCTAGACATGGAGGATGTAGAGCAGGCCGAAGAATTGGATAATCTGGATGAGTTCGATAACATTGAGGACATTGAGTTCGAGATCATCATCATCTCATCATCATATTTTTTCAGCTGATACTTTGTCACTAGGTATTATTGTACGGTAGCTTAGGTTCAAGTCGATGTCGGAATTCTGGACTTTGTCTACCTGATTGTTTGTATGTAGTTACAGATGACATTTAAAGAAGATGCATATAGATCATGAAGTCATTCAAGCCGAAGTGCAATTGCGTTGATTTCATTTCGAGTTTTGATTTTACCAACACACATCATGTTTCTCCATAATGTTCCACAAGGCTCAGACCACATGCATTCGGAATCTCTTGCCTAGTAATGATATGAGAGCCTGTGCCGTAAAGGGGATCCCTGATCAGAACTGCATGTGACTGCACCAAGTTAGAACTGCAGTGCACCGCGCCCAGCTTCGCAATCGCGCGAGCCTACGTACAACACAGTGCGCTGGCGGCCGCGCGCGAGCCACAGATGTCACGGTTTTCGTTATAGGTACCTATTTTCTTGGGTTTTGCACTAAATGATCCGCAATAATTTATTTATATTTCGCATTTTTGCACCGTAGAACGGATTTGTATTATTTTTTCACAGTGGCCTGAAAATAATTAATTTAGTGCGAACAGGGTATGCCACTACGGTATTACAAAATCAAGGAAGGTAACTATTCTTAGGTTTTCCCCCTTTTCATATTGTTCCCTTCCCAATTCTACTCCTTACTCCCTGGATTAGATTATTATTAAAGGCACAATTGTAATGTAGTAATCAGACCAAATAAGCATTATGATGTTTATTTTGAAACAAGCTAGACAAGGCAAGTTTAATAAGTACAAGGTAGGTTGAAATTAAAATTATTGATGTGGAATACAAAATTCGAAATTCATTAGAAATTTTTATTAACATTTCATAAAACAAATAATTAATTCAAATAAAAATATTCAATAATAAAATTTAGATGATATTATAATTATTATAATTTCTTGATAATTAATAATTGGCTACAATTACAACAACAACATTACTAATAATATTGTAGCTAGTAGTTAGGTTATGCTAGTCATTTAACTATTTTTATTTGTATTTTTATGTAACTTGTTGGAACCACTACATGAATTAGTATATTAAATATTAAATAAAAATTAATATTATATTCGTGTTAAATAAATATAGTTTATCAAATTATATGATAATTTATTAAGTATATTTACTAATTATTCTAAACATTATTATAATTTCATAATAAATAAAAATAATAAATGAAAAACTTATTGGAAGTAATAGAATAAATTAGAATAAAAATAAAATTTCTAAAAAATAAAATTTATGTATCATTACATGATATGTTGTAAACTAAAATTGAATTTACATGGAAATAATAAATTACACATATCTTGAACATATTCCAAAAAAACTATTTAAATATTCTTACTTTATATGTTGCAAACTAAAATTGAATTTACATGGAAATAATAAATTACACATGTATTGAACATACTCCAAAAAAATATTATTTTAATATCTTTATTTGATATGTTGCAAATTAAAATTTAATTTACATGGAAATAATAAATTACATGTGCGTTGAACATATTCCCAAAAAAATTTACTTAAATATCTTTACTTGATATGTTGTAAACTAAAATTGAATTTACATATGAATTATGCATGTATTGAACATACACATTATTAAATTGACTTATATTTCAAATTTTCTTTAAATTTAATTTTCACATTAAAGTGTAATATTTATATGCACAAAAGAATTCATCATACATGTTACCATCCATCTATACAAAAAAACATTTACATGTACCTTAATAATTAATGAGTTTTATTGTAATTTTAAAAATATTAAAACATCATAAATATAGAAATGAATAAACATTAAACTTCCACAAAATTATGGATTATGTATCATTGCTTGATTTGTTGTAAATTATCATTTGATTTACAAAATAATAATAAATTACATATATTGAAGTTACGTTATTAAAATTTCATAATTCTAAATTTCCTTAGATTTTATTTTGAAATTAAAATTTAATATTTAGATGCACAAAAAATATTTGCATCATACATACGCATTCATTTGCAAAAATAGAATTTACATGTAGCTTAATGTTTAATGGAACTTTATTGTAATTTAAAACAAATATTGAAATATCATGTCTATAAAGATTAATAAACATTAAAATTCCACAAAAATATTAATTATGTATCATTCTTTGATATGTTGTAAATTAAAATCCAATTTACATATTAATAATAATTAGGTGTATTGAACATGCACATTATTAAAATTTTATATTTCAAAATTTCCTTTAATTTCCTTCAATCAAAATTTATTATTTGTGTGCATAAAAAATATTAGCATCATACATAACCATTCATTTTATACAAAAATAATTTACACCTAATTTAATCTATTAATGAACGTATATAATTTGTTTTGTTTTATTCTATCATGTTGAAGTTACCCAAACAAAATTACTTCATGTAATGCTATTGATATCTTTGAAAACCTAACAATGAATAGGGGTGCACTGACTTGGGTTGAAATTTTTTGGAGCACAATGCAAAGGTTATTGATTATTGAACAATTTTCTTAATAAAAATTAATAAAATTGTAAATAGAAAATTTACATGAATCCAAAGGTGTATTTGGTGTTGTTGGAAAGTAATTGCTGAATTAGATTTAATGAAATTGATTTCATAATTTTCATACTTGAGGTGTGGAAAATATTGAATTTTGTTGTTGAAAATTCAAACAAATTACAACAAATTGGGTTTAGAAGGGAAAATGAGTTGAATGTGTTCACACTTGGGTCCAATAACACATGTTACCTTATTTATCCATGAAGGAAAGTAGTTTGTTTTGTTTTGTCATTATGATATTTCCCAAACCATGGTGTCTTAGGTTACGTTATGGAACTTATCATCAAAAAGTTCTCAATGAATAGGGGTGCAACGACTTGGTTTAGAATGTTTAGAGCTACAATGTGGTATCTATTAATTATTGAAGCATTTTTTCATTTAATTTTTTGAAAAACCAAGATTGAAAACTATATTGGAATTTGGGGGTGTTATTGGTATTGTTGGAAAGCCCTCACCAAGTTTGATTTAATAAAGTTGATTTCATAATTTTAAGACCTAAATGTGAACAATATTATTGAATTTTTGGTGGGTAAGTATTATTGTTGGAAATTCAAACAAATTGCAAAAAAGGGTTTGGAAGGAAAATTCAATTGAATGCATTCAAACTTGGGCCAATATTGACATAGGGTACATTAGTGTTTAATGAGTTTTTATCATAATTTTAAACAAATATTAAGATACCATGTGTATAAAAATGAATAAACATTATAGTTGCACAATATTATAAATTGTGTATCATTACTTGCTATGTTGTAATGATCTACATAGAAATTATAAATTACATGTGTATTGAACATAAACATTAAAATTAACATTTAAAAAAATAAAATTTAAACTTTATTTTGAAATGAAGTTTAATATTTATATGCACAAAAAAACCATTCATTTATACAAATAAAATTTACATGTAATTTAATGTTATCATAATTTTAAATAAATATTACAATATTATATGTATAAAATTAAAATTACCTATTAGTTGTTTAACTTAACTAAAAGACATTGTTGTAAATAAGACTGTATTTCATCCATCTTTTGGTACATTTTATCATCCATTTTTAATACATTTTATCATCCAAAATAGTTGAACACTAGTCAATGTCTTTACTATGTGCCAACTAAAGAACATTAGATGCCAAGAATATTTCAAAAATGATCCTTTAATTGAAACATGTTCACATTGTTTAGCAACATCGTTGGAAGTTCAATTTGGAGAAATTATAAATGCCATGAATATTCGGCAAATGACCATGCAGTTGAAAAATACTTTCAATTATATACTAATATAATAAATGAATTAACTTAATTGGTAATTGCCATAAAACTGAAAAAATCTAGTCGAAACATAGTTGCAAATGTCATGTAGTTGAAAACTTTTGGTTAAAAAATGGGGGTTTTCTACTAGTGAATAATATGAAGACAAAAGGAGATAAGATGTTAGATAACATATAATAAACCACATTGATGTTGTTTTTAATTGTATTAGATTTGTATGTTATTTATTTTGGAGGAAGTCTCTCGGCATTTTGACATTATTGTAGGAAAGGGCATAAGAGATACACTCAATAATCAAGAAAAGGAGAAGGTTTGTATTAATCCATTCATAGTTTTTATATAGGTTTCTATAACCAAGAATAGTAGAGGTTACTTGTGTTTGTGTTTTTTTTTAATAAATAAAAACTGGGTACTTTCGTTGTCGAAAGTATTGAGTCGATCTTCACGTGTTGAATTGACAATATTTTGTTTTTGTTCAATGAGCTGGAAAAAAATCGGTGGTAGGGGTAGGGCACATCTTTTTTTAAGGTCCCATATGAAGAATAAAAGAAGGGACATCCTCTTTTTTCATTCCTTGTAAAAATCCCAAATGGGGTATTTTTGTTATTGAAAGTACCCAAATGATAGCCATGTGTTGAGTCAACCAACATCTGATTGAACTTGGATACATTTGCTACGACTTCATCACAAGAGGAATTGAGGATATGTTTTTTATTTCAAGTGTACATATGCTAGAATGGTAGAAAGGAAAATGGTTTTTTGTTGTTCTTTTTTATAAGTCAAACCCGTGTACTTTCGTTTTTGAAAATATATAATCCATCTCCATGTGTGACAACAAGTTCTTTTGATGCATTTGAGAGCTTTGTGATAGGTGCGGTTGCTTTTGTTTGTTTATTTCATTCTTGCAAGTTTCCTAGTTATGCCATTGTGAAGGTCACACCACAAATTATGTTTTGTCTAAGTTGCATCCAAGATCTTCCACTCATTGAATATCCAAAACCCTTTGCCATTAAACAGAAATCTAGTCCTATCCAAGCACGACTTGGGTACTTTTGTTATTGAAAATACCCAAGAAGATCATTGAATCTTCTTGAATTCATTATTTTTCTCATGTGCCATTTTTCCTTATGTCAAATATCGATTACCGGATAATATATCATGTGGTCATTATGTGTTATTCATTTGCCACAAAGTCTTTATGCATTTTGAAAATATTGTTGAAGAGAAAAAAAAAGATATAGTGAACAACCACAAAAGGGAAGAGGTTTGTTGAATCCATCCACCCATTTCAACAATGAAAGTTTTGAAATTTTGCAAGAACAAAGATTAACAAGTTTGGTTTTCTCGTATAGGAGGTTAAGGAGGAGGAGATGGAGCCCATGACTCTTGATTTTATAGAAGAGGTACGAAACCTAGTGAAGCATTATCAAAAAATTCAAACAAGTGTTGTGTGTGTTTTTGGTTTTTCAATTGATTTGTTTTGTTGAACAAGTGTACATTTTTGCTAATGTAGCAACATCAACAAGCTTTTCAAATTTTCTACCCTTGTCTTGTGACAATGCAATCTAACAAATCCACAACCAGACAAAATTCAAAACCATCAATGTTTTGGAAAGGCACAAGATGTCACCAAAAGATAAATCAAGGATGTTAATCCCATTATGTCGAATGATTCCTATGCCAGTTGTTACACCTGCATTGAAAATTGATATCCTGAAAATGGAATAAACATTCCATGGAAGATATAGGGAGGGCAATAAAGTTTTTTACGTTTCCCCCACCAACTAGCAAGGAGGCATGGAGTTAACAATTGGCTATGAATTGGAGTGGAATAACCAATGGATAGTTGAGAATGATAGGTTTGAGGAATTCTTAAATTTCGACCTTGATCTCCAAAAGCTTCCTAATAAAATGTTTTTCATGTGGGATGGAAACTATCGCTTAAAAACATAGCTTCCTTACATTGATAGGGTTCATCCTTATGATTCTGCTTGGCACATCTCAGTGGATGCAATAGTTTTGGACACCATTGATGGACTGGTCAAATTATTAATCACTATGACAGACCTAAACAAGTAAGTCTTCTAACCATCATTTTCCACTCTTGTTTTACTTAACGTTTGTCAAGTCGACTTAATGATTGAATTTGGTTGATGTAGGTCTATCAAATATGATCATGTTCGTCCAAGCTTGGTTTACGATTTCTTTAGGATCCAAAGCATTGGAAAGATCCCTTAGTGCAATTTAAAAGTGTGTTACCAACAAATGTTTATAAAAAATGCAAAACCAAGTCTCAAAAAACTTGGTATTCCTTGACACAAGAAACCTTATTTGGATATTTGTACAAGGTAATATGTCATACTTTGAACTCAAAAATGCAATGTCCCAAAAAAATTCGACTTAAATTATAACAAAGATATGGTTGTTATGTTTTTATAGTAGGAGTTCGCCATGGCTGTTAATGTTACGATGAAGTTATATTACAAGGAGGTTCCTGATCCTTCTTGCCATTCTCCATCCAAGATGTAGGAGTTGATGGAGAAAGCTATGGACCAAGTTAGGAAGGACAACTTCAGTGCCTTTGTGAAACATCTTTTTGTCTCCAACCCAATTCCTGGGGAGGAGTTTCTTGAGCATGTACAAATGCATTATGACATGTTTTCCAAGCTTGAGATGTTGACTGAAAAGCTTCAAATGCTGGTCACATCCTATGTGAATAACAAGAAAAAGGTGAAATGGCTCAAGCAATGGAATCAATTAGTACTAATTGAGAGGTAACTAAATTTCCAAAGCAAGGGTTATTTAATGTAGTATGTGCAAGTGGTTCCAAAAAGTTACTTTTTGGCTTTAGGTGGGTTCAAGACATTATTTGAAGCTTGAAATTAAATCTTCTTTTGTGAACTGTTGGTGCAAAATGTAGGTGTGTTGAATGTTTTTTTATTGTTTCAAATGTCCTTATTTTGTGTTTTCAAAAGCTAATTGTCGCAACCCTAACGTTGGGCTTGCAACCAAGGTAAAGGCTTGCAAAGGTGTGGGCCAAAAGCGAAGCTTGGGAATCACATTTCATGCTCCCGGGAATGCAAGAGAGTGTGAAGGAATGAACCCCAACACTCCCAAATGAGCTCTCACTTTAAGACGTTACTACAAAAGTGGGGTGTAATTTATTAGCCTAAATCATTACGAGACCTTAAAAGTGAAATAATTTCATTACATTTTACTAATTTCACCCTGATGAAAAGTTATTTCATTATAATATCACTATGTAAACATCATGTTTCATTATTAGTTAAGACAATTCACTATTATAATTTATTGTAGTAAATAGGTTTATTTCTATGTTTTTTTAATATTCTATATATGTTATTTTATGATATACCCTATATTATTTTAAACTACTTTAGTTATTCTAACTTATATCTTATGTTATTATAAGCTATTATAACCTAAACTATTATACGTTATTTTATGTTAAGGTATTTTAACTAGCTTATATAAGCTTTTAAGTTATTTTAAATTAAATTATTCAACTAACTTTAAATTACACCTTATGTTATTTTACTTAAAATTAATATATGTTATTCCAAGTTATACTTTAAGTTATTCAATGCCATTTTATTTTATGTTATTATAAATTATTTTATCCTAAAAATAATAATTTTAAATAATTTTAAATAAAATAAAATGATTAAACATCAAAATAATTTTAAATAAAAAACAATAACCCATGAAAAATAATTTTAAATACCCTATAATATAATAACATAGAATATCCAACAATAATTTATAATACAATAATCACCAATAGTCATAATATAACATATAATAATCATTAATAACCATCAATAACCACTAATAAAATAACCACAAGTATTCACCAATAACCATTAATATAATAACAATTAATAACCACCAATAGCCATTAATAGAATAATCACTAATAATCACTAATATAATAACCATTAATAAACACCAATATACACCAATAGAATATCCATCAATAGCCATTAATATAATAGCCACCAATATCCAATAATAGAATATCCATCAATAACTATTAGTAGAATAACCACCAATATCCAATAATAAAATATCCATTAATATCCATTAATAGAATAATTAGTAATATGCATTAATAGAATAGCCACCAATAGAATAACCACTAATAGAATAATCACTAGTAGAATAACCAATAATAACCAATAATAGAATAGCCATCAATAGTCATCAATGACCAACAATAGAATAGTTATTAATGGCCATTAATATAATAACCATCAATAACCATTAATAGCCACCAATAGCCATATATTATAATTGTTTAAGATTGCCAAAAATAATATAGGGTGAAATAATTTATAATAAAAAAAAATAACTTAAGGTGAAATAATTTGTAATAATTTAGAAATGTCAATAATAACATAAGGTGAAATAGTCTTCAATAGCCAAAATTAACCAATATTAATTTCACATAATCGAAAATAACTTAAGATGAAATAATTTAGAAAAGTCAAAAATAATTTATAATAGTTATAAGTAGCATAAACTAAAATAATTTATAATAGCAAAAAAAACTTACAATAGCTGAAAATAACCTAACGTGAAATAAGCTAAAATAACCAAAAGTAATTAAGAATAATCAAAAGTAACTTAAAGTAAAATAACCAAAAATAACCAAAAGTGGTTGAAAATAGCCATAAATAGCTGTAAATAATGTAGGGTGAATTAATTTGAATTAATGAAAAATAGTCTTATAATGATTAAAAGTAACTTAACATAAGTAATATTATTATATTAACAAAAATCTTATCCATTTTTTAAACATTTTTTTCTTCAAAAGAATGGTCATTGAAATGTTATTGAAAATGATATTCAACTTTTTTTTAGTTCAAATGATTTTAAACTTTCAAAAGGAAATAAATGTAATTATGTACATTATTGAATAAATTAAAAAAGTAAATTCAAATCATTTCATTTGAACAAACTCTCAATAAAATATAAATTTTTAAAATTTATATTTTTTTAATGTTTAAAATGAACTATTTGATAAATAAAATTTAATGTAACATATTATCACAACAAGCGCACTAGCTTGATGGTAAAGGTGTTTACCTCCGATCCAAAGGTCAAGGGATCAAACCTCATGAATGGTGTCGTGTGGTCAACAACGGTATGTTAACTGAATATTTTCTTATTTAATTTTAGAATAGGTGCCTAAGTTGATTACGTGGCCTACCTGCATAGGTTAGGTTTTTAACCTAGTTTAGGTAATGACAGGTGTGAATAAATCATAGGCTTAAATCATGAAATTAACAATAATATTATACATTAAATAATTAAATTTGAATTGATTTCCATGTTGGCTAATTAATTAATTAGCAAGTGAATGGTTCGATAAGTTTGTATATAATTTGAAAGTAACATTATTTCACTAAGTACTAGTGAAACAATTCATTGTCTATAGCAACCAGTCCCCGTTCATTAAAGGGTTAAAAAATTTCACCATGTAAAAATGTACAAATTCATTCAAAATCTAATGAAATGAAACCCAAAATGAACTAGGACACATTTTGTAGTAATGGGAGTTGGAGTTCCAATGGACTTTCAAATCTTTAGAGGGCGATTGTAAGGGTCAAAATTCATTGGATTGAAAAGTTTCTTATATCATTGAAAAGTTCTCAGAACCTAGATGTCTAAAATGGGCTTGCATGATGCATTTGGGCACCTGAAACATAAGTTATGGCCAAAATAAGGGCCGATAGTCAAAGTGCCAATTTGACTCCTGACCACTAAAAGTCAAGAATCGCCTTGATTTCCTTCCGTGCAGGTGGCGTGCCACATATCGATGAAAAGCTCTTAACAAGGTCTACAATTTTTCTTTAAACTTCACCTCAATTGAAAATTTGCACACAAAGTTATGGGCTTCCAAAGTCATAAGAGACCTAATTTAAGGAATTTCGAGAATCCCAACTTGGGTGTCCCGTGACAAAATGACATTTGGGTGTTGGGCCCGTGGCTAAAGATAAAGAATATATAAGAGGGAAGGTGGTGGCTTCCCCCAAGTTCGGGCCGTGGTGAGTCTTGTGAATCCATGTTTGTTTGTGGTTTGTTCATGCACCAAAAGTGCTCCAACTTTATAATAACCAACTTGTTGTTTGGTTTTTGTAGGTCCGTATGAATAATTGACTTGGCTGCCACTTGTCCTAGTCCCATCTCGGAGCTTGAACATGCCCTTCTACCCCCAAAGTGTTACAAGCCAAGCAATGCGCTCTAACTCATTATCCTTCCGTTGTTTTCACCTTTGGACTTGCAATTGAATCCATCAAGGAGTTTGGGGGTGCGTCATAATGCGAAATATAATCTAAATATTTAAAAAGCTAACTATTTATTGGCAAATTCAAAATTTTCTCAAATTTTGGGAATGTAGATCTAAAAGTTTTTTGTTCATTACATGATGCAATTCGAGGTAGATGTTGAATGCACTTTTCAATCTATAAAATCTAAGTTGGGCCTCTCTATCACACCTAAGCCATGAGTTCCTTCCCTCACTGATTATATCAAAGATTGGAAATTATCTTTTTGGGAAACATGTTTTTTTAAAGAGTTTAGATCAAAGGATGGCATTAGGCGTACCAAGTTGTTTGATCAACAAGTTAATGGAAAGGAGGCCTTTAAACATGTCCTTTACATGTAAGTGTTGATTTTCACATTTATGGCATTTGTTTTCAATGATGATTACAAGCATATTAAACTCATTCCTCTTATTGCAAGTATTTTAATTTTGGGCTCCTTCATGTAGGAGGGATTCCTTGCTTGCCACCCCTTTTCCTTTTCTAGAAAGACCCAAAATTTGATAACACCATGTATAAAAAAAACCTTCTCAAGGAATGGTTTGGTCTTCACCTCACAAAATGCTCATGGTATCTTGATTACCCTAAGGATTGTACACCTTTTTTAGAGGTTTCTCTTCGTGAAAGTTTTGAGCCTAGGTTTAAAAAGAAGGTTTTAGATACCCATGTATCTAAAGGTCCCAAAAGATCAAGGAATTTAGCTAAAAGGAAAGGTAAGGGGAAGTTCATGGCCTTAGAGACTGTGGTTGGTATAAAGAAGCCCCGTGATGATTTTCCTACACTGAAAATTTGAATTTATCTCTATTTCAGGTTTCGCCTAAAAGGAGAGTTAATTTCCTTTTTGTTGACATTCCTCAAGGTGTTCTTGTCTTATTTGTGTCCAATCCAACTTCAATGATTCCAATTTAGAATTGATCCTTTAAGGACCATGTGGAAACAATTTTCTTCTTTGTAGAACATTTCTTTTCCAAGAGGGGAGGAATTATTTTGTTCTACCCAAATGATTTTTGAATGCAAAAAAATAATAAAATTGTTGATTTTTATGAATTTACCATAAATTTGAAATGGATTGTGATTAATTGCCTTCCCATTATAAACAACGTGGACCAGACTCATAAAGTATGTTATTCCCTTCACCTGAATCATCTATTATCCCTATGTATATAATTTTCGCTTGCATTTTCGCTTGCGTTACAAAATATTGTGCAGACGTTTAATAGCAAGGCCATCCTCCTTACATTTGTTAACTTCCATCTTTTCCTACCTTCTCCTATAATCAATTCTGAAGGAAATTTTGTTGCATAAAAGGATGTTATTTATAATTGGACCTCCAAAGATTTGATGGTTGTCTCAATTTTAGGTGTACCATTCAGAGGTGTTAAAGATATTCATGCCCTTGTGGAAGTCTATCCTCCTCCAGACTTTTTTGTTGTCCATTTGGACTTTGCAACATGCAAGCCCCACCATTGTTCAATATGTTAAATGTTTGATTTTCTAATATATGTAATTTGTAGACACCAAAGAGTCTTTTGCAGGCAACATTGTCTAGGTGTGTGAGGCAATTGGAAGGCATGTCCTGGCACTAGAGGCAAACCATGTAGCCTTTCATGAAACAATACTTCCATTGGTGAAAAAAGTTGAACTCCACTAGAGTGAGAAATCGGGTTACTCTTTGGATTCGGATTCGCCACCTAAGAAGAAAACTAAAAGGGTTTTGGATTATGAATAAGTTTTGGTTGTTTTCATTTCATGTTTGTGCATTCCTTTCAATTGTTTGTATCAATTTTATTTTATTTTTTTCCTTGCAAAGACCTATCCTCTCCCCCCTAGATCTATGAACGTGCCTTTTTTTTGCACACAAGGACTTCTATCCTGGTCCACCTATTAGCCCAATGTTTCCTTCATACGCAAAGGCTTGGGCAATAACTTTGGCTACTATAGACTCCCTAGATCCATCTTCTAAGAGTTTGAACATTGATTTAGTTATTCTTGCATACATAGATGATATGGCGTCATATGCATAATTTCTAGTTGCGCATTATTTGTTTGAGCTTGAGGTTGGATGACTTGGACTTCTAGGTTATCATGTTGTTGGGTGGAGAGTATTTTTTGTTTTGTTTTCCAAAAAAAACTTTGAATTGATTTCATGTTGATATGTGCATCAATTGGTACCTTTGTTGATAGAATGTGTAAACCCATTTTCTCTAGTTGTAATTGAATGAAAATAGAACTTATTCACCTTCTCCAATTTTTATATATTGAGAAAGCTAAATCATTCATGCTTGCTACTGGACTTGAATGAATGTCTCATTATCTTTTAGGAGGATTATGTTTCTTTTTCCTTCTATTTATTGGCTCTGTGTCCATTCTCACCCGAGCACATTGGAGCAATCCTTCGTGGGATATAAAATCTAGAATGTAACACTCTTGGGAATTGCTTTGCACTTGTTCATGCTTATGGCTTGTATGGATTCAGAATGATTTCAAAATGCACATTCTATCATTCATCATGTCCAACTAGTCAATCTTACATTAAATAGAGAATTCTCATCATTTTTCATTATATTGTGTCCATCCCTTTGCATTTAAGATCAACCTTCTTTGAATCTATTTTAAATAAACAAATGTGAATTCTCAAATGGTATTTTTGACAAGTAGAAAAAAAATTCTACCTTATTTCATTAGGCACAAGACTTGTGCTTGATAAATCATTTGATTAATATTCACATTCTTTCATTTGTTTTTGAACTTCGGTTATCCCTTCTTCCTCAATCTCTTCTTTATCTTTAACATGAAAATTGTGAATGCACTTTGGTTATATTTATTCATTTTCATCCCTTGTGCGAAGACTAAATCCTCATAAACCTCTTTAAAAAAGTTTATTTCATTTTGTAATGACAATGTTGTGGCCAAGCTTAAATGAGTAAAGTGAGGCTCCCATGGTGACCAATAGCATCTAACTATTAATCATGAAAATATACAAACAAATATTAAACTATTCAAATTTGGTTAAACCCAAATGACATCTGTTGTTGAGCATATTTTTATACTTCATCACAAGTGATTTGTTGTCCATGAATTCAAGGTCATGATCCTTTTAATTAAAAAATTCATGCAAATGTATCTTGGATTTAATATGAAAATTTGAAGGAGTTTATGTGACTATGCAATGTCTTTTGTTATTACATTATGGATGTTTGCAAACGTTCTTTGCTCGATATTGTCTTTTTACAATTGTGAATGGATTCCTAGTAGCAATTTTTTTTTCCTACATTACATTGTGATTAATTTATTTCACAACTTTTTTCTTTTTATAAACATTGAAATTAAATTTGTCTACAAATTATTCTATCAAATGTTTGATTGCATTCAAATGTCTACATCTTAATGTACTTGTAATACTTTCACCATTATCTTTTTCAAACATATTCTCTTCACTTTTCTAATGGTTTTCTTTGGGGGGAGGGGGGGGGGGTAAAAACTCTTCATTATTTGTATCTTTGAATATCTTTCTTGACATATTTTATCTGTTGGGATATTGAGGAATATTGAAGATAATAGTTCCATGCATTCTAATTCTTGTTGTTTGTAACCTCACTACAATTGCTTGCCCCTTGCAATATCAAGAATTCATAGTTTAAATTAAATATAATTACAATATGCCTACCTTACTTTAAAATTGAAACCCAACATTGTGAATCGAAAGGGGCTCCCTACATGATGTGCTTATGATATAAGTCATCTACTTTTGATTGAAGAAGCTTTTCCAACTTTTGAAACAAATGGAATTATCTTTTGTTTTTATGTTGAATTCACTTCAAGTTGTCAAATAAACTAGAATGTCTTTGTGTTCTTTTTCATTCTTATATATCTTGGGAATGGTTTAGGGTTTCCACTTTCCTTTGGAGCCCAAATTGAATATACTCCAAAATGTGTACTTAACGACCGTTGAAGGAAAAAATGTGTGTTTCTTTCAACGGTCCAAGTTCATAAAAATTGGTAGTTAGTCTTGTTCAACTCATGTGCACAAAAGAAAAAAAAACACATTCACACACTTAGAGAAATCTTGCACAATTAAAAAATCATCTTCTCATTCATCTTTAATCATTACATGGCATAATTTACAACAGTGTTTTCTACCTCCAAATATCTATCACCCTCTTTTTTTATAGTAAGGAGGGGAGCCTTGAAGATTTGAAATTATTTCATTGTGCACTCCCATGGATGATTCCACCATGTCTTTTGGTGTCTTCATCATTGTCACTCCAAGATTTTGGCATTGGAGGTGTAATTTCAATGTTAGTTTTCACCACTAGCACCAATGTGTTCGCATCTTTGTAGTAAACAAATTGTGGTGAATTGTAGGTATTTTCTTCTAGATCGGTTTGGTTTTTTAGCCATTTTTTTTCCGATTGTGGACTCAAACGTATACTTATTCTAGGAAACAAATCCCAATATGTAATTGGTCTATCTCAATAGTTGAGTTTTGTAGTTTTGATTTGTTGAATGTATTGGCCATGGATTGTCTCCTGGAACTTGTTGTATGTCATCAAGAAAGTCCTTGTCAAACATGCAAATCATTATTGCATAAATTTTGTAATCTTGCAAGTCATTTTTCCCTACCCAATAGCCCATCTATACTTGGTATTTTGCATCGATAGACTTCATTTCTTTTTTTCCAACCTTAGGGTACAAGTTTAGATTTGTAAGAGTTCGACAAGGCGTGTTTATTTGTTTTTTGCAAGAGAACAAGGAACTCAAAAAACAGAATTTCGCACATAATGCTCACAACATGGAAAATGTGTGGCTATTAATGTGTGTTATGAAAGCTCATGGATTAAATACTCATCAAAATGTTATACTAATGGTCTATTAATCATGGCAAACAAAGGCCATAATTTTTTTCCCTTATATTTTTATATTAGTCATTTGAAATTAATGTGGTAACATTGACTAAAGTAGTTTTTTATCAGAAGATTTTTTTTCCTACAACCTTTCCCTTCATTTTCTAGCATTTATATTCAAAATATGTTGTCGTATTTTGAACATCACAAAAAACATTTTAAAATAAAAGTTGTCTTTTAACATGAGGCTCTATGATTCAACACTAAAGTTTCAGAACTTTAAAGGGTGTTGATGTTGGGTTCCCAAGAAAATACTTCAAATTCGTATCCTTTGGCCCAAAGATATAAAACTTGTACAAAATAATTTTGAACAAAATATTAGGGTTTAAGTAATTTACATCGAAGAATATTTGAATTCACATATGGGGAACACCACATTGAAATCAATCACATATTATCCTTTTGATTTGTTGGTGCTTGTCATAAGTACATTGTTACAAAAAAACACTTTCACAATCTTGAGACATACCCTATTTGGGTTGATAAGGGGAAAGTTAATTGTAGCCCATTAAGGTATTGTAAATTTGGAGTGGATGCTTAATCCTTTATATTTTTGGTCATAAACATGTGTTGTCCAAACATTTTAAACAAATAACATTTTTCATCCAAAAAGTTCATTTATTGTTCATCCATATGTATACATGTGGTAAAATATTATCCACATTAATAAAGATTATATCCAATGTGGCAAAAAAATTCTTGGAATATTTCATCCACATCATCAAAAGATGCTACAAATATTCCATCTTGCTCATAGGTTCATGCTCACAAGCTCACATTATGACATTCCTAGTCTGGCCCCATTGGCAAAAAAAAATGGCATTAATTAGTAATTTAAATCTTAATAGAAGACAAATATTGTTAATTTTTCATGGGTCCAATAGGTTCATGTCATTAGTGGTATGGGAATTAAATTAATAGTGGGTACATCCCACTTACAGGGAAGAAACCACTACTACTCAAGGCCGATGTGTAGAAGGGGAAGGAAGGATTTAGTTGGAGCAAATATACATGGAAATAGTCATGCATCAACTCCTCAAGTTGTATGAAGACATTTATGGACATCCTCTTCCCAATGTCAATTATCCAATTCATATTCCTTGTGCAATTGAATGGCTTAATGGAAGGGCCTTCAAGTGAATTGGGCTCAATATGCCCATGATACTACATAATAGAAGGTGAAAAGGGCAATAAAGCTTGTATCTTCTTCAAAATTGAAAATTGGTTCAATTGACATAATAATGATTGAATTCAGGTGCACCTTGGTACTAGAGGTCCATGACATGATGAATTTTTTTCATGTGGACAAAATGAAAAGTTCATGACTATCGAAGTAGATAAATTGGTGAAGAAATTGTTGAAACATGGAAATAGTTTGGACCATAACTAATGTCCAAAGAAGTTGGTTATTATAGTGGAGAAGGAACACCTCTAATTTAAGGTGAGTTCTTAGGGATTGACTTTGAATCATTTGAAGGAATTTTCAGGAAAAAATGAATGCAAGTTGTTGGAGTTGGGTGAAAACAATGATAAGATTAGATAAGATGTTTCTATATGACAAATAAAGTGCAAAGGCTAAAACATCGTTTTGGATCCCCACTACTTTGGAGAAGCACAAGGCCATGGTGGCAACAACAATTGCCAATATGAAGATTGTTGTATGAGGGGGATTTTCAAGTTCAAAATATTTTGGTTGACAACCAACATGAAAAAATCCAACACTAAACAAAGTCTAATAAAGTCTAATTTCGAAATTAAATAGTAAAGCACAATTTGACACATTAAAAACATTAGGAAACTAAGGCATTTGTAGTGTTGATATTTTTTTGCATTTGCCATTACTCATTATTTGAATTTGAAATTGATGCTAAAATACATTTCTAGGTTTAAAGTGGTTAAACATTCGGTAAAATTCAATTCTTTTTCCATCAAGAGACAAAAAGATTAAATGGTTTTTTTATAGTGAAAAGTTGGATAAACTTGAATGCTTACAAATAAAAATAATTGTAACTGAACTTTTGGATATGTTGGTTGC